>Ga0306909_100182_pt1 | contig 18819 bp, 19 predicted proteins | sample AntRauMFilla2697_FD_190439 | JGI IMG/M metagenome (GOLD analysis project Ga0306909, IMG submission 190439) | Saline lake microbial communities from Rauer Islands, Antarctica - Metagenome Filla 2 #697 (v2) (version 2) | ecosystem: Environmental > Aquatic > Non-marine Saline and Alkaline > Saline ... | reverse complement strand
GGCCGTTTCTAAAATCGTTTTGACTTTTTTTTAAATACATCTTCTTATAGTTTTTGTGAACTAAGTAAGTTAATGTATTTTTATAACTAACTAAAAAGCTTCCGAGGTACGAGGATTAGTTCAACAAAGAACTGAGGTAAAAAACAACTCTTTTCTACTTTAATTTGAAACACTAGTAGTCTAGGCTCATGGATTAATATAACTGATTCTTTGAGCTTTTTTAATTGATTTTTTGCTATTTATTTAGGCAACACAGAAACGTAACTTTCATCATAAGGTCTACCAGATTTTGCGATAGCAAAACATTGCTTGAGTAGCTTGTTGGCTACGGCAATTAAGGCATTTTAGATGCCGCCGTAAATGCTGCGGAGCATCACAGGTAGACAATCATCAAACATTTAATACGATATCTCGTTTTTCAAGTATGTCCTGCTGAAGTAGATTTAATTTTATATATCTTTAAAGCATTATCTTTTAATCTTAGCAAATAATATTGTTATGGGCACTACTTCAACAGGCGACAGAGGTCACAAGGCCGAAAAACCGTCACAAATACCAAAGAAAGGCTGGAAAGATATTGCTTTAAGAGTAAAAGACCGGCTGACAAAGGACCATGTATCCATCGTTTCAGCAGGAATTGCATTTTATTTTTTCCTTGCAATTTTTCCCGCTCTTGCAGCTGCTTTATCCATATATGGACTGATAATGGAGCCGGCGGAGGTAGAGCAGCAGATTGGACAGCTTGCAAATGTACTTCCTGAGCAGGCACACCAAATGATTAGCAATATTTTAGAAAAGCAATCTGAAAAGTCAGAATCATCTCTAGGCTGGAGTTTAGTTTTGAGTATACTGATCAGTCTCTGGAGTGCCAATAAAGGTACAAAGGCAGTTTTTCAAGGAGTAAATATTACATATGATGAAATAGATGAACGTGGTTTTTTTAAATTAACTGCCCTTACCCTTCTGTTTACCATAGGCGGCATTATTATCGGTCTTATTGCTATTGCAATGGTTGTGGCTTTTCCCGCACTTATCGATAAGATCGGTTTACCCTCAACATTAGAAACAATTATTCAATTGTTACGATGGCCCATACTGGCACTGATAGTCATGTTTGCGTTGGCTGGGGTTTATAAAGTTGCACCCTGTCGTAAAAGTCCGGAATTTAAATGGACCAGCTGGGGAGCTATTATAGCTACAGTATTATGGCTTGCAGGATCGCTGCTTTTTAGCCTTTATGTAAATAACTTTGGCAGCTTCGATGAAACCTATGGCAGTTTTGCGGCAGTAATTATCCTTATGCTGTGGTTCTTTCTTACGGGATTTATTATCCTACTCGGTGCGGAAATCAATTCTGAAATGGAACACCAAACGAGCCGGGATACCACAACCGGTGAAGATAAACCCATGGGACAGCGTGGTGGCTATCATGCCGACCATGTTGCCGGAGAAGATAAAGGAAATAGTAAAAGGAGGTAGATATAAAAAACATAAGCTGCTAAACCAGTCCTAACCTGATGCTTACAGCAACTTTTAAGCTAAAGAACCCTAATCTACAGTTACAAAAATATTATTAGTGTGATACAAATGTTGTGGCGCATTAAGCAATGGATGAGATCAGAAAACTATACAATAAATATTTAAATGCTTCTTTTCCAAACAGACGGGTTGACGAAATAATGGGTATTGACCTAGTTTTAATTGATAGTGACACACTTGGACTAATTAACAAATATATTCATCTCGTGGGCAACTCACTGGTAATTAAATAATCGTATTAAATCAATGGTATTCTGGTTTAAAGAAAATTGTAAAAGATTGAGCTGGTGCAGACAGACAATGTTTCGAACGACTTCAGAATAGTTCAGTATTAATAATTGAAAAGAATAACACTGAACATATTTAATTTTAAATGTAGCGAACTAAAAATAACGCGCCATAACATTAACTATAAGGTCACAGGGTGGGTAATGGTATTGGTTAGGTCAGTTCTTCTATCTACTTTTACGACGGGAGATAATTATTCACTTCGAACGCCCTACGTTTTATAGCCCAATCATTGGGTATGGTAAAGGGACATCCTTTACACTTTTAAGTTTCATAAATTACTTAAAGATGTGAGTTTCACAAATAGGATGTTCAGATTTACTGAATTTAAAATAGTTGCTCCAGCAATTATGCACGGACAAGTCCAACCTGAATTTTGTTCAATACAGACTTATCACTTTCCAATGCTTCTTTTCCTTTAAAATTTTAGTAGCCAAAAACATACCCTAATTACTAGTCAAATCAATAACTTCAGCTTTGTGCGCATTCTTGTTTACTGAATCAATTCCTTGGTCTCTACTTTGTTTTGATGTGTACATTTGACTTGTGCCAATAATTTGACTATTCGCTGAGGACAGGTTAAAATATAAACGACCATCTGAAGCTGTTTCTTGTTTAAACATTTTCTTATCAACACTATTGGTTTTAACAGACTCAATTCCGTTTTGGCAAGCCTCTTTTGTGATATAATCCTGGCTTGTCATAATAATTAAGCCATTTGATGCTTTTAGATTAAACATAAAACTTGCGTCTTCTCTTTTTGTAATTTCAAATTTTTCCATGATTCTTTCGGTTTTTTGTGATTTAAAATAATGCGCACCTTTTATTTCAATGTTCAATTGCCTTTTCGTTAATTGTAAATTCCAAGACTAACTGGCTAACTCTCTTTTACAGCATACTGTTAATCGCTTTTGCCTATATTTACTAATAGAAATAAAATATCATCTGCGCATTAATATATGAAAGGTAAGCACCCTTGTTTATAAAAAAATTACACAATTTGAGATAAGAGTTATATCATTCACATATTCAGAGGAGTATATATTCGTCTCTTGACTTCGACACTTCCAAACTACACATTTCGCAACCACCTAAAATACAATGAGATACGAATCTTAAAACATCTATTTAGGTGACGCAAACAAATGTATGTGTATTTCTGTGTGTTAATATTCAAAAAGAAAAATCGGTCAGGAACAACTAGTGAAGGGGTTGTTGATAAAAGCAGAGGGGGTTTTAGGGAACTGCTTACTATTGCCCTCTCTAAAAGCCGATTTTTGTTTACAGCAAAACGACATTATAAAGAGAACTTTCTTTCTTTTAAGCAAGAGTTTACAAAGGTTTTTAGAAAGTATGGCATCCCAAAACAAATACATACCGAAGACGGAAGTCCCTTTAAATTTGTAGCTGCCATCTAGAGATATACTAGGCTATCCTATTGGTTTATAGAATTTGAGAATAGATCCAGTTTAATCCGACCCAGCACGGCCAGATCAGAACGGACGACACGAGCGTATGCACCGCGATTTAAAGGCAGCTTGTGCCAAAAGCCTCCATTCGATTTAAAAGCCCAACAACGCAGCTTAAAGCGCTTTGTAAAAGAGTATAACTACATTAGACCTCATGAATCTTTAGGAATGAAAACACCCGCAGATTGCCATGATTTTTCCAATAAACCATGAAAGTGATGAAGGTATGCCAAAATGAAGCCATGCGTTGGAAGTCATATTATTAGGGATATTTAACTGTTGGTCTTAAGGGAAAATACATTGGTGCTGATGATCAAGGAAATGGAATATGGAGAGTATTTTATAGAGACGTATTTTTAGGTTACTTTAATGAAAATAAAATAAGAGACAAACATGTATCAATTAGGCTAAGTCAAAATCTAGTGTAAAGCATGTCCCTTTAACTTTGTAAACTATTTGCCTTAACGAACATTAAAAGCTTGTTGCAGAACATACGGACTAAACCAATTTTACAATTATGAATCTAACTGAGTTTTTAGAGAAATTTGTTTGTGATAAATTAATTGAGAATAATCGCTATTCGTCCTTTTCCATCGCTCTAGAGGATGCTAGGAAAATAACAGGAAGAGACGTTGCAACTGGTGAATTAAAACACAACATCCTCACAAATAGAAATAATGGTTATTTAGAACCTTATTCGTTCATTGGTATCACCAACTATTTACTGCTACTAGAAATAATTGGCAAAGTATTTGAACCAAATTTGTCTTCGAGTGGTAAAAAAGGAATTCGCGGTGCCCTGCAGCACTTCTCGGATATAGATGAGAAAGACCAATATGCCATAGAAGCTCTACGTAATGCTCTTGTACATAGTTATTCACTTGTCAATATACCATCAAACCAAGATCACAACGAGAATTCTCGACATATATTCACACTCAGTGCATTTGAAGACACACCATTAATCCGATATCCAGATATTTCATGGGATGGTAATTTCAATAACAAAACCCAAAATAGAAGTACAACTGTACAAACCAATAGGCTATTTGATGAAATTGAGCTCATAGTTCAGAATGTAAGAGCCGGTGTTCGTGATGGTTCAATTAAAAGCAGAATTAAACTACCCGAGCTAAAAGCACGCTACACAATGCGTAGGTAATGCTTTTGGTAACATAACCTACACCTACACAACATGCGGGTATATTACGAGAGATCACTTACCTGTTAACAATACTATTCTTAACTTCGAAAAAACAACTTTGCAGCCCCGCACGTTGCGTAGCTTCAAAACGCTGGCAGTAATAAGAGTAAGCATACCTAAATTAAAAAACTTCTGCATAAATGAGAATTGAGATAAAGACAATAGCGACATTAACTGGACATAAAAGCCCCGTATACGCTTTAGATATAGGAACCGATGAACATCTTATTTTCTCTGGTAGTAGTGATAAGATAATTGCTCAATGGAATTTAAAAACATTTCAAGATGAAAAATTTATAGCTGGTTTTCCTACCGCTTTATATTCTATTTGTCATATCCCCCAAAAAAAAATAGTGTTGGCAGGAACCTCAAATGGCAATGTTTATATATTAGATTTAGAAAAGAAAAAAGAAATAAAAATTCTAAAAAACCATACTTCTCAAGTTTTTAATATTAAGTATTCTGAAGAAACCAATTGCGTTTATACCGCTGGTGGAGAAGGCAATTTAGCGATTTATTCACTTGACACTTTGGACCTAATCAAGCTAAAAAAAGTAAGTGATGAAAAAGTACGAAACATTGATTTTAATTATAAGACTTCTGAAATAGCTGTTGCCTCAGGCGATTGCAACATCCGTATTTTTGACTTAAAAACAGTGCAGGAAAAAAAGGTCTTTGTTGGACATCAGCTTTCGTCAAATGTTGTGCGCTTCAGTCCTGATGGAAAATTCCTTTTAACGGGGGGTAGAGATGGTTATTTGAACATCTGGCAAGTTGGAAATTATGAATTATTAAAATCAATTCCTGCGCATCCTTGGGCGATTTACGATATTGTATACAGCCCAGATTCTAACTTATTTGCTACGGCTAGTCGTGATAAAACTTTAAAAATTTGGGATTCGAAAACATTTCAACTATTAGAAGTAATTAACAAAGATAAATATGATGGACACCAATTTTCTGTAAATAAATTAATTTGGAGCACCTACAATAATTATTTGATTTCTGCAGGGGATGATAAAGCTATCATGATATGGGAAATAAATCTAAATAAGTGAAAACTGAGAACTATTTGGTGACCTAATTTATTGGAAGTTTACTCGTGAAACTATCAAAACAAAATATGGTCATAATTGGAAAATATGGGGAGCGAGAACTTTTTATTGGCAAGATGCCATATATATTTGTACGGGCATTACATTTCTAATATTGGTTCTCTTGAAATGGACAGACGTTATTATTTTTTAGAAGTCTAAAAAATAATAACAAAAGAGAATACTTTTGCCAATAATTAAGCACTCTTAGGGTAGGCACACCATAAACCCTCGATGATTTAAGGTAGAGTGAATCGATTGCTAACTATATCAAACATTAAGGCTCTCTCAAAAGTTTACAATTAAAGAAACTTTATTACATTTGCATCATATCTTATTCTATACAATAAATGATAAAGCGATTTGAGACAATATTACTTGAAGAAGCTTTCGAATTTATTGAGAAGCAAAATTTTAAAGCTAGAAAGAAAATATTTCAGAATATAAGAAGAGCTGAACAACAATCTGACTCAAAATTTTTTAAAAAATTGACAGATCATATTTGGGATTTTAGAACATTATATTCTGGAATTCAATACCGTCTTTTAGCATTTTGGGACAAAGAAGATAAACCCGAAACATTAGTTTTAGCAACTCACGGAATTGTTAAGAAAACCAGCAAAGTGGATAAGAAATAAATCGATAAAGCGGATAAGATTAGAAAAAGATATTTTAAAAATAAAAAGAAATGAAAAATTATACTTTAGACCAATCTGAAGACCTTTTAATTGGAAAAAAGGGAACTCAAGAAAGAGAAGAATATGAATTTGAGTTAAAACTTGAATTGATTGGAGATATGATTAAAACTGCTCGGAAGAAAAGAAATCTTACTCAAGAGCAATTGGGGGAATTGGTGGGTGTAAAAAAATCACAGATTTCAAGACTTGAAAACAGCACGGGAAACGTGACATTCGAAACTGTGATGCGAATTTTTAATGCTCTAGGAGCGAAACTGAATTTAAACCTTCAGATGTAAAAGTAATTTTTTCTAATAATCAAGCTTTCTTAAAATCGGTAAAGCACGGTTATCGTATGGTTTGCCGATGATCCTATGATGATGAGTAAATTTAAGAGATGGTATTTCAGGGAAAGGAGAGGCTTTTTAGCACTTTCACGAATTTGAAAACTGTTTATTGTTCATTAGAGATCTCAAAGCTGTCTTTATCCTTCAAAAAGCCTAGTTTTTCTCGAGTCTTTTCAAGGTCAGATTTTTTTAAAATGACGGTTTCTATGACCTCCTCTTCTGGAAGGTGTGAGCTTAAGGGTTCTCCCAATACATTATAGGCCGCAGAATGACCAACGTAAGGAAAATTATTTCCATCGGTTCCAATTATATTAACGCCAATACAATAACTCATGTTTTCGATAGCACGGGCTTTTAGTAAAGTATCCCACGCGGAGATTCGCTTTGCTGGCCAATTGGCAACATAGATCAAGACCTCATAATCATCTTTATTCCTAGCCCAGACCGGAAAACGCAAATCGTAGCAAACCATCAAACAAATGTTCCAACCTTTGTAATGCACAACACACCTTTCGTTTCCAGGGGTATACGTCTCCTGTTCTTTTGCTAAAGTAAATAAGTGTTTTTTATCGTATTTTGAAACTTTTCCGCCAGGCTCTACAAAGAACATCCTGTTGAAATACTTTCCATTTTCTTTTACCATGGCACTGCCTGTCAGCGCTGCTTGGTGTTTTTTGGATTGAGCTTTCATCCATTCCAAAACAATCTGCACGTCTTCTGCGTTGGCTTCAGCATTCATAGAAAAGCCCGTATTAAACATTTCGGGTAAAATAATCACCTCGGTACCCTTTGGGCAAGCGGCTATTTTTTCTTCAAAAACAGCCCTGTTTGCATTGGGATGTTCCCAAGTTAGTTCGGTTTGTATGTAAGAGATCTTAAGGGTATCGTTCATTATTTAATACGTTTTGGTCATGTTTTCATCTACAACAATAATAAAATTCGCTAGGCCTTTGTGTTCCTCCTTCAATTGATGCACGTTTTTTTGTTCAACCGTCGTGAGTGTTAAGATGTTGAGGTTTTCTCTATAGGTTTTAAGATACCAGTAAATACCTTCAAAAGAATTGGAATGGTAGCTCCCGTTAAGGTGAACAAAGACTTGATTTGGTTTTAAGTTTTCTAATATAAAATGAGCCATAGTGGCGTCTTTTATGGCTTGGGCTTTTACAAGATCTTCGCCTCCATGTCCCCCCATCATGTCTAGCATATTTTGGTATGAACTTAAATTGATATCAAAAGGAATAGGCAATGGCGCTATCCACTTCAACTCGTTTTTGGGGAGGCTATCTAAAGCTGAAAAGCCACCATTTTTGTATACACGAGTAGCATAAGGTCTTGGAATATTGGTCGCGATATAGGGGATAGAATCTCGTTTTGCTAGCTCTACTAATGGCTTATAATCTGTGGAATAATTGCTCCAAACTCTGGCCTCTTCCTTAAACTCAGGTTCTGTAAGGCTGTCTTTTAAATACAAGTTAAGGACAGATTGTGTGTCGGTTTCAAACATTTCGGCACCAATGGCAAGGTTGGTTTTAGAGGTTTTTAAATCGGAGACAACTTCAAATTGTAACCAATGCGAAATAGGATTGTTATGAAACTCTCCAAACAGCACCACATTGGTTTTGCTTAAACTGTCCAGCACAGTATCATAAGAGATTTCTTCTCCTTCTTGGGTATACAGGGAAAAGGCTCTTTTCTCTTGAGATTGAGTCAAATTAAAAACAAGCAGCAAGAGGAGCGTTAAACTTAATTGGAGTTTTGAAGTCATAAGAATATAATCTAGGTTTAAAATTAATAAGAATTCCCCTTAAAGCTTTACTAGAAAAGCTTTTATATTTGATAGATTCTCAAAACATAAATTTTATGAACTTTTCACTGCGCATTTTTATCTTCATTTTTCTTGCAAGTTGGGTGGGCAAAGCCCAATCTGATCTGACTGTCAACCAAATCATGCAAGATCCACAATGGTTTGGGACGTTTCCCTCTAATATAGAATGGAACGAGGAGTCGGACATTATTTATTTCGATTATAATCCAGAACAACAGGTTTCAGACTCGTTGTATCAAATAAGGTTGAAAAACAAATCGAACATCGAGAAAGTTAGCCTTGCAGATCGCAAGTCAAAAATTCCTGCTTACGGGGATTATAACGATAAACAGACGCAAAAGCTTTTCGTGAAATCTGGAGATTTATACCTCTACGATAAGAAAAAGAAATCTGCCCAGCTCATCTTGGATCTTGGAGAGCGCATCCAAAGTCCAAAGTTTATCACGGCGTCGGAGTATGCCTTTATCTCTGGAAATAACCTCTTTATTTATGATGCTGATCTAGGGCAAATTCAGCAAAAAACCAACATAGAGTCTGGAAGTTCTAACGACAAAACCTCCGAAAAATCTGAAAAAAATCAATGGCTAGAAGATGAAAATTTAAGTCTTCTTGAAGAAGTGCGGACTCAAAAAGAAAAGTCCGAACTCAGAGATAAAAACAGAGAGTTATTTCAAGATGAAAAATTCGCCTTTTATTTAGATAAAAAATTCGCCTTTAATTTCAACATTAGTGAAACAGGTCAGTTTTTAGCGTTTCAAACTTACGAACCTTCAGAATCAGAATCTACAGGAGTTCCAAATTATGTAGACGCTTCCGGCTATACAAAACCCTTGGATGCGAGAAGCAAAGTTGGCGACCAGACTCAACAAAGAGACTTGTGGCTTTACCATATTGAAAAAGATACGGTTTTTAAAATAGATGTTTCTTCACTACCAGGCATCACAGATTTACCTAGTTATACCAAGGATTATCCAGATCGAGAATGGGAAAACAAGGAACGTGGAGTGAGCTTTTCTGATGTAAAATTTTCTTCTACAGATCAACAGGCGGTTTTGTCTATAAGAGCTCAAGACAATAAAGACCGTTGGATTAGCCTTTTGAATTTGGACACTGGAGCCTTGGAAACTTTAGATAGACAACATGATGAAGCTTGGATTGCAGGTCCAGGAATTGGGAGTTATTACGGTGGTGGAACATTGGGTTGGTTAGGCGATAATACTCATGTATATTACCAGTCTGAAGCGACAGGATACTCACATTTATATGTTCATGATGTTAAGAAGAACAAACAAACCCAACTAACAGATGGCGAGTATGAAATCTTTAACCCCCAATTGTCTTTAGATCAAAACTCATGGTTTTTTACGTCTTCTGAAGTGCATCCAGGAGAGCGTCATTTTTATAAAATGCCGGTCATGGGAGGTGAAAAAATTCAACTGACGTCTATGGAAGGTAAGCACCAAGTGAGCTTATCTCCAGATGAAAAGTATATGGCGGTCTTGTTTTCGGATTTCAATTCTCCAGAGGAACTTTATCTCAAGCGCACTAAAGTGAATTCTTCTTTAGAACAACTCACTTCTGGACAGTCTGAAGCTTTTAAAAGCTACGATTGGAGAACTCCAGAGTTGATTCAGTTTACCGCTGAAGATGGGGCCAAGCCTTATGCTAGACTTTATACCCCAGACGAAGATGTCGATAAGAAAGCGGCGGTAATTTTTGTTCACGGCGCAGGTTATCTTCAAAATGCTCACAAATGGTGGTCGAGTTATTTTAGAGAGTATATGTTTAATAACCTTTTGACCGATCTTGGATACACGGTTTTGGATATAGATTATAGGGGAAGTGCAGGATACGGGAGAGATTGGAGAACAGGAATTTATAGACATATGGGAGGAAAAGATTTATCTGACCAAGTTGATGGGGCTAAGTATTTAGTAGAGAATTACAACATAGACCCTGAGAAAATTGGGATGTATGGAGGAAGCTATGGAGGCTTTATTACCCTGATGGCTTTATTTAATGAACCAGATACTTTTGCCGCTGGAGCAGCGCTAAGATCTGTAACGGACTGGGCTCACTATAACCATGGCTATACATCCAACATTCTGAATGAGCCCCACCTAGATCCAGAAGCTTACCGAAAGTCGTCACCTATTTACTTTGCTGAAGGTCTTGAAGGACATCTGTTGATCGCTCATGGTGTTGTAGATACCAACGTTCATTTTCAAGATGTGGTAAGGCTGTCACAACGCCTTATAGAATTAAAGAAAGAAAATTGGGAAATGGCGCTCTACCCAGTCGAAGGACATGGCTTTACTCAGCCTAGCAGTTGGACAGATGAATACCGTAGAATATTAAAACTTTTTGAAAGCACAATTGGGAAGTGATTTAAAATTAATCCTAGTACCAAAAAAAAAACTACAACCGCCTCGACTGTAAGGCGGTTGTAGTTTGAAGGTAAATAATGTTAGTAAATTAGGAAAAGATTAATTTTCAGTAAAAAAGTATTTTAGAGAATTCATAGATTCTTTTTGTTGATTAAAACTAAAAGAAGCATTAATATACCTACAATAATTGAAGAAATTGCGACAGTTAAATTTATTGCTTTTAAGTAATAACATACTAGAGCTAATAAAATTAAAAAGGAAGGTAATAAAAAGTAAAATTTTCTAAATCTGTCCATTATAATAAAAGGTGTAAACTAAAGTCTGTCTATATTTTGTATAAACTTATTATTCAACTTTCTTACGAATTTTTGCGATAATATTAAAAAATAATATTGAAATTATAAATATATATGCAATATCCATGAGCTTACCAGGTACAATTTCAAACTTTTTTAGCAATATCATAATAACAACCAAAAGACCTCCTATAAAATTAAATATTTCTATAAATTTAAGTTTAGATTTTTTATTCACATTGTCATTAATGCTTATGTAATCTTTTCTCAATTTATAAGTTAAAACTATAAGACTGATAATAAAAAGAATCGTTGCTAATACTAAAAATTGATTAAAATCCTTACTAAAATTCCTCAAAAGGATAATACTAGAATATGTAGAAAGGCATATGATCGCAAATAATTTAGAAAAAAAAATATTTTTTTTTGTTAATATATATTTCATAGAAAATTTAAATTCAGTTGTAAGTCTTATTTGAAATTGTTAGAAACATCCGTTTTCTTCCATACTAATTAAACCATATGAAATAATTCCTGCTCCCAAAAATGGGGCAAAAACACCACCAATTAAACCAACAGCTACTCCTGTGAGCATTGCTCCACAATAATAGGCATCGGCTCCTCCACTCAAATTCTCCATCTGAGTTAATTCTAAATTTTTCATAAAAATAAGTTTTATTTACTGCCAAGCAAGTTTGTGAGATTTAAAATTGTGTTTAGCGTTACCTTATAAAAGAGAAAAAACGCCTCGGGTGGGAGACGGTTTAAATTAAAATACTGTATTATTTTTTCAATTTCACAATAAGAATTATTAAAATCATCGAAATAATATACATGGCATAAGTATACCAAATGCTAAGATTATAATTAGTGAAATATTTTAAATAAAATATTATTGAAACTATAGTAATACAAGTTAGAATTAAAATTTTAATTAAATTCATATTTCATTAATTAAGCATGATGCTTCTATTGCTAATATAGCAGCTCCACCCCCCCATCCAACGGGATTCCAAAAATTTGCTAACACACCAGCACCATAAACTATAGCTCCAGCTGTAAAGCCTGCGCAGAAGTTACTGTATGTATCATTAGTACCACCAATAATTTCTAATTCGTTTAAGTTTAATTCTTTCATAATTTATATTTTAAATTAATTATTCATTTCATCACAACAAATTGTTATCATAACACCAGCTCCGTAACCACCAAGTAAGGCACCAACTCCTAATCCTGCAATACCTCCAAAAATTGCTCCGCCAGCTATAAAAGCTAATTTTCCTTTTGTAGAACAATCCAATGCTCCTCCTCTCAAACCTTCCATCTGAGTTAATTCTAAATTTTTCATAAAAATATAATTTTAATTAATGCCAAGTAAGTTTGTAAGATTTAAAATTGGGCTTAGCGTTAACTTGTAAAAGAGAAGAACAACAACCTCAATTGTCCCGTCAGGGACTAAACATGGGTAACACGAAGCATCATCCTAACACCAGATTGTGCCGTCAGGTACAACATAAAAACCAGCAGCTAGTCATAAGGAAGTCGAAAAACAATCCCCAAACCATAGGGCGTACCTAACGGCACGCTGTTTTTCCGATTACCTTTTTTTACCGAGAGCTAGTCTCTAACGAGACAAAGATCAAAACCCATAGCGTTTTAAAAAGAAGAACATTCCTATTTGTCCCGTTAGGGACTAAACATAGGTAACACAAAGCATAATCATATCATCAGATTGTGCCGTCAGGTACAACATAAAACCAGAAGCTACTGATAGAGAAGTTGAAAAGCAATCCCCAAACCATAGGGCGTACCTAACGGCACGCTGTCTTTTTTCGTTTATCTTTTTTTACCGAGATCTAGTCCCTAACGGGACAAATATCAAAACCCATAGCGTTTTAAAAAGAAGAACACTCCTAATTGTCCCGTTAGGGACTAAACATGGGTAACATAAAGCATCATGATATCACCAGATTGTGCCGTCAGGTACAACATAGAAATCAGGAGCTAGTCATTGGGAAGTTGAAAAGCAATCCCCAAAGCATAGGGCGTACCTAACGGCACGCTATTTTTTCCGTTTATCTTTTTTTACCGATAGCAAGTCCCTGACGGGACAAGGATCAAAATCTATAGTGTTTTAAAAAATAAGAATAAGCCTATTTGTCCCGTCAGGGACTAAACATGGGTAACACAAAGCATCATCCTATCACCAGCTTGTGCCGTCAGGTACAACATAAAAACCAGCAGCTAGTCATAAGGAAGTTGAAAGACAACAACCAAATCATAGGGCGTACCTAACGGCACGCTGTTTTTCAGATTACCTTTTTTTACCGAAATCTAGTCCCTAACGGGACAAATATCAAAACCCATAGCGTTTTAAAAAGAAGAACACTCCTAATTGTCCCGTTAGGGACTAAACATGGGTAACACGAAGCATCATCATAACACCAGATTGTGGCGTCAGGTACAATATAAAACCAGAAGCTACTGATAGAGAAGTTGAAAAGCAATCCCAAAACCATAGGGCGTACCTAACGGCACCCTTTTTTTCCGATTACCTTTTTTTACCGAGAGCTAGTCCCTAACGGGACATGTTGATTAAGTGAGTTGAGAGGTTTAAAATTGGGCTTAGCTTTACCTTGTAAAAGAGAACAACACTCCTATTTGTCCCGTTAGGGACTAAACATAGGTAACACGAAGCATCATCATAACATCAGCTTGTGCCGTCAAGGACAACATAAAAATTAGGAGCTAGTCATATGGAAGTCAAAAAACAACACCCCAAAACCATAGGGCGTACCTAACGGCACGCTGTTTTTTTCGTTTACCTTTTTTTTACCGAGAGCTAGTCCCTAACGGGACAAATATCAAAACCCATAGAGTTTTAAAAAATAAGAATAAGCCTATTTGTCCCGTTAGGGACTAAACATAGGTAACACAAAGCATCATCATATCACCAGATTGTGCCGTCAGGTACAACATAAAAACCAGCAGCTACTGATAGAGAAGTTGAAAAACAACACTAACGGGACAATTTCTCAATAGTTACGATGACAGGCCAACTGGCTTAAATAAACAAAGCGGTTACAAATGAATTTGCAACCGCTTTATTATGAATTGAATTAGCTTAAAAGCTAAATTTATGATCGACTTACCAAATTCTCACTCTATCTTCTGGAGCGATATATAAGTCGTCTCCTTCTTTCAAGTCAAAGGCTTCATAGAAGGCATCTACGTTCTGTAGTGGAACATACGCTCTATATTGTCCTGGAGAATGAGGGTCTGTTTTGATTTGTGTTCTCAAAGCTTCTTCTCTTACTTTGGTTCTCCAAACGGTTGCCCAAGACATAAAGAAGCGTTGCTCTGGAGTAAATCCATTTATTTTTCCAGGCTTTTCTTCATTCTCATAATGCAACATTAGGCCATCATAAGCGCCTAAAATACCACCTAGATCCCCAATATTTTCTCCTAGTGTGAATTTACCATTGATGTAAACGCTGTCAAGAACTTCTACACTGCTGTATAAGTCCGCTAGTTTATTTCCTCGTTCAGTGAATTGCTCAAGATCTTCATCGGTCCACCAGTTGTTGAGGTTTCCGTCAGAATCAAATCTAGCCCCACTATCATCGAAAGCGTGAGAAATTTCGTGACCAATCACAGCACCTATTCCTCCATAATTGACAGCAGCATCTGCTTCATAATCATAGAAAGGAGGTTGTAAGATAGCAGCAGGAAAAACGATTTCATTATAAAGTGGGTTGAAATACGCATTCACCGTTTGTGGAGACATTCCCCATTCTGTTTTATCCACAGGCTCACCAATTTTACTCAAATTATCCAAATAATTCCAGTAAGACACCGCTTGCATGTTTTCGTAGAAGGTATTTTCAGGAACCACCTTAAGATCGCTGTAATCCTCAAACTCATCTGGATATCCAATTTTAACAGTGAATTTGTTAAGCTTTTCAATGGCTTGTGTTTTGGTTTCCGCAGTCATCCACTCCAAATCATTAATTCTGTTTTTAAAAGCTGTAATGACATTTGCCACCATTTTTTCAGCTTTTTCTTTAGCTTCTGGCGGGAATTTTTGATCCACATAAAGCTTACCTACAGCTTCACCAATACTTCCATTTACAACAGAAAGAGCTCTTTCGTCTAGTGGGCGTTGAGCTTTAGCACCGCTTAAGGTTTTGCTATAAAACTCCCAGCTAGTCGTTGCGATATCGGTGCTTAATTGGTTTGAAGCACTGTTGATGGTAGACCACCTCATCATGGTTTTTAAATCTTCGAGAGAAGTATTTGCCATCAATTCGTCTAAAGCGGCCATGTATTTAGGTTCCATTACCAAGACTGTATCTGGCAACGTTTCAATACCTAAATCGGTCATATACGTTTTCAAATCAATATTTTTAGCAACTTCTCCAAGATCGCTTACAGCATATCTATTATTAAAATTTCTAAAATCTCTTCTAGCAACTTTATCCAATCTAGGTTCTGCTAGCTTAGTTTCTAGAGCTAAAATAGTTTTAGCTTTAAATTTAGCTTCGTCTTGAGATTCTCCAAAATAGGTCAACATGCTTACGATATGCTCTTTGTATTTTTCTCTAATCTCTTTTGAATTGTCATCATCCTCAAGATAATAGTCTCGGTCTGGAAGACCTAAACTTCCAGTTCCTACGTAAGCAACATTCACGTCGCTATCATCTGGGTCTGAATAAGCAGAAACTCCAAAAAACGGAGAAGACACAGAAGTCGGTTGTTCTGCCAGAAGTTTTTGAATATCCTTCTTGTCCTTAATTTCAGAAATCAAATCAAGCTTCCTAGTGATCGGGCTTATCCCAGCACCGTTTCTAGAAACGGTATCCATGATAGAGTTAAACACTTGAATGGTTTTTCCTTGATCGGAATTTGCATCGTACTTTCCTGAGCTTTCAGCTTCTTTAAGAATCTCTAAAACATCGGTGTCCGTAGATTTTCTCAAGATTTGAAAACCACCCCAAGATGTTCTATCATCTGGAATCTCTGCAGTTTTCATCCAACCTCCGTTGACGTAGCTATAAAAGTCGTCTTGAGGGTTCACTGCTGTGTCCATGTATTTCATGGTAATCCCTTTCTCTTCGTTATCGGCTTCTTTGTTAGAATCCTGACACGAAAAAAGTAAAGCTGATGCACTGAATGACATCAACAGTATTTTCACTTTATTCATAATGGTTTATTTAATTTGTTGGCTAAAAATACGTCTTTTTATAATTTCTCTCAAAATTTCTTAATCGATTGTTTTTAAGTAAGCTTTATCCAATTCCTCTTTAAGCTTTACGACCTTATCCACATCTGGATTTGGTATAGCGATAGACAAGACATAGTGTGCTATTTTCCAAGTCTTATCTTTCTGCTTCATTAAAACACCAGACCCTCTACAGACGCCCATGTGTTTTGAATCTAAGGTTTCATCGAACCAAGCCATTTGTTGATTGGGGCTTAGGTAAATAGTTCGATGTACAGGTGTAAATGTCCAGGCTTTACCAGCGTCAAAATAGGGTTTCGCAAAAGCTTTAAATGCTTTATAATTCCAAACTTCAGAAGCATCAGACCCTACAAATACCGCATCTTCTGTCATTAAATTGAAATAGGTTTCAAAATTAGCCGTTTCTGCTGCTTTGTGCCATTGGTTGATCGTCTGTTCAATAACCTTCTTTTGTGCTACAGATGATAAGCTTAGACAGGCGAATAGAAAAGTGAATAGTAGTTTCATGACCAATTGCTTTTAAGGAGTGTCTTTTTCTCCAGGATTATCTTGGATGATAAAAACTTCATTTAATTGAATATTGAGATTTCTAAAATCGAACTTTAGCTTTGCACTTAATTCTTTTATTTCTGAAACGACAGGTTCAATTCTAGTTGAGTTTTCTCTTAGTAATTCTGAATGTGTTTTTAAGGTGACTACTCTCGCTAGGATGGCATTGGTCTTAAAAATTTCGGGTATAGTTTCAGATAAAGAATCTGTTACTGAGCGAATAGTCATAGAATTATCAATGACATCTTGAATGCTATAGGTTTCCAGACGTTCAATCTCAGAGTTGAGTGCCACATACATCATCCAATCATCGGTTACTTTTCTAGAGCGTGGAGATAATTTAATAAGCTTAATGCTGTCTAACTCTATTTTCTTACCTAGATCTTGACTGATGTTAGCTTTATCTTCGCTAGTATCTTTTTTGTCCTTTTTGTCTGAACAGGATAAAGTGGAAACTATAAAAAAGATAATCCCAATTATTTTAAGTCTAAACCTCATGTACATGATAAAATGTTTTCAATATCAAATTTAGAGGTTGATAGGCTAAGTTTTTCATAATTACGGATATTTTATTTCTAAATGCTTTTCAAAGCTTAAATTTGCAGAAAAATATTATTTATGTCATCAAAAATACTGATAGTTGGTGCTTGTGGCCAGATAGGTTCAGAATTAACTCTTGCCCTTAGAGATATTCACGGTAATGATATGGTTATTGCTAGTGATATAAAGCGCCCAACATCACCAGAGCTAAACTCAGGTCCATTTGAAATCTTGGATGCTACCAGTTATTCAGATTTTGAAAATGTCGTAAAAACTCATCAGATAGATAAAGTGTATATGATGGCAGCGATGTTGAGTGGTACTGCTGAAAAATTTCCAGACAAAGGATGGGATCTTAACATGACCTCTTTATTTAATGTGTTGAACCTTGCTAAAAACAAGTTGATTTCAAAAGTGTTTTGGCCTTCAAGTATTGCTGTGTTTGGCCCAACAACTCCAAAAAATGACACCCCTCAACGCACAATTATGGAACCGACTACGGTTTACGGCATTAGTAAGCAAGCTGGAGAACGTTGGTGTGCGTATTACAACAAACGCTACGGAGTAGATGTAAGAAGTATTAGGTATCCTGGGCTTATAAGCTATAAAACGCCCCCAGGAGGAGGAACGACAGATTATGCGATAGAAATTTTCCACGAGGCCTTGAAAAACTCTAAATACACTTCTTTTTTATCGAAAGACACAGCGCTTCCCATGATGTATATGGATGATGCTATTAAGGCTACAATTTCCATTATGGATGCTCCCGGCCAAGACATCAAGGTAAGATCGTCCTATAACCTTTCTGGAGTGAGCTTTACCCCGGATGATTTATCCAAGTTGGTTAAGCAGCAGATCGAGAATTTTGAAATTGACTACGAGCCTGATTTCCGTCAAGATATTGCCGATTCATGGCCAAGTAGTATAGACGATTCTGAAGCTAGAAAAGATTGGAATTGGAAACATAATTTTGACTTGAACATGATTGTTAAAGAAATGCTAGAAGGTGTAAAATCACTTGAGCATGTTAACTAACGTAATGGCATAATATAATAGGAAATGGATCTTAAACATCAATTCCCATAAAAAGTAAAACACCTGCTATTCAGCAGGTGTTTTTATTTACCGAGAATAGGATGAAGTTTTCAGCAAATAATATTTTTTGTTCAAATTTATATTTATTAGAGACCAGTAGTTAGTTACTTATTAATTCTGATTGATATATTTTGTCTCCTTCCACCATTTTGACAATTAGATTATTGAATATAGTTGCTTTACTCTGTGATCGGTTTATTCTAAAACAAAATTCATTGAAATATCTATTGAGATTATCATCACTTACCCAAGAATAGGTCGTTCTTA
>Ga0306909_100179_pt1 | contig 19095 bp, 16 predicted proteins | sample AntRauMFilla2697_FD_190439 | JGI IMG/M metagenome (GOLD analysis project Ga0306909, IMG submission 190439) | Saline lake microbial communities from Rauer Islands, Antarctica - Metagenome Filla 2 #697 (v2) (version 2) | ecosystem: Environmental > Aquatic > Non-marine Saline and Alkaline > Saline ... | reverse complement strand
ATGCGGCCGAATTCGGTCGGATCAAAACGGGGCATGGTGGATCTCCTTGGGTCTTGAAAGCTTCACCATACCCCACTGACGCATCAGAACAAAGTAAGAACCAACACGCTTTGCTGACATCACCTTGCGCCAAGAGTGCTTCGGCTTAAAGCCAACCATCTTCTTTGCTTTCTTGTTGGAGAAGAAGGTTTCATTCGCACCCATCGCGCCACGCACCTCGACGCCTTGATAGAACTGCGCGACCACTTCGTCGGTCGTAATCCCGACGGACAGATCGTCGTTTGACACGTTGAATACCTCATACCCCAAGCCATCGGTGTTTAGACAGCAATCCACCATGTGCCCTAAGTCGCGGGCATCGATGTAGGCAAAAATATTGCGGCGACGCAGCGCCGGGGTTTCCATGAATGCCGGGAATTTCTCAGCATATTCGTGCGGCTCGATCACATTGTTGATCCGCAATCCGTAGATGTCGGTGCCGGTGCGAGCTTGAAAAGACCGTGCGGTCATCTCATTGCAGACTTTCGACATGCCATAGCTGTCATGAGGCACTGTGGGATGGGTTTCATCAATCGGTACGAAGGCCGCCTTTAATTCTCCGTTCGCAAAGCAAACCCCATACGTCGTCTCGGAACTTGCAAAGATCACCTTGCGCACGCCCAGTTTGACGGCCGCCTCGATCACGTTGTAGGTCGTCAGTGTGTTTTGACGAAAGCACTCACCATCGGTGCCGATCATAACGCGCGGAATTGCTGCGAAATGCACGACGGCATCATAGGCTTGAATGCCGGTACCCGCCTCCAATTCCGCGCCGTCGACGAATTGGGACATAGCACCAATGACCTGCCCTGCATCACAGAGGTCAACCATCAACTCGGGACAGCCCAGCCCGGACGGAGTTTGATCGACATTCACTACGTGGTGGCCTTGCGACTGCAAATGCTGGATGGCCCATTTGCCTGCCTTGCCACTGCCGCCTGTAAAGAAAACTCTCATCGAACACGCACCTCCAATTTTCGACATTTGGGTCTCAATCTGATTTGAACCCGATGATGAACCCGAAGGTTTTGGAGAGCAAGGCTTGGGGTCCCGGCTTCATTCGATGTCCCAAAGTCGAATCCGGTAGTTTGCCAGTCCCAATTTTGAATCACATGGAAATTGAACCTGAGCTGATTGATCAAGATGGTACAATTGTGCCGCGAACGTATTTCTCCGGCGGTCAATGTCCATTGGCCCAGGTTTGTGATCAAGATTGGATCTGGAACGACAAAAATTGCTCCCCCAAGACGGGTAGCTGAGCCATGCTGCCGCAAACTAAGATACTGTCTCCAAGCGCATAAATTGCGAAGTAGTTTCCTCGTAGATAGGGCGTCATTTAAGGGACAGGGTGTTAGGAAAGAGGTTCTTGTTCTGACAACCTGATAACGCAAAACGCTCTCGGGCAATGTTTAGCTGTTGGAAGCCGGACGCTCGACATCAGTATTTACAATCTCACTTGATCGCAGGCTTGATCTCAAGTTACCAAAAATCGCGCTATCTTTGCGAGCGCGCGCGTCATAGCGCTTATTACATCGGTTGATATTGCTATTGCGGCAAAGGAATGTTCAATTTCCGATAAAGATCAAAGGACTATCAAAGCCTGCAATGCGTAATGTCTGACCTGTTTCAACGCCTTCTTGCGCTATGCATCTCGGTCGACCTTGAGGTCAACCCAAAGACAGCTGACGTGTTTGATGTCGCGGCCATTCGTTATGGCGAGACGGAGCCACTTGTGGCAGGCAAGGCGAATGCAGGACAGGCATTTGATAAGTTGGAATCCGCGCTTAAAAGCACGGATTATCTGATCGGTCATAACATCCTTCGCCATGACCTGCCCCATATTCTGGCAACACGGCCCGGACTGGCGCAATTGGCGGGGCGGGCGATTGATACGCTCTGGCTCAATCCGCTCGCGTTTCCGCGAAACCCGTATCATCATTTGGTGAAACACTATCGCGATGGGCGACTGCAAGGGGGCCATGTCAATGATCCGGTATTGGATGCTTCGCTGGTGTTTGATGTGTTCGAAAACCAGCTGAACGCGTTTCTTGACTTGAGTGAAGAAGCGCCCGAAGCACTCACTGCTTATCATTATCTGACAACGCGTGGTGAAGCCGCAGCAGGGTTCGATGCTGTATTTTCACTTGTGCGCCAAGCACCGATCCCAAGTCATGCCGATGCCGAAGCAGCAATCAGGCAATTGCTCGCGGGTCTTGCTTGCGAGCATCGGCTGGAGCAAGTGCTGAACCGGTTATCAAGCCCGCAACTGGGATGGCCCACTGCCTATGCGCTGTCGTGGATTTCGGTTGCGGGAGGTTCCTCTGTCATGCCGCCGTGGGTGCGGGCGCAATTTCGCGAGGCATCACTTATTGTAAGGCATTTGCGCGATACGGCCTGTGATCGCTCCAATTGCGTTTGGTGTGCTCAGAACAACGACCCAAAGCACGCCCTCTCGCGGTGGTTTGGCTTTGATGATTTCCGGCCGGAGCCGGTGGACGAAACAGGGCGGCCGCTGCAAGAGCGCATCGTTGATGATGCGATGCGCCGCAAGAGCATCCTCGGCATTTTGCCGACTGGCACGGGCAAATCGATCTGTTATCAAATTCCGGCCCTGTCGAAATTTGATAAAACAGGGGTTCTGACGGTCGTGATTTCGCCGCTGGTCGCCTTGATGGGGGATCAGGTGCAGGGCATGGAACGCGCAGGTATTTCATCTGCGGTGACAGTGAATGGGATGCTGTCTTTGCCTGAACGGCAAGAGGCGCTGGATCGGGTGCGATTGGGCGATGCAGCCATGTTGTTGATCTCGCCCGAACAGTTGCGCAGCGTCTCTGTCCGCAGCGTTTTGGCACAACGCGAGGTCGGATTCTGGGTGCTGGATGAGGCGCATTGTGTGTCGAAATGGGGCCACGATTTTCGTCCCGATTACCGCTATATTAGTCGCTTTATCAAGGAGTTTTCCGGTGACGCGCCGCCGGCACCCGTGTTGTGCCTGACCGCCACGGCGAAGCCAGATGTGGTGCAAGATATCAAAGACCATTTCCAGTCCCGCTTGGGAACGGATCTTGTGTTGCTGGATGGCGGGGCGAAGCGCACAAACCTGTCGTTTGATGTCCTGCCAACCCAAGCGGCGACAAAAATGGCCGATATTCTGAATGTAATCGAAGCAAAATTACCGCGCGACGGTGCGTCAGGAGCAGTTGTCTATTGCGCGACCCGAAGTGGGACGGAGCGGGTGGCCGAATTTCTAAAGCAGCAGGGCCTTTCAGCGGCGCATTTTCACGCTGGTCTGACACCTGAAGAAAAGCGCGATGTTCAAGAGAGCTTTCGTGTCGGCGCATTGCGCATCATCGCGGCAACAAACGCTTTCGGGATGGGCATCGACAAGCCGGATGTGCGTCTTGTGGTGCATGGGGATATTCCCGGATCGCTTGAAAACTATCTGCAAGAGGCCGGGAGGGCGGGCCGTGATCGGGACCATGCCAATTGTGTTCTGCTATTCAGTACCGATGATGTCGAGCGACAGTTTTCACTTTCGGCGCGTTCGCGGCTTGCGCGCCATGAGATTGGCGCGATCCTGAAGGCGCTGCGCCGGATCGATATGCGGATTAAACAAAACGGCATAGTCGTAGCAACCGCCGGAGAAATCGTGCGGGCCGAGCAGGACCAAGAGTTTGAGCGAGATTCAGCTACGAACGATACAAGGGTTAAAACTGCCGTATCATGGTTGGAAGAAGCAACCTTGGTGTCGCGCGAAGAAAATCGCGTGCAGGTTTTTCCATCTTCGCTGCGCATCCGCCGCATTGAGGAGGCGCAGACGATCCTTGCGGAGGCTTTGATCACAGATGTCCGTCGCAAGCAGCTCCTGGACATTGTGCGACATCTGATGAACGCGCCGCCTGATCTGGGCATTTCGACCGATGAATTGACCGGCGTGAGCGGCTTGGCCGGGGGTGAACTGAACAAGGCCATGACCGACCTTGAGGCGCTTGGCATCGCCCGCAATGACGTAGCACTGACGGTTTTTGTGCATGTTGGCGTTGATGGGCAATCGTCGCAGCGGTTGGCATTGGCGTCGCAGCTTGAAACTGATTTGATTGATCTGATGCGCGAAGCCGCCCCAGATGCAGAGCGTGACTTGGCTATTCCACTGCATCTGGCAGCGACAACACAAGCGCTGCGCGATCAAGACCATAGTAATGTACGTCCCGATATTTTGGAGAAACTGCTACGCGGTATTGCGGGTGACGGGCGCGACCATGACGGCGGAAAGGGTAGTATCCGAATGCGCCGTGCATCGCGCAATACGCTTTCGGTGACACTCCAGCGATCATGGTCTGTCTTGGGGCAGACAGCCGAGCTACGCCGTCAAGCTGCGGAAATCTTGGCAAGTCGCCTTATTGGTAAAGTCGCCAAAGGCACGCGGGGCAAGGATATACAGGTTGAAACCACCATGGGTGACCTGTTGGCTGCCTTAAATGGTGACGCTCTGCTGCGCAGCGCCGTTCAAGATCCGAGCAAGCTGATGATTCGTGCTTTGCTTTGGTTACACGAACAAGAAATCCTTTCGCTGGGCAAAGGCCTTACCGTTTTTCGTCCTGCGATGACGGTTCATTTGCGCCCGGGGGGCGGGCCGTTCACCCAAAAGAATTTCATTCCACTTGAAGACCATTACGCAGAACAGACGATCCAGACCCATGTGATGTCCGCCTATGCCGAGAGAGGGATGGCCTCGATGCATCAGGCGCGCTTGCTGTCCGAGGATTATTTCCTGCTGGATCGTGACGATTTCTTGCAGCGCTGGTTGCCTGGAAAAGCCATAGAGCTGCGCCGGCAGACGACAGGTCAGTCGTGGCAGGATATCGTCGAGGCACTTGGAAACAAAGTGCAGCAAAAGATCGTTTCTGATGATCGTGAGGCAACGAACGTGCTTGTGTTGGCGGGGCCGGGTTCGGGCAAAACGCGGGTTCTGGTGCATCGCATCGCCTATCTTGTCAGAGTCAAACGCGAAGATCCGCGCGGTATTCTTGTGCTCAGCTATAACCGGCACGCTGCCGCCGAAATTCGCGCCCGTCTGCGCCATTTGATTGGCGAGGATGCGTGGGGCGTTTCGGTATCGACCTGTCACGCGCTGGCGATGCGATTGGTTGGTGCCAGTTTTGCCGGCGCATCCGCTGACAGTCGTGACTTCGACGGGGTCATTCATGAGGCGGTAAAGCAACTCAACGGCGAGGGGCTTGGCAAAGCCGAGGCCGAGGCGCAGCGGGATGCGCTGATCCAGGGCTATCGCTGGATATTGGTGGATGAATATCAGGACATTGGCCCCGAAGAATACGCGCTGATTGCGGCCGTTGCGGGCCGATCCCTGCAAGATCCGGACCTGCGTCTTAGCCTGTTTGCAGTCGGTGATGATGACCAGAATATTTATGCGTTCGCGGGGGCGTCGATCCGCTTTATCCGGCAGTTTGAAACGGATTATCGCGCCAAACCTGAATTTCTAACGGAAAACTATCGCTCGACCCACCATATTATCGATGCTGCCAACAGGCTGATCGCACCGGCGGCGGACAGGATGAAGCTGGGTCATGACGTGACCATCAACAGCGTCCGTGCAAAGGCCCTGCACGGCGGCCCAATGGCCAAACTTGATCCCGTGGCGATGGGGCGGGTGCAGCTTTTACAGTGTTCAATGGATGACCGGGCCCAAGCCATTGCCGCAGTCGATGAATTGATCCGGCTATCCAAACTCGACCCGGAATGGAATTGGTCGCGGGCTGCGATTATTTCGCGTGATTGGCGCCGTTTGGAACAGGTCCGCACCTATGCTGAAGCGACGGATATTCCGGTGGAGATGGCCAACGAAACACTGCCCAACATCTGGCGTTTGCGCGAAATGCAAACTTTGGTCGCCATGCTGCGCCGCGATCCTGCACGGATGTTTGGTATCTCTGACATTATTGTGCTCCTGAACGCCCTTGAGGCTAACAAATGGACACGTTTGATTGCCGAAGGCATCGCCGCACTTGCCCGCGAAATTGCTACGAAAACTATGCCTGTTCCCGATCTGGTCGAATGGCTTGCCGAATGGTCGCGAGATACGCGTAGCGATCAGCGCGGTTTGCTATTGCTTACGGCGCATCGGGCCAAGGGGCTGGAATTTGATGATGTTGTGATCCTCAATGGCGATTGGCAGTCCCCTTCAAAGGGCGAAGATGTGGATGCTCCAAGACGCCTGTTGTATGTTGCGATGACCCGCGCACGGCGGAGCCTTTCTTTGATCACGCAAGGTACGCATCCGTACCTGCCTGCTGCGCAGGATGCAGTATTGATGCGCAACGTCGAAACCGAAACCGCCGAATTGCCGAACCGATCTCAGCAGTATCAAATGCCCGATCTCAAACTGGTTGATTTGTCGTGGGCGGGGCGGCTTGGCAAAGGGCATGCTTCTATTCAAGCGATCACGGCTGCCCGTGTTGGTGATCCGGTAACGCTGTTTCACGACGGGCAAGCATGGCTCATTCGTAATAAGAACAATCAAACCCTGGGCCGCATGTCCCGAGCCTACAGTCCGTCAGAAGGCCATTCATTTGTGCGCGGCGAAATCGGTGCAATTGTCGTCTGGCGAAAAAGCGATAGTCAGGAAGACTTTCGTAAGTACATCAAGCACGAGACTTGGGAGGCAGTTTTGCCCGAGTTGGTCTTCGGATAATTGAAATTGAACGACAGTCGGATCGCTGTCGCTAAAAAAGAGAGTTTTGTTGTAGGAAGCAAATTTATCATGGCTGCCCCCCTCTTGTTCCTAAAATCGGTTGGAAGGTGGAGGGGCAGTAATCGCTTCTATTTCGTCAGTCGGATTGCTTAGCCTGTTCGAGAGCTTTTTTTATCCGGCTTATGGCCCGCAGCCGTTCGTGGGCGGAAAGGTCCATAGTGGGGTGAGGCTGCGTTTCTATGACATCGCCGCCTCCGTCTGAGATGATACGCCAGCCGAGGGCCAAAAGCGCCTGTGAGGCGGTCGCCCGGATCGCGCGCCGTTTTTCCTGTGGCGGTCCGATGACAACAACGTAGGCAATTTCCTTAAAGAATTTCTGATGGTGATAGTAATCGACTGAAAAGAAATATCTTTCGGTGGAGTATCGGTTCTGTAGATACACCGAAACGTCGGTGAGGGCATCGCGAAGCACATCAATGCGCTGCCCTGGTTCGAATTCTCTCTTGTCCATGAAAATGCGTCTCCTTTGAGTGTGAGGAGAACTTTGGCCAAAGTCGCGCAATGCAAAGCAATTGGGATCAATCAATTCGTATTCTGCGTTTCCTGATCCAAAAAGCCGAGTCATAAAAGTTTTTACTTCGTCGTCGGCCGCCTAAGCCAACATTCGTTGAATCTGAATCAAGTTGCTTGCGATCAGAGTTCCGAACAAAGGGGGAGCTGCATGGAAGGCCGGAAAAATGAATAAGAAGCCAATTTCATTTCGAGAGCAGATGAAGCTTGCACGCCCTGACGTCGTTGAGCGCCAAAAACGAAATCGCTGCAAAAGTGACATTGCGATGAATCTGCGCGCGCTGCGGGATGCGATGGGCATGACACAAGCTGACGTTGCTAATGCAACCGGTATGTCCAATCATCTCATTGCGCAGCTTGAGGCATTGGCTGGCTCGATCCCGGATATCAAGGACCTCCAACTTTATGTCGATGTCTGCGGCGGCGACATCAACGCAGTGATCTCCTCTACTGACGATGATCGGTTTGTAAATAAATCGGATACCACTTCGACGGATTAGATATCTGAGGCCCGGCAGATAGCGTGCGAAATACACTCAAAACAACATATAATTACCATAAAGAGAGGCGTTTCCTGAACTTTGAATATTTCTGTTTCGCCTTTTTTACATCTGTCCAACTTTTATTGCGACAGAAGCATACAATGATTGAAGTTGAGAAAATCTGCGAAAGCCGTCGAAGTTACGGCACGACCCTCCAAACCAAAACCTTGACGATAACAATAATTTTGGAGGTGACCTTCGAACTCGATAACGCCTTTCGACATGCGCCATGCCGTATCGGCGCAGCGCAGACCTGTCCACGTATCTGTGGATCAAAACTGGCCTGCCACACGCAATGCCGTCGCTTTATTCGGTGGTCAGCTCGCGGCTCAGGAAGCCGATCGCCTATTCAACGATCTGACGACTCAAGCGAAGATTGGCACACATGCCGGGCGGCGTCTCGAGCGGATAATACGCTGTCTCAAATTCGACAAAGTTAGGCATCCCGCCATCAATCGAATTTGGACCTACCGACACCAAAATATCGACAGGCTCTGCGGTCATCACCGACCATCCCAGCGTGCTCGAGCACTCTCAGTTTACCTTGAATGCTGCGCTCGTCGTTCGCCACGAAAACCTCCTCAATCTCAAATTTGGGATTTTACAAATAGTGTCCGGAGAGGCCGTACATATTAACATGCGTGAGCGTCGCCACGTCGCCGAATTGGAAACACACTGTTCAAGAGTCTTTCCGCAGATTTGTTTCCGCAGCAAAACAATCGAAGCGATCTCCTGTTCAGAACAGACAAAGGAGTTCTCAATATGAAACCTACGATGAGATCGCACGAATACAACGGTCACAAAAACTGGAATGCATGGCGCATTTCAATGGCGTTCAGTTGCGATCACGCCCTTTCCAGCTTGACCTCGGATCTCGTTAGACGGTTCGGCATCGGCCGAGCCGCTGAAATACTCAGTTCGGAGTTGGCAGGGCAGAGCACCTTTGACGGTGCCGTTTTCAACAAGACCGCCATCCGTCTCGCTTTGCGCCATTGGCGTTGAAACGCGTTTAGCAGGTTACGTTGGCTATGGCAGCCAGCTTAGGTTTTCCTGCCCAGAACCAACATCGCCACGACCTCCGCCGCATCCTACATGAGCCTGCTGGCTGGAGGTGAGGCATGACCGATGCACCAGAGCTGCTGCTGGCCCATCACCTCAAGACCCTGCGCCTGCCGACGTTCCTGCGTGAGCATGACAAACAGGCACGTATCTGTGCCGCCGAGGGTGTGGACCATGTGCGCTACCTGGCCCGGCTGGCGGAACTGGAACTGATCGACCGGGAACGGCGTATGGTTGAGCGCCGGATCAAGTCTGCAAAGTTCCCGGCCGTCAAAAGCCTCGATAGCTTCGACTTCAAAGCCATCCCTTCGCTGAACAAGATGATGGTACTGGAGCTGGCCCGCTGTGAGTGGATTGAACGCCAGGAGAACGTCATCGCACTTGGTCCCTCAGGCACTGGCAAGACCCATGTTGCGCTCGGGCTCGGCCTTGCAGCCTGTCAAAAAGGGCTGCCGGTGGCGTTTGTAACAGCGGCAGCGTTGGTCAACGAACTGATGGAAGCCAGAGACGAGAAGCGCCTGCTGCTTCGTCAGCGGCAGTTGGCCAAGGTGAAGCTGTTGATTATTGATGAGCTGGGCTTTGTGCCGCTCAGCAAGACCGGCGCAGAACTGCTGTTCGAGCTGATCTCACAGCGTTACGAACGAGGCTCCACATTGATCACCAGCAATTTGCCGTTCGAAGAATGGACGGAAACCTTCGGCACCGAACGTCTCACGGGCGCATTGCTCGACCGGCTCACACACCACGTCAACATCCTGGAGATGAACGCAGAAAGCTATCGCCTGAACCAAAGCCGCGCACGCCTCGCAAACCCTTCAAATTGACAAATGAACAATTGGCCTGACGGCCAATGCGCCTTGGAACGTGCTTGCTATTTGAGGGTCGCACGCTCCAAGGCGCGCGCACCAAAATGGCCTACTTTTACTCCGCCCCGCCGGCAGGTTTTTTACGCCGCCGTTGACAACTGGCGTAGGTTGAAAAAAGGAATAGGATTTATTTGGAGAGCACGTTGTCCAACCGGTTCATCGGAGCAGACTCTACGAAGTGCTTTACAAGATCGGGATTGTTGGGTCGATCTCGACCGCTAACACGAACAAGATATGATACATATACGATACTGGCTACCGCGGCAGACATAGAGCTCGCACTTAATGCAATTTCAAAACCACTCATCTCGTCTCTCCTTCCGTCCTAAATATAGCATTGAGATCATAACATTTCCAGCACATCGGCAAAACAGTTCAAAATCTAATCTAAGATACTGGAATACGGGATATTTCTGTAAGCCTGCGCAACGCTCGCGCTTCATTTCGCGCGCCATCCTCGCGTTTGGATAGCTTCAACCGTCCGAAGGTAGAGGCGCCGGCAACACAGAGGGCCCCGGCGCCGATCAGTAGCCCTGCGGACAATGAAAGCGCGCCTGTCGCAGAAAAGAAAATGGCTGTTCCAACCCCGCCGAGACCCGCACCCTGCAATGGCAGTAGAATCTTATCCGCTGGCCGTTGGGCGTCCGTTGCATCCACTTCACGGGCGTCAGCAGCCTGGTCGAACCAATCAGCAAGCGTCAGGGCTACCTCTCGGTTATTGAGCTTTGCAACTTGCTGACCGCTGTGGGTGAGCCCAAGAGTTCGAATATCGTCGCTTCAACCTCGGGCCAGTTGACTTCCTCACCCAGTCCCTCGCGCGTAGCATGAGCGATTAAGGCATCCAAGATCATATTCGTTTTTTCAGCTTCCACGAGACCTCCAGACTGCACTTCAGACCAAAGCGCTACCACGCCGAGCGACGTAAAAAAAAGAAGCCGCAGCACTCATCTGCATAGGAGACACCGACTCACATCCACCCGATCACGGACCGCTATGTGAAGCGCCTCCCAATTCCATGTTCCTTGACAGAAACAAGAAAGTGCTGAAATTAGCAATGATGACTCGTATCTGCACAAAAAATGATATCGCGGCAGTCCTTCGGGATCAGACGAAAGATACGCCGGACGTTTTAGTTGTTGAACAATGCTCGCAGCCCAAAGATTTTTCACCGAAATTCGGGTGGGACTTTATGGCTCCGGAAAGTGCTCGGCAGTTCCATGTCGAAATCGCAGAAGAATGGGCTCTCATCACTTTCAGTATCGCCGGAGATGTCCTCGTTTTTGACATGCCAGCTCATGGTGAAGCTACTCGTCTGCTCGGGCGCGCTGTCGCACAGGTAATCACTGCCGTATCCAACGCGTCTCAAGCGCAGAAATTTGAAATTAAGAGCGGAAGAGCTGAGGATGATCTCTCCGCCCTGGTCATGGCGGAGAGACAAAAGCTGCTCGGCCATTGAAAAATATCAAAATCCCGCCGAACAGACCTGTCTGGTTGATAGCTTTACACCAATAAGGGGCCATCATTTCCAAAAATTGCAATCCGCGCCGATATTCTACCAGAGGTACACTTTGAGGGATGAGCGAGTGGATACGATGTTAGGATTGCAAGACGGCTGGGCGAACCTCTATGAGGTCGTGTTAATTGCCACAGCCTTATGCCTGTCTCTGTCTGCATTTCTACAGGACCGCAGGAGCTGCGAGGTCGATGCGGTTAACCGACCACGGAACACATCCACATCCAACAGTCGGTCGATTCCATCAATTTGGGCACGATCATTCTCACGATGCACCAAGTCGCCAGGTGCGCCGCCGAAGCCACCTATTTCATGGCTGTAAGACTTGCCCAAAAATGCACACGCAAGTTGACACAGCTTTGTGTCGTCCTGCATGGCCTCCGTCGTGAAAGCGATCACTTCGCCAGACCCATCAGGCTGTAATCGACTCCAGTCAAAAAGCAGGCGTTCAGGCCGCGTTGCGGCCAGCAAGGTGCCATTGTCTGCGGCTGCACGAAGCATTTCGAGTGATCGCCCTTGAAGCTGTTCTGCAACACGCTCAGCGTCAGTCGAACACCTCTTCGAGCAGCGCGTCGGTCATGTCCTGACCCTTGCGCCGCTGGGCAACGGCAACGGCCTTGCCCTGATAGAAGACCCTGCTGCGCTCATCGCGTTGGGCTGCGAGCGCCAGGGCGGCCTCTACACCCTCGGAACCGAGTTGGCCAAGTTCGGTATGTACGCGGCTGCGCGATATATGCGCGCCCGTTCCGAAATGGGCCCGCCAGACCTTGGAGGGGTAGGTTCGCGCCAGCATACGGCCATCCACGTCCCGAAAGAGCGGCAGTTCATCCGCCATGCTCCGGCACTGCATTTCGGCAAGCCATAAGGGATCGAGATTGCGCAACACCAGCGCGTCCAGAAACGGGGTCAGAACCTCGTGCAGAGCACCCCTGAGCGGTTCGTTCTCCTTGGAGGTCTCGATATCGACCCGGTAGCGGGTGCCGTCGAACCGGACGTCGCGGCCCCAGCGAAGCTGCCCGTCGCGCAGGCGGAGCGGCAGCAGAGTCCAAAGCGCAATGACGGCGGTCTCGTTGAGCAGTCGCAGTGCGGACTGACGCCGGGGCTCCGCGGCGCTCTTCGCCAGCAGGCTCGCGGCCAGCTTCCAGGTGGCCTTTAGGTCTGGCAGCCTGTCGAGTTTGGCGAACTTGAGCGGGACGACTGCTCCCGTTTTCCGGCGCAGAACGTTCTCGTGCGTGCGCAAATCGTCAAGCAACTCCGCATCGAGTCCAAGAGCTTCACCGAATTGCCGCAAACGCATCACAGCGGTGTGCCGCGTCGCGGGCCGGTTGCCTTGGTCAGTGTATCTTGGCGCCGTGCGCTGTGCCGCATGTAATGCGCGGGACGCTTCGAGCCGGCGCACGCCCACTACAGAAATCTCGATTGGGGCGCCCGCGTCCAACTGCACCCTCGCATATTCGCGCAGCACGTCTTCCATGCTGTCGACGCGTGAGGCCGAGGGCACAGCGACGTGCAGGGGCAGGGCCCCAAGGCGCATGTCGCGCAACAGGGACTGCCACACTGCCGGTAATCGAGAGACATCGACACGTCGCGCTGAAGCGGTGCGCAGCTTGGCTCTACTATTCCCGGCGCGCGCGGGAGCTTTCGCCGCGATCGCTGCGGCAAGAACAACGTGCACCGCTGGATTTCCCGGCAGCAGCCTGTCCAGCGCGGACTTGAGGCTGCGCAAGCGCCGGTTGGACGCGGTATCGGTAGTAAAGGCAAGGTAGTCCGCTTCGCTCGGCACCGCGATGTTTTGCGCCTCAGTGAAAGCGAGGAACCGCGCCAGTACCCGCAACTCCTCCAGGGGTATCTTGTTGAACGCTGGCAGATCGCGGTAGGGCGCCATCAGGATATCGTCTCGCAGCACCTCTCGGCTACGCCGGTCACAGGACCGCCCGCGCGGGCGCTTGGCGCGGATCGCGTCTCGAACGGTCGCCCGCACCGGCGCACTCTCCGGCAGCAGCCGATCGAAGGCCACGCGCAGATCGTCGAGGCGCCGGGTCGACCGGGCGTCCGCGACGAAGGCCAGGAAGTCGCTAACCCCGGGCACGGTCATGCCCCGGGCTTCAGCGAAGATGAAGAAGCGGTCCAGCGTGCGGAGTTCTCGCAGGCCGACTTGCTCCATACCCACAATCTCCCTGAAGGCGTCGAAATGGGGGGCGGAGAGGATCTCCGCGCGATTTCTTGTGTCGTAGGTCATGTTAGTCCTCCATCAGTCCTATGAGCAGATCTTGGCCACGCTCAACGAGCTTCAGCGAATTTAGCCAACCGTAGAATTGGCGCAGCGTGGCAGGCTTGTCGTCGATCCGCTTCGCGATCACTTCGATCTCATTCGGGTGCCGGTCGAGCAACAGCGACGTCTGCCCGTGCCGCATCTGGTGTGGTGTCATTGGCAGGTTGATGACCGTCCGCATCAGGCCGGCGAACTCGGCGCCGAAGAAATCGGCGTTGAGATGCGCGCGCGGAGTTCTTGCCGCCGGGAAGAGATACGGACTTGTCGCAGCGTGCGGAAACAACGGGCGGATATCGCGTAGATACCAGCGGATCGTGTCGTAGTAGCCGAACCTGTTTGACCGGATCGGAAACTCGATTGCGACCTTGTTCTTCGTAAGCTCTGGCGGGATGAGGACCTTGATAGCTTTTTTGCCCTTCGCTGGAATGCAAATCTGCGCGTCTTCGCCGTGGCAGGTCAGTTGCATGGCGTTCTTGACGCGGATCGGGGCACCGCCGATCTCGATCGCTGCGAAACATGCGGCTGTACCGAGCATGCGCACGCGCGCGGTCTCGAGTTTCGTCAGTTTACGGTTCTCCGCGACAGCCCGTGTCAGGATAGCCTCGGCGGCGTCGCGAAGCACTTTGAAAGACGTCAGGAACCGCCTGCGAAGCGCAGGTTTGTCAACCAAGCTCTCCGAAAACTTGCGATTTTTCGGCGTCATGCACTTATCTGCCTTCTTTCCTGCGCGGGCGACAGCGTTGTTTGCGATGACGAGCTTCAGAATGTTCGTGTCGATGCCGAGATGATGGCGCACCTGATTGATCGCTTTCAAATATTTTAGGGACGTGCGCGGGGCGAGGCGGCCGTCTTTCTTAGACCGCATTCGTCGTGCGAACATCTTCCCGGCAATGGCGCAGATGACCTCGTCGTCCTTGAAAACGGCACTGAGATCTGCCTCGTCCGGGCCAATCTGGCCGATCTCGACCCCGATCCGCAGAGCAGTGCGCAAGGCGGATCGCATGACATGTGCATGTCGTTCATGGTTGTCCGCGAACTCTTGATCAACGGGGTCCCAGTTGGTTTTCGTTACCGCTTCGATCCAAGGCAGGAACTGCGCCTCCCAATTCGGATTTAGTTTCGTCAGCAGCGGGGCGCGTGCCCCGCCGGAAAATCCGATCGGTCGCGCGGGCAGTTGTGGCAACAACTGCGGGAATTTCCGCAACTCGTCGAGCCGCCTGAGTGCGCGATAGTTCGCGTCCCGCTTGTTGCCCAGAAAATCGGTGTCGATCCGCTTCGCTTCGGCGAGGGTCAGATCGCGCGGTTGCCAGCCATAGGCCCGGGCGACGAGCGCGAAGGTCTTGAGGGCCGCCAGCTTCATGGGATGCCACTTTGCGCTCTTGCCAATCCGGCCCTTTGTGAGCGGTTTGATCGCGGCGAAGAGGTGCGTCCAGTCATCTTGCTGCGCCCGCAGTGCCGAGCGTGACTCATGCACGCCCAGGAATTCGCGAAGGGGCGCTTGGAGCCGACGCCGATATAAGTTGTAGGCGACATCCGTTGACCAGTTGTCGGGCTCGAATCCGCCGAGCGGAAAACGCTCCTCCACAAGCTTCAATTCGGCCGGGATCGCGGCGAGCGGTTTGTTGATGATCCGCCCGGCCTCCTCGATCGCGCCCAAATACCGCGACTTGACCAAGGGAGTGAGGTCGGTTCGGGCGGCCAAGTGGACGCACAGGTCGGAGAGGGTCGGGTCGGGCTGCGTTGACATTCCCGACGTCGAGGCGACGGCGATGACTTGTGTGGAGGTTTTGGGGCGGTTGGTTAGATCAAGCATGGGGGGTCCCTTTCTGTTGTGCTTGCGTGGAAATCGTGAGGGGGTATGGGTCTCTTACGTGCGCTTCCGGTCGCCAAAGCGCACTCGGGACACAGACGCCTTCGAGGTTGCCCCCCGTGAAACCGGGCGGGTGTCTGTATCCCGTTCGCTTGCGTGTATTTTGGGTCGGTAGAGTGCGATCCGGTGTATCCACGGGGCGTGAAAGCATGTGCCAGTACCTCATTTGTTGGGGATGAGCGTGCCGAATAAAGGCGCGACTTTTACGTATTTGGGAGGCGTGCGACGCTCGTGCCAAGCCAAAACCTCAGCCCTGCGCCAGCGTTTCGCGCGTGCGTCTTCGCGCCCGTTCGAGAGGTCGATGGTGGCTGGGAATGGCGGCGTGTTGGCTGGCAGCGCGCCCTTTTCCCAGCGGTAGATGATAGAAGCGTCAGCCATTCCAAGCAGCACCGCGACGTCGTTCGCCGTGAGCAGCGGGGCCGTCAGCTCGACCCATTGGCTCGGGTCCTGTGTTTCTGCGAGCCCCAATGCCCGTAGGACGACGGACCAGCGCGTGGTGCCGCCGCGCAGACGAATACCGAGCGCACGCAACACCTTGTTCAAAGCCCGCCTGTCACTGCTCCCTTTCTTTTTCCTTATGAGAAAAAAGGTCTCAAGATCGTCGCGGGTGAGAGGTTTATTCAGCATGACACAAGGGAATTAGTCCCCATGCTCCGCCGCTAAAAATCACTGTTGGTCTGACTTCGGCCGTTGTGCGTTGAGATGCAGTTTTGGCGTTCGCAAGCCCGTCACCGCGAAGCCAAGCTCTGGAGAATTGCCGTGGTATCGGTGCTGTGCCTGCCTCGGAGGTCCTGCTACGCAGCCAAACGAAATGCTGCCAAAAGACAGACCGATCCGATCAGGTTTTGGGCTGCCCGAAGATCTCCTCCGCCCTCGTATCGTCGATAAACCGATACTCGCGGAGTTCACCGTGAGCTGCCTCGATCACATCTCTTGGCATCTCGCCCTTCCTGGTCAGGACAAGGCACGTCTCCACGCGCGCCCTGGGTTTATTACGTCTGATCCTTGCAGCTCGAATGTCGAAACCCCGCACACCACTATGAAGAACATCTATAGCGGTCCGCGGGTTTTTGCGGGTCCGCGCCAGCCAGTCCTCAGCGGCCTTCTCTGTCCGAAATATGCCGCCGGCATGCGCGGGAAGCTCCTTCGCCGTCAGGATCAGCGTCCGGTGACAGTGCGCCGTTTCCTCAAGCGCCTGCTGGAGGCGCGGCGGTGCTCCGGCGATCTCGTCGAAAGTCACGAGGCGGTCGACTGGCAAACCAGGAACGGGGATATTACATACGAGAAGCACGCGCTTGCGGTAAGTCGCGCGCCCGAGACGGAGGCGCTCGATCAGTTGGCGCGTGGCGCATTCGCGGTGCTGACGCTGAATCTCGCGTATCCGCGGATCGGGATGCAGCCGAACGGGGACCGCGACCGGGTCGCCCGACCGTAGCTCATACGGGACCATGCATTCGGTCATCAGCCGGTGACCTTGCTTATCCGGCTCGACGAGGCGCAACGGTTCCTCTCCGTCGCGGTCCCCGAAAAGGCTCCGGCCTTGGCCCTCGAGCCCATCGAGCGGGATCTCGTTGCGGCCGAACACAATGACGGTTGAGTAACTCTCGTAACGGTTCGATCCGAGCGCTCGATCGCCGAACCACAGCCAGTTGGCTCCGAAAAGTTGCTTCTCCAGCATTATCTCGATTTCCTGGGCGCTGCTTTCCCGTCCCGTAAGCAGTCCCGCATCGAGAAAGAACCTACGCGCTACCTTTTTCGTGCAGCCAATAAGGACGCCGCCTGCATGATGGTTGGTGTCACGCTCTACTTCCGTCTCTACCAATCGTCGGCACCTGTCGCGAAGACTCGCTGAATCCAGCAGAGCGGTCGTGCTCATTCTATGGCTTGAGACCTGCAAGACCTCCGCATTTGGCTCGAGTGATGCATGGTGGACGTCGATATTCGGGAAAAAGACGCGGAGGATCGTCTCGCTGGCATCGGCGTCAAGCACCAGTGTGGGCGGATAGCTAACCATTCCCTTGAGGCCGTGCACCACGATCTCCTCGACCTCGGCGGTGCACTTGCTTTCGGGGTGCTGGTAGGTGCGGATGCGAAGCGCGATCCGGTCCGGGCGCTGCCGCGATTGCTCGCGCGCTTGTGCGATGGCTTCCCAGATTTGTGCATACCGGTGCGCGTTGTTGCAGGATGCGAGCAGCTGCTCGATGCGCTCTTCCTGAATCGATTCCTGCATGTCCGGCGCAATCTCGGGGGGGGCTTCTGCCACCGATTGCTCCTCGCGTGCGAAAGTCCAGTATTGTGCAGCGGTGTATGGCAGATCGGAAAGATTCTGTCCCGACCGTAATACCTCCAGCACTTCTCCCGCTGCTGTCCGGACCCGGTGCGTCTCGAACGGCGGATCATTGTCTTCCGGGGCTTGAACCGGCTCCGGAAAACGTCGCTCGTTTTCGAACGCCGCCGCTGGCACGACGGTGGTCTTGAGCATCGAGGGCCAGAACTTCTCGTCTATAACGCGAAGGCCGGCAGGGCGAGACGTCGGGTCGGGAAGGCTTGTGAAGGCATGCGACGCGTATCGGTCAACCGGTTCCTCGGCAAGCGATCCGAACTGCTGAAGATAGGCGCAATTCTCAAAATGAGGGCAACGCGCTGGTTCGCCGTCTCCTGTATCCGGTGCTGCGCAGAGGGTTTCCCGGACGCGTAGCCCTGCACGGGCCACCCGTTCAGCCAGTTCCCATTTTCGGCACATTCGTTCGTCTGTTTCAGAAGGGTTCTGAGCGGAGCGACCAAGCATCTGGAAAGCCGGTGTGCCGTCGCCGGCGATTGCAAGCTGGCGTGCCCGCTGGCAGGCCTCGCCCGACAGTGCCGATGTGGGCATGAGAACGACAGCATCGCGACCCAGTATCTCTCGTGGCTGTTCGGCAAGAATTTTCTGTGTCCGGGTGGTCTTGCCGCTGCCCGGGCTTGGCGCAAGAGCGACCGCTGGTGCCGGTGCGCCGCTCTTCGGGTCGTGACCAACGGCGTCGGACATGATCGACGTCACCACGGCGTCGATCTGGTCGGTCACTTTGCAAGGGGCTGAAAAGCACGTGACAGGTACAGGGTGATGCCAGGGTAGGGGGGCGATGCCCGCGAACTGACCGGACCCATTGCGGAGACGGGGGACGTTAATTGCTGGAACATCGGCGATGAGGGCGGGGCTGGCGTGCGTATTGTGTTTCATACGCAGAAATTCGGACCGACGAAATTCGAGGTGGCACAGATATAAGGGGCCAGATACCTCAGATTTAAGTCAAATTATTCCGATCTGATGCCGGCGCAGAAATAGCATCAATGAACAGCACCCATTGCACGAGTTTCTTTTCGCGTGGCGATCAATGGCCGTGATCGAACGCAGGTCCTTATGCAAGAACAATCCGTCATGGAAGGTCGCGCCTGTCTTCCGTAATCGCTAAAATTCTCGGCATTTTGGTGTGAGTCTTCGAAGCGCGACGAGTCCATATGCTGGTTAGCAAAAACGATGGAGAGACCGATGATGTCGAATTATGGACCGCCGAACTGGAACGCTCGAGAGGAGGCAAAAGCCGGCCTGGAAGGATTGGACCTTCAAGGGAGCGTCGCGCGTGGTAACAAGCTTTGGGCGCAATCAAGCGAGGAGATG
>Ga0306909_100174_pt1 | contig 19392 bp, 14 predicted proteins | sample AntRauMFilla2697_FD_190439 | JGI IMG/M metagenome (GOLD analysis project Ga0306909, IMG submission 190439) | Saline lake microbial communities from Rauer Islands, Antarctica - Metagenome Filla 2 #697 (v2) (version 2) | ecosystem: Environmental > Aquatic > Non-marine Saline and Alkaline > Saline ... | reverse complement strand
AAGAATCTATTGCAAAACTATAGGTATTTTCTGAAGATGTGATTTCTGTTACTTGATCTAAATACTTGTCTTTAATAAACACTTCTGTATTTAAGTTATCGGTCACATCAAACTTCATCACATAACTTTCTCGTCTATATTGATTGATAAACAAAGGCAATTCTTGTGTAGCCTCTGGTAATGGTCTACGCTCAATCGCTGAGAAAGCATTGCCTTCTACTCTAGCTAAGTTTTCATCTAGATTACCAAGTTTTGGTGAATCGTCTTCAGTTGAGATACTAAAGGATTTATCAAAGTTAATTCTCAATCCATTCGATGGTGTGCTGCTTTGTGAAAAGGCTTCTGCATTGAACAACTGGATATTGATGTACTCTTGAACACTATTAGATTTAACAACCGTCTGGGTCTGATTAACCGCTTTCATAGCTTCTTGGAAAGTCACTGATGCTGTAGCATCTGTACCTGTCCTTACAAAGAATGCCTGCATTGGTTGTAGGAATTCATTGGCTGATGAGCTTGATGTATTACTTCCAGTGCCTAAGTCAACCGCAACATAAGCGCCTCTACCTCCTAGCGAACCCGGGATTGGTGTGCCGCCAAGAGTGGGATCCCAAACATAGTATTCTAGTCCACTTATATTGGATGAACCCGTAACAAGTGAATTCATATCCACTTGGGCTTGGTAAGGGTTACCTATAAGGTTAAAGGCATTTGCCGTATTCGATAAGTTTATTTCAGTTTGTGTTCCTGCAGCCAAAACTCCAGTTGCTGATAAACGAGTAGCTGTTGGAGGTGACCCATTAATTGTAATGTCGATACTCCTATCGCCCCTTAAAAATAAGCGATAAGCTTGTCCAGCTGTTAAAACACCATTTGCATTTGTTACTCTATTCCAGCTTAGTGTTGAATTATCAAAGGTAAACATCGATGCGTTTCCTGAGGGATTATAATCAAAGCCATTATTCCCGTCTTGGTCTACACTAGCATTTGCAGAACCTGGTGATACACCTGTGATATGCGTTCCATGACCAAGTCTTGGATTATCCAGATATCCCACTGGATTTTCTTGCCAATTTTCTCGTATAGACGTTGCTGTGGTTACCGATGGAGATAAGAATCTAAAAGCTCGTCGAGCTGGATAGCACTGTTCTACAGTGACATCCGCCCACAATTGTTCCTACAACGGGACCCACCTGAGCCGTCTTTCCTGGTGTTCCAAAATTACATCGCAAAGAAAGATTGCCATTCGTGTTTAAGATGCCTTGATCTACGTAGACTACTCCAAACAAATCTGCTGGGTCTGTAAAATCTACACTTGTTGAATTGTTTAATCTCAAATTCTCAAAAGAACCACCGCCGGAAATAGTCTGTGCAGAGGCTCCGTTTAAGACCACTTCACCTTCGCCACTAAAAGCACCTTCATTGTTGACATCGCCAGTGATATTTAAGGAAAAGCCATTTGTAACATCAACAGAGAATGTTGGATCAACAGTCAAATTACTTAGTTCTTGTATAGTAATAACAGACACGTTTGCTCTTACAATGGCCGTATCCAAAGCGGTAGGAACTCTACCAAAATTCCAATTAGCATCGGTTTGCCAGTTCCCTGTTATTCCATAAATATAGGGATCACAACCTGAGCTTATGGCTGAATCTGTCACATTAGGAAAGTCTGTACCGTTATAACCAGCAGCTATGACTAATCCGTCTAGATCTACTGATGGCATACCTTGGCCAAACTCTCCACCATCGCCTCCATCTGCAGAAGGGTTATTGTAATATTCATTAGCATCAGAACAAACGTCTCCATCAGAATCCAGATCTAATCGATCTGGATTACCATCATTATCTGTGTCTTCATCAGCAAAGTTTTGAGCTAAAATAGAGAAAGGCAATGCGGTTTTAAAAACTGAACTACTTTGATAAGATACCTCTAAAATATCACCACCGGTATTTTCAAAAAATAGAATTTCTATGGAGTATATTCCAGTAGTTAAAATAATGGAACCTGACCTTTCTGTTGACCGATGCAAACCATCATTATCGACTACCTCTGTACCATCTATAAATAGTTTAGAGCCATCATCAGAATTGGTGTAAAAAATATAGGTATCGTCTGTATCAATTTGAATAAGGCCAGTATAACGAAAAGAGTATCTTTCATTATTACCAGTATTACCAGTAATAGTTGCACTTAAAGCAGAAACATCAAAATCTGATACTGTACCTGTTGCTAAAGCTCCTGTTGTAGGAATATTATCTACAGTGTTACCAGTAGGAACCAAATCATAATACTCGTAGTTTAATTCTCCCAGTATTAAATTAGATTCGTCGTTGTCTAGAATTCCATCATTATCATCATCGAGATCAATAAAATCTGGAACAGAGTCACTATCAAAGTCGATACATGAACGATTGACAGAGTCATCTATAACGTCAGAATAGTAATTGCCATTATAACTAGCTCCAACTACCAATCCATCAGCATCTACAGTTGGAATACCAGAGCCAAAAACACCATCATCCCCACCATCAGCATTAGATAAACCATAATATTCATTAGCATCAGAACAGCCATCACCATCAGAGTCTAAATCAAGATAATCAGGAACACCGTCTCCATCTGTGTCACCACCTAAAGAGTTAGCTCTCAAAATAGAAAATGGGAGTGCTGTTTTGGGAATAGAAGGACCGGAGTAAGAAACTGCCAAACTTTCTGTTCCTCCATCCTCAAAAAATAAAACTCTTATAGTGTGCTCACCAGATGATAAATTTATTACTCCAGATCTTTCTCGAACTCCGTGATTTCCGTCATTATCAACTACTTCTGTACCATCAATAAAAAGCTTGGAACCATCATCTGATGTCGTAAAAAAAGTATAATCTCCTGGTGTGGATATATTAATTAACCCCGTATAACGAATTGAAAAGGTTTCTTCATCGCCAGGGGTAATAGATTGCCATAAAGCATCTACATCAAAATCTGATACTGTACCTGTAGCTAAAGCTCCTGTTGTAGGAATATTATCTACAGTTGAACCACTTGGGGCAACATTATAGAATTCATAGCTTAAGGATTGGCTATTATTTTCGTCGGCATCTAAAATACCATCATTATCGCTATCTAAGTCGACAGAATCGGGGACGCCATCACCATCAGTGTCTTGAGAGTAAGCTAAATTTATACTTATTAATAAAGTTAAAAAGAGTAATTTTAATTTCATAACAGGATGTTTTGAAAAAAACTAGACTCCTGTTTCTCAATTTCTTGTAGAATTAGTTCGAAATTAAATAATAGTTAATTTTAGTAACATTCAACTTTTTATGGTAAACAAAAAAAAAGTACCAGGTAATTAAGATCCTCAAGGCAAGTCTAGGAGATTCAAACCTTCAAGAAGAAATTAAAAAGTAAGCATTATAAAACTAAAACGATTATGGTTTAACCACTTTTCCATGTTTCATCACAAATATAACCTCTGTCATCGTAGAGATATCCTCTAATGGATTAGCTTTTACTGCAATAATATCAGCCATTTTACCTTTATCGATAGAGCCGTAAGAGGCATCAACCTTTAATAACTGTGCAGGAATAATCGTCGCCGACTGGATGGCTTCCATAGCTGGCATACCAACTTCTACCATATAGCCAAACTCCTTAGCATTGTTCCCATGCTTAAACACTCCAGCATCTGTCCCAAAAGCGATATTTACTCCTTTTTTGTAGGCTTTTTCAAACGTACTTTGAATTTTTGGACCAATCGCTTTAGCCTTAGGAACAACAAGAGCTGGATAATAGCCTTCAATTTCCGCGAGCTCAGCCACACTTTTTCCAGCGGTGATAGTAGGCACGTAGTAGGTATCGTATTCTTTCATAAGTTCCATGGTTTCTTCAGACATTAAAGTTCCATGTTCTATGGTTTTGATTCCAGCTCGTATAGCTCTTTGCATCCCTTCATCTCCATGCGCATGGGCAGCAGTGATCATTCCATAATCATTGGCCGTCTCAACAATGGCTCTGATTTCATCTTCAAAAAACTGAGGATTTTGTCCGCTTTTGGCAACGCTTAAAACACCCCCCGTTGCAGTAATTTTAATTACGTCTGCTCCATTTTTATAGCGTTGGCGAACAGCTTGCCTTGCTTCTTCAACACCATTAATCACTCCTTCTGCCGGACCAGGATTTCCCATTAAGTCAGCTTTGTAGCCATTTGTAGGATCGGCATGACCTCCAGTGGTTGCGATAGATTTTCCAGCTGAATACACGGTAGGCCCAACTACCAAGCCTTTATTGATCGCATTTCTCAAACTCGTGTTTACACCACTTCCGCCGAGATCTCTCACCGATGTAAATCCTGCCATCAGAGTGGTTTTTGCGTGCGCTTGAGCTTCAAAAGCAACATCCGCTTCATTCAGTGTAAAAGGTTTAATGTAATTATCTTTAGACGTTTCAGATTCTAAATGGACGTGCGTATCGAATAAACCAGGAAGTACCGTAGAGGTTCTAAGGTCAATCAATTTGGCTTTAGAAGGCACTTTAATAAACCCATCTTCTACAGAATGGATCATATCCTTCTTAACGATAATTGTTTTAGAGGTTAAGACTTCACCAGACTTTACGTCTATTAAGTTTCCACAATAGATATACTGGTCTTGAGCTGATAAAGTCGTTAAAGTCAATAAAAATATAAGAAATGATAAAACAGGTTTCATGATTCGGATTTTTTATAAATGTAGGGAATTAATATAAATAGCAACAGCACGAACTATGTATCCTACAAATTTAAATTTAAGCATGTGCATTTTCAGTTTTATATAGCTAAAGAAAAAGATGAAGTTAAAGCTTAGTATTGCTATTCAGTTTATCCACAATCCACTGGTTCAACATTGACTCCTATAACTTATGGCTTTGTTCTAACCCCTGAAAGTAATTTTTTGTCGAATCGCTCATTCTTATCCGCATTCGCAGAATGTAAAACAGAGATATCTCCTGTAGATTCAAGAATAACAGCAAAGACTTGGTCATAATTAAGGACATTTGCTTCTCTAAGTTTAGCGATAACCTGCTCCTCTTGTATACGTGCAAATTTTAAATTCTCGTACAAAATCGTAGGACCATCCATAAGAAGCAAAGGTGCATTGGAAATGGCATTACTTAAGCTTTTGGATTTTCTCTGCAAATAAGAAAAGAGGAACATTATAAGAAGAAGTCCAGCTATAGCTGTAGACCCGTGAGCCAACGAAGTAGAGGATGTAAGTGTTGAAGAAATAATACTACCAATAGCCACGGTAAAAGCAAAATCGTAAGCTGTAAATTTCGCAAAGGCTCTAAGACCTACGATTCTGGTCAATATGATGACCACAACAAAAATTATGAGACATCCAACTAAGGTCTGCAAGAGCGGGTCTTTTGTACTATAAATCCAATCCATAAGTTTTATTTAAATTTCTCTTTTATAAAGTCTAGTCCTGAAGTATAGCTTTCGGTTATAATTGATTTCCGATTGCTTGTTTACCCTCCTGCTAGCTTAATAGTTGTTTCAAATTTGGTGCTTTTTCAATCTAAAGATAGATTTAATCTTAACTCAGTGCATAAATTAATTGCATTTTGTGTTTTTTTTCTGGGGTGAGTAATTTCAGTTGGTCTGAAAATAGATGTTGAAAACAAGATTTATTTCAATCCAAAATATCTTACAAACAAATTGTTGAGTATTTTATAGAACCTCGAATAAAGAACGGTACTTAGCTCGTATATAAAAAGCGAGCCTAATGAATCGATAGAAAGGCAGCTCGAAGTCTTTTAGCTTGCAAAGCTAATAAACCTTGAGGTTAGCTTGTTTTTAGAATCGAAAAGTGAAAAAATAGAGCTGGCTGTTCAATGTAAAAAGGATTTACTTAGTGTCTCCATTTATATAAGGAGATGATTCAAAATATAAGAAGTTCTTCATTAATAACTCTTTCGAAATTTTTTTTCAACTGAAAAATTAATCAAGTTCATGAAATTCTCGTGGACTCCTAGGGTAATATCCAACTGTAACTGATCAATCAGTTTTAAAATTTGATCGGGCTGAAACTGTAAATCTGGGACAGACACATATTTTTCAAAAAGGCCGCCAATACTTTTATAGTACAACTGTTCAAAAATAGTGAGGTTTTTAGGCATTTCCTCTATATACTCGTAAGTATTGATATCAAAAGACTCCAAAACGTCACCCACATAATCTTTATGGAGTATTTGCTTTGGATTTACGATGTTGAGCTCCTTTATATCGGGATTGAAATAAGCATATAACACAGCTTTAGAGACAAAATCTACAGGAACGATATTTAAACCACTCTTTTTATCGATCCAAATTCTAAAATTCTCGGTAGACTTCTTAGCGTATTTATCTAAAAAAATAGCCCAGGAGTAGAAGACGTCAAATTTTGGGGTTTCAAAAAATGGCGCATCAATTAAACGGCCACAAATTATACTTGGCCTTAAAATCTGAAATGCTATATGTTTTTCCCTACAGGTTTCTTTTACAAAACGTTCACTTTCATATTTAGATTTCTCATAAGGGTTTCTAAAATCAGTAACCTCATACTGTTCTATGGTATCTTTTACTTTTTTATCTTGGATACCAAAAGAATAGGCTGTACTTATATAAAGAAATCGAGTTACGCGCTCTGGCAACTGCTCTATAAGTTGCTTGGTTACCAAATAATTTTGCGCATGTACTTTATTTTTAGATTCACTGGTGTGCAATAAACTAGTAGAACCAGCGCAATGTATCACGGCATCAAAAACATGCTGCTCTAAATAACCTTTGGTGATAGTAGATAGATCATGAGAAAGAACCGTTATTTTTTCCAGACAAGCCTCTAAAGTAAAGTGGTTTAAAAAACTGGGACGCGTAGGGCTTTGTAAAATATCAATCAATCGGTGTTGAGCTGATTTTTCTCCGTCTCTAATGACGACAAAAAGATGATTTACTGATTCCTCAACAAGTGCTTTATGTATCCACTCAAATACGATGTGACTACCAACAATCCCGGTTCCTCCAGTTAAAAGACAATTCATAGTAAAAATTTAGTCTAAAATATAAAATGTAAATCTAGTATTATCTCGGATGATAAAGTTATGATAAGTTAAAAATCATCACCTCCTTTCCCGAAGTATTCCTTGAGAGTATTGGTTTTGGCCATTCCATGCTACTCCTCTTAATTGCTTGATCTTTTAGTCCACCGAGTTCAAGACGTGACATATTTTAAAAAAAACACTGATATTTTCGACCATAAAAACATAAAAAAGAAAATACCATAGAGAAAGCGCTTTCCCTATGGTATATTTATTAAATTATTTAACCTAAAACCTGTAAAGGTTATTTAGGACTAGACACTCGATTATCTATGTGGTTTCGATTTTCTTAATAGACATTACAATCGTGCAGCCTATTTCCATCTCAACATGTTCTCCATCGTGCTCTTCAATTAATAAGTCAAGAGATCTGGATTCAGAATTCAAGTCGCTTATTCTCAACTTCAATTGATTGAGTTCATCATCGTCATTGGGATCTGTTTCATTGATTCGATCTTCTATGAAAGCAATCTTTTGAGAAATAAATTTATCCAAAAGCTGCTGAGCAATTTCAAGGTCGTAGGAGTTATCAATCAATCTAATGTGATGTGTTTCCATTTTTTTAAACTTTTAATTTATTATTGCCCTTGCCCCATTGAATAGCCTCGAACGCCGTCAAACTCATATAGGTTTTCAGTTTTAATAGTATCAATGTTCTCGTCAATTGCATACTTTAAAAGTTCATTGATATTTTCTTTAGTGATTCCCGAACCATCAGTACGCTTAAATCGGCACCTCCAATGATCTGTACAAAAGGTTTCACTAAATCCATCAGGCCACACTTTTATCCCTCTGTTTGTGATCATAGTAAGCTCGATTCCGTTTTTGCCAATTTTTTTTAAGTTTTCAGCAATTTCATCTGGATTTATGCCATTCCAATGAACAAAAATATCAACACCTACCAGCTTCTTATTGGCCGCAGGTCTTTTTTTGTATTTTGGCAGATTTAGCGCCGAATTATTAGCGTACGAAACAGTTTTTAAAATCGAAGGTTTCTGACCCAAATTTGAAATTACTGCTTGTGCAAACTCTTTAGTTCCCACTTTTTGCTTACTGGACCCTTCCTCAAAAATATCATAGGTATGAATGCCATCTTCAAGCGTTTTTAGCCATGCGTTCTGAATTTTTTCTGCCGCTTCTGTTTCCCCGATGTGATTTAGCATCATAACGGCGCCTTGCAACAAGCCAGAAGGATTGGCCAAATTTTGTCCTGCTCTTCTGGGAGCCGAACCATGTATAGCCTCAAACATGGAGCATTCTTCGCCAATATTAGCAGACCCAGCCAAACCTACCGATCCAGTTATTTGGGCGGCCACATCGCTAAGAACATCGCCGTATAAATTTGGCATAACGATCACATCAAAAGCCTCTGGTGTATCTGCCATTTTTGCTGCTCCAATGTCTATAATCCAATGCTCGTTTTCAATGTCGGGATACTCCTTAGCAATCTCATCAAATACCTGATGAAACAAACCGTCTGTCTGCTTCATGATATTGTCTTTGGTAAAGCAGGTTACTTTTTTGCGGTTTTGTTGTTTAGCATATTCAAATGCATATCTCACAATTTTTTCGCAACCAGGCCTGCTTATTAGTTTCAAGCATTGCACGACCTCATCGGTCTGCTGATGTTCTATTCCAGCATACAAATCCTCTTCGTTTTCCCTTATTATGACAAGATCCATAATTGGGTGCTTCGTTTTTACGAAGGGGTGCAAACTCATGCAAGGTCTCACGTTTGAGTACAATCCAAGGAATTTCCGAGTGGTCACGTTCAAACTTTTATAACCGCCTCCTTGTGGAGTTGTAATAGGTGCTTTTAAAAAGATTTTGTTTCGTCTTATTGTCTCCCAAGATTCAGAAGCAATACCTGCTGTATTGCCAGCTAAATAAACTTTTTCTCCAACTTCAATTTCTTCAATTTCAATTTTAGCACCTGCGGCTAATAAAATTTCTAGTGTGGCGTCCATAATTTCTGGACCGATTCCGTCTCCTTTTGCTACTGTGATTTTTCGCATCTGTTAATTGTTTTTTATTTATAAAGTAGAGATGCAATCAATTTATCATATATTATAATTTATACATATTATAAGTTGCATAACTATTTTTTATATTAAAAAAAGTTTAGAGGCCAACAAAGGCTAAGTAAACATAGCCTTTGGGGCAGGTTTCTTTGCCAAACGGTTGAAAGGCATAAAAAAAAACGAAATAAAATGTATCCTTTATGATGTTTATGAGTCTACTTGATGAACTTTAAAATCTTAATATCATGAATAATTGTAAATGCACTAATTGTGATTGTACCAAATGTAATTGTGGGAATTGTTTGGAAAGCAATTGTCCTTGTTCTAAATGCGAATGCAATAAATGCAAGTGTTGCTAAATCTAATAAAGGTTAGTGTATAAACTAATCTTTATTTATTTTTAAAGTATGGAAACTCAAACGATATGGAACAATTTTAATGATGAACTATATTTTTTTATCCTTAAAAAGGTTAAAAATAAAGACATTACAAACGATATTTTCCAAAATACATTCTTGAAAATTCATAAAAATTTATTCACCCTCGAAAAAGAAGAAAAAGCGAGAGCTTGGATTTTTCAAATTGCTCGTAATGAAATAGTTAATTACTTTAATGAAGAATCTATTTATGTAGAGAAGTTGGATATAAATAAAGAAAATTCTCTACAAGAATATCAGCATATATGCTGCTTCGATAAATTCATAAATGATTTGCCCGATATCTACAGACAAGTCATTGAACTGAGTTATATAAAAGGACAAAAACAAAAAGATAGTGCAAAAGAATTAGGAATAAGTCTTGAAAACGTAAAAGCAAGAATCAAAAGGGCAAAAGCTATTTTAAAGAAAAAATTCAACGAATGTTGTAAATATGAGTTTGATAAAAATGGCAAGTTAATTGGAGAGTCTAATTGTTCTAGTTGTAATAGTATAATAGAATAAGCCCTTAACAAAGAACTGAGTTAAAAACAACAACACTTTTCTTTATTAATTTGACACTATTGGTCTAGGCTTTTGAACTTATAAACTTGGATGTATAAACCTCTTTTTGGGTTATCAGTCAATTATTCCATCCCAAGAACCCAAACATATATTTTATCATATTCATTTTTGAAAAAGCTGGACGATACAGTTTAATCCTTTATATCTATCATAAATCTACAACCTCATCCCATACATCTTCTCATCCAACTCTTTCCAATTACTCATGTACTTTGAAAGCTCTGCCCAAAACTCCTTGGAATGACTCTTTACCTTCGTATGGACCAATTCATGAACAATTAAGTAATCAATTAAGCTAAAAGGCAACTTCACTGCATCAATATTGATGATGATATTATTAGTAGGTGTGCAACTTCCCCAACGTTTTTCAAGTCTCATAAACTTCAATTCGTTGTAAGCAAGTCCAGTTTCTTTCGCCCATTTTTTAACCCGAGGACTAATCTTTTCTCTTGCTTTTTCTTTTAGATAGCTTTCAAAAGCTAGCTTCAGTTCTTTTTGATTGTCTTTATCTCTGGGGAGGTAAACTTTAAACTTGGATTCAGTGAAATCTATTTCAATTGCCTTTCGTTCTGTATCGACCAATAGCTCAACATAATATTTTCGTCCTAAATATTGAATTCTAGAACCCGTAACAATATCATCTTCGCCAATGGACTTTACAAGGTCTAATTTATCAATTATCCATTTTGCTTTTTTGAGAATTAATCTCTCCGCATGTTCTTGAGAAATAGCTTTTCCTTTCAGTACAACTCCATGTCCTTTTTGGACGCTGATGTAATGCGATTTTAAACTTTCCTTTTCCAAAAAAGCATAGTCAATCCTTCTATTTCCGTATTGTACGCTATGCATTTTTGTTCTTAATTAAAACATTCACCATTTCTTTGGCTTTGGTTTTCGCTTCATCTCTATCTAGGGTTTCTTTTAAAAAGCGCATGATCTTGTTTTCAATGTCTTTTTGAACTCTTCCTTTGGTGTCCCAACCTACAATATTCAGTTCACCTTTTATAGAATCGAACAGTCTTTTTGTAGCGTTTTCAGCATCTTCTGCGAACATTGTTTTCATGGAATCATAAACAGCCCTTTCGCGTTCTGTTTTAAATCCTTTTTGTTCTCCTTCTTTTTGCTGCGCAATAATTTCATCTTGAATCTCTGCAAATGCTTTGAGTAAATCTAATTGTGTGATGCGCTCCTCTGTTTTCTGCTTCAATAATTCATCTAGTCTTTGGGCCAAAGGCTTATAAAAATCAGGATTCTTATCTATTCCAACTTTTATAGTGTGCTTTAAGTTATTGCGCATCTTCAACTCTTTGGTAGCTGGAGAGGCATTCATGATTTCTTCCTTGAATTTGTCTTTATCAATAATTGAAATAGGTTCAGCTAATAAGTTTTTAACTCCACCAGCTTTCAAATGTTCGTCAATCATTTCTTGAAGCATCAAACTTTCGTCTTTGCTAATTTTTAATCCATCATCTTCTGGAAAAGCATTTCTTGCTCTCAACTTTATCTCATTGAAAAGTTTAAAGTCATTTTGGAAACGCATCGCCTTTGTATTTGGCAATACAATGTTTATAGATTTATTAAAGTCTTTCAGTAAGGCTTTAAAATCATCTCGTTTGTGAATTGGTTCAATAAAATGAAGCGCTTTATCAATGTATTCATCACGTAGATAAGCCCTATCTATTCTCATCGGTTTAAAGAAATCTACCAACTTCGCATGATTCATTTCCAATTTAGGAAATTCTTCGTTGATGTTTTTTAAGATATCATCTGGACGAATATCGCCATCAAATATCTCTAAAGCTTCAACAAGGTATGCCGTAATTCCATTATAATCTACAATGTAACCCGCATTTTTTGCTTTTCGGGAACGATTAACTCGTGCAATGGCCTGTAAAAGATTGTGTTCTTTCAAGGGTTTATCCAAATACAAACAAGAAGCAATTGGAGCATCCCAACCTGTCAATAACATATCCGAAACAATAATAAAAGCAGTGTTATCGAATTTCTTCTTCCCAGATTTCTCTGTTTCTTCTTCATTACCAAATGGCAATTTGAAATAATCTGTAGCGTCTTTTATGCCTTCTGGAGGGACAACCCAAACTGGCTTTTGATCTGTCGGATTGTTCTTGTTCCATTCTATTGTTTGATAATATTCTTTTGCAATAGCATCAGATTTTGGAGAACCAATGCTCACCACAACCTTAGATTCAAAATCGTGATACCCTTCTGCTCTTAATTCATGTAAAGCTTGTTGATAACGTATGGCATGTGCTCGACCACTAGCGACGATCATGGCTTTGTGTTTATCTGGATAAATCTTATCGCGGTAATTGTCTATAATGTGCTTTGCAATATCATTTATCCGTCCTTTGGAAAACTGGTATTTCCTTAAAGCTTGGCTTTTTAACTTGTCTTTCTTTTCTTCAGGAAAATCTCCAAATTTCTCCTCAAATTCTTTATCGAGTTCCTCTTTTCGAATGTCTAACTGTGCAATTCCTTCATCGTATAATAGCTCAACTGTCGCGCCATCTGCAACGGCTTCTTTAATGGTGTAAACATCAATGTATTCTCCATCGTCATCTCCACCATAAAATTCTTTCAATGTAGATTTGTCTTCTTTAGAAATTGGTGTTCCTGTAAAAGCGACAAACTTCGCATTGGGCAAAACTGTTCTCATAAATGAAGCTAAGAATCCGTAATGACTTCGGTGGGCTTCATCCACTAAAATATATAAATTCTCTTTTGAAGAAAGTTCTTCTAAATCTATTTCTTCTCTTGCTGTTTCAATCCATTTTCCTTCTTGGAGCTGCTTGGTAATCTTGATAAGCTTATTTCCTTTTAGGTGTTTTTCAAGTTTTATGTTACCGCGTTCTTCCAATTCTGTTTGATCAGGTGAATCCGTTGTCCCTTTATCTGTTTCTTGAAATTTCTGAAGCGTTGTCGTAATAATTCCTCCGTAATCGTTGCTTAACAGTTTGTCTAAATGAACAACGGAAATCGCTTGTCTAACATTATGAAACCCTACATTTCGGAAAGTAGTGGTAATCTGTCTGTCCAAATCTTTACGGTCGGTCATCACCATTACTGTAGGATTGTCGAAACCATATTCTGGTGCTTGTAATTTCCTAGTGATATAAACCATTGTGAAAGACTTTCCAGAACCTTGTGTATGCCAAACCACACCGCCTTCGCCAGCTTGCAATCGGGCAATCGTTTTATTGGTTGCTCTAATTTGTTGATATCTCGGTAACTTTTTTAATGTCATGCCTTCATCCAATTCAAACAACACAAAGTGACGAATGAAATCCAAAACACGGTCTTTCTTAAATAAAGCGATGATTAACTTGTCTTGTTCTTTCTTCGCTTGTTCAATGATGTCAGTATCTGTTTTACTGGTTTTGAAAACCGAATAAAATTGTTGTGGAGAATTAATTGCACCATATTTCCCGCCATCTCCCCAAAGTCCAGCGCATATTTGATTGAAATGAAATAACTTCTCTGAATTCTTCTGATAATAATCTAAATCATGATAGGCTTGATCCCATGCATTTTGTGCCGTTGGTGATTTACATTCTATTACACCAATCGGTAATCCATTGATGAAAACCACCAAATCTGGAATTGAGTTTCTACCAATTACTCCATGAAATCGCATTTGATTAACGACCAAAAAATCATTGTTTTCTGGAGTAGTGTAATCAATAAAGTAAACTGGTCTAAATTCCTCTATACCATTAATAATTTGTTTAACTGAAAATGTTCCACCTCTTATTAACTCCCAGATTTGTTGGTTAATCTCCATTAAAGATGCACCATTTACAGAAGTTAACTCTGTATAGGCTTTGTTTAAATTGTTGTCGTTAATCCAAGGGTTTATTCTTTTTATAGAAGCCAACAGTCTATCCTTTAAAAGTACTTCTGTAATGTCGTCACGCTCATCAAGTGTGCCTGCATTGAAGTATGCGTAGCCCAGTTTTTTAAACAATTCAATTGCTGGTAATTCGCTGTGGATGTATTCAGGTGATTGGCTCATAATTTTATATTATTAAGCAGGTATCATTAAATTCAGTAAAAGTTAAAAATGCTTAAATATATAATATAGCTACATAAAATGTAGTGGTATTCTCATAAAAAGTATTATTTTTAAAATGTTCTTTACCTAAGGTTTGGAATTTAAAAAGGTCTACGCTGAACCAGTAATCAGCGTTTTTTTATGCCTTTTTTTCTCGTATCCAGTCAGGACTATTCATAACTTCCTCTTTATTTTTTTATCATTTTGAAATTCATAAGCAGTGATAAATCTTGCTTTAGTTTGGCCTTTGTTTATAGAAATAACTACAATATACCCGTCCTTGACAAAGTTAACCCTTCTATTATTTACATACTTTTTTTCTTTTTATCCCAACCTTGTTTCATCAGAGCCGAAGCATCTCCTAAAGTAGCTTTTATCCAAAGCCTCTTTTCGAACCTATTCAACGATAAAATAGATTTATCCTTTTCCTTCCATGCGGCACTTTCAAAAAAACAATGATCAAACATATCCTCATAAAAGCTAACCTCAATTCCGACGTGAGTAAAAAATAGGATTATTCCTATCGCAATACTCAATTCTCCATATTTCACGCAACTTGTCTTCTCTTGTTGCTTCATCCATCTTATGTGGCTTTAGTTTTCTATAAACCATTACCAAAACTTTTGAAGTTTAATCTTAAAAACATTAAACTTCTTATTCAATTTAGGTGTCGGCATAATTTCATGTCCTAGCCGTATTTCAATTGTTTCAATTATCTCCTTTTTAGCCTCACTAGTTATCTTACCATTCACCTTCCCATTAAGTGCTCCCATTAAAAAATCTGCTAATTGAATTCCTAACAGTTCTTTTGAAGGTAATGCTTGAACGTTTTCAATACTTGCAAACAAATTGGCTTTATTTAAAACCTCTTTTAGCTTATGCACGCGACTTAAGTCTTTGTTTATCTTATGATCCAAAAAGATAACATATTCATTATAATCAAAAATCCAATGATGCACTAATTGGTAATAGAATTTATAAAAACTTAGTTCACTATCGTCATTATGAAACTTTACCATATCAACATTATCAGCCTCTACAATTATCGCTCGGAAACGGATCTTATCTGCATTAAAAAAATAATCAACCAATGATTTATAAAAATCAAGTGAAGAAGGAGAGACTTTATTCCATTTAATCTCATTGCGATAATTATGCGTTTCCTTTATCTTATTAATCGATATTTTAAGCTCCTCACGATAATCCGCAGGTATCCATATACTACCAAGTACCAAATATTTATTTGCTGTTTTATCCCACAAAACCTCTGGGCTACTTTCATCACAGTAAACTTCTATTCTCATACTTCTAATTTTAAAATTCTAATTTAATTCTTTCATTGAATCTTATTGTTTTCAAATGCTTAAAAATTAGCTTTTTAAATTAATCCAAATGAGGAATCACCACTTATCGACCAAAGTATCGATCGTTTAACAAAAAACTATCATATATTCTATTGGGCAAGTTATCGGACATTTTATAATTCATAATAACATAGTGATATAAAGTGTTTCAAGTCAATTTACAATTGTTATCGACCAAGTTATCGGGCAAGTTATCGGACATTATAGCCTTATTTATTGGTATTTGTCCGATAACTCATATTTAGTACCTCGTTTCTGACCAGTTTTTATAATTTTTTCTTCATCTACTAATTTGTCAATTGAACGTTTGACTTTCTTTTCATGAATTTCAACTCCAATTCTTAGATGAATATCAGACTTTGATGATGGTGCATAAATCTTTAAATCTTCTAAAATTAAATGTTCTAATTGGTCGATAGTTTTTATTTCGTTTTCAATTGTCTTATAAAAGATTAAGTGGTAGACTGAAATGTCATAATGAGCCTGTCGAACTAAACTCTCACCCTCCCCGTTAACAACTGTTGCATTAAACCTTGTTTCAGTTCTTTGTAAGTGGTCTTCTTTTCTGATAAGACTTCTAGTTTGTCATCGACTGAAGTTAGAATTTCTGCTATTTGGTTTTGTTCGTTAAGAGAAGGAAAAGGTATCCTAATATTTTTAACGTCGCTTGAGTTAATTGCTGGATAATTAGAACCAACAATTAACTTATTAATTTGATATTTCACACTTTCACTATACAAATTTTGATAGATAAATTGACCATTTGAATTTTCTTTGTGAGATAATAGTGCAAAACCTGTTGAGCATACATAATTATTAGTATCGAAACCAGCAAAAGCGAAACCTAAAAGATTAGGTCTTACAGTCGCCATAATTACATCACCTCTTTTTAGAATTCTTCGTGCTCTTGAAGGTGAATCAGAATATTTTATTTTTTCTAATGGAGTTTCTATTTTGCCAGATTTAACAGAAGATAAATCAATATAATAGAACTCATATTTTTCGTCCGTCGTGTTTGGTAATGAACTGTTATTTATATGTGCAACTTTTGAAATCTTCACAACCTCCCAACTCTTAGGAATCTTACCTAAAACAGAATCTTTAAACTCAGTATGACCGATCCCTTTGGTCAGTAATTGTTGCATCAATCCTTTTTTGAGTTCTTGAGTTTCGGAAATTTGTTGGTCTATGATTTCTATTTTCGCATCTACCGTGCTTAATATTTCTGCAATTTTTTGTTGTTCTGGGAGGGAAGTCGGAATTGCTACCCATACTTTATCCATATCTTGTTTTCCAAAGTTTGCTTGTGCAGATTGATTTGAAAACTTGAAAAACTGACTTAAAACTAAAGGAGAGCTTAATAAATACTTTATATATCGATTATAAAGTTCATTTCTATTGACTGGAACAAATTTACCCACCCGATAGTTTTGAACGAAGTCTCTTTGAATAAGTCCAACCTCAATAACTCTTCCAATATTTCCAGTTAACGACATTAATATGTCATTCTTTTTGATTAAAAACCTGGAAAACTCCTCAAGCCTCGAAGGTTCTATAAATGATAGATTATCTAGATTTAAATCATTTCCAATTATATTATTAATTTTTATTACAGGAATACCTGAGTCTGTAAAATCTTCTTTTCTAAACTGAAAACCATGTTCTAAATCTACTATTTCTGAAAGTTTTGAACCTTTCCAACTAGAAGGGATTTTTCCTAGTTTTGGATGTTTGATATATTCCCTCATATCCCCAACTCCTTTAAAAACCCAGCCAGTTTCTTATCAATATCCGCTTCTTTTTCTTCCAAAACCTCCAATTTTTTATGCACTTCTTGAATATCCACTTGAACTTCAGGTTCACTTGTATCAATAAAGCGAGAAATATTTAAATTGAAATCGTTTTCAGCGATTTCAGCTAAATCAACAATGCGCATATATTTATCTACATCACTAGCACCATCATAGGCAGCAACAATTTTAGACACATGCTTTTCTAGTAATTCGTTTTGGTTTTTACCTTCTTTAAAATCACTACTACCATCAATAATGGTCACTTTTCCTTTTTGTGCTTCGGTTTTGTTCTTGTTGATAATCCAAATAGAAGCAGGAATTCCTGTGTTGTAAAACAAAGCACTTGGTAAACCAACAATTCCTTCCACCAAATCAGCTTTTAATAAGCCTTTTCGAATTTCTCCTTCGGTTCCACTTCTAAACAATGTACCATGTGGCAAAACGACTCCAGCTTTCCCATCTTGTTTGAGTACCGCAATCATGTGTTGTAAAAACGCCAAATCTGCATAACCTCTTGGCGGAATTCCAAATTGAAAACGTCCGTAAGGATCAGAAACTACTTTTTTATAATTGGGAGTTATCTTTTTCTCTTTTCCGTTCTTGTCCAGTTTCACTTCAATAGAGTTTTCTGCTGGGGTCCACCAACCATCCATAGAAAAAGGTGGGTTGGCAATCACTCGATCAAATAACTCTAATTCGTTATTGTCATTCTTGTGTTGCGGAGCAATTAACGTATCACCTTTACGAATGTCAGCATCCATAAAATTGTGCAACAACATGTTCAATTTTCCAATGGCCCAAGTCCCCAAGTTTTTCTCTTGTCCGCTCAATGAAACGTTAATGTTATTTCCAACAGTTCCATTGGGTTGGTTGGCCACATAACGCGCAGATTCTATCAACATTCCACCAGATCCACAAGTTGGGTCGTACACCTTTTGTTTAGGCTCAGGTTTTATCAATTCCACAATCAGTTGAACAACACCTCTAGGCGTATAGAATTCTCCACCTTTCTTACCCGCATCATCGGCAAACATTTTAATGAGGTACTCATAGGCATCACCCAATAAATCGTTAGATTCTAACCTATCGTTACGTAAAGAATGTTGGTTAAAGTGTCTTAGTAAGCGCTGCAATAACTCATCAGATAGTTTTTCTTTATCTCCAAACTTGGTGGCAGTCATCACACCTTCCAAAGACGTGTTTTCACGCTCAATAGCCGCGAAAGCTTTATCCAAGGCTATACCTATATTTTCTGTATGTTTTTTTATGATTTCCCAACGCGATTCTAAAGGCAGTTGAAAGTAAGTTTCATATTCGGCATCTTTACGAGAAATCCCATCACGTTTCATGATGTTTTCTACTTCTTCTTCAAAAACATCATTGGAACGTTTTAGAAAGAGCAGGCCAAAGATGTAATTCTTGAAATCCGAGGAATCGATGCTTCCCCTCAAGATGTTAGCTGAATCCCATAGCCAAGATTCAAGGGTTTCTAATTGTAATTTATGGTTAGACATTTTTTGTTTTTATGCTTTTATGTGGAAAGTTAAAAATAGGATTTTTTTTCGGGGAGTGTTGGAGATAGAGGAATTTTAAAACATGATAATTGTTCTTGTGACAAAGTCGGAATCATTTCGTCTAAAGTATAATTTTAAAAAAAAGTATTGAAGATGATTGTATTCGTAGAGTCATCAACTATATAAGTCTAAATATAAGTCAGAAAATATCCATCGAAGAATTGACAAAGTTAGCAGGTATAGGGCAGACTACTTTTTTTAAACTACTTGAATTCAACAAATAAAGGCAACATATTTTAAAATAAGGGGCTTTAGCCAAAGTTTTAGCTTCAATTTTCACGTTTGAATTTTGTAGGCCGTTTTCTAACTATCAAGTAACTTCACATTCCGTACAAGGCGATAGCCGCGATGCGGAATCTGTTTAAGTTATGTTCTGAGTTTTACTATTTTAATTGCTCTTTCTTTTTTGCATCGCCCAAAAAAGAAACAAAAAAGACTAGGCTTACGAAC
>Ga0306909_100167_pt1 | contig 20069 bp, 29 predicted proteins | sample AntRauMFilla2697_FD_190439 | JGI IMG/M metagenome (GOLD analysis project Ga0306909, IMG submission 190439) | Saline lake microbial communities from Rauer Islands, Antarctica - Metagenome Filla 2 #697 (v2) (version 2) | ecosystem: Environmental > Aquatic > Non-marine Saline and Alkaline > Saline ... | reverse complement strand
CCATCTGTCCGCAGTAAAATTGTTGGAACATTTAAGCGTGGTTCATTCAGATCGAAAGATGCATTTGATGAGTTTAAAGGACAAGCATACAAAGATGAGAAGCTTAAAGAGAGAGCGCAGAAATTAACAAGGGATGGGTATTCAGGTAAGCCGGATGATGTCGAAGACATGAATCGGTTTGAAGAACAAATGAAACCATTGAACCGTGTGAAGGCTTTAGGAAAAAGCATGAAGGATACATGGAAAACATTTCAATCTCTTGCTATATTTGAATCCGGATACCGACATTTCAATATGAATAGTCCTATCGGAAAGAAATTTGGTAAGACTATTGAGGATTGGGGTGGCGCATCGGCTAAGATGCAACGTAGAATTGTGGACCGGCTGAGAGAAAGTGTTGAAAAAGTAGATGCACCCGAAGAATTGAAAGAATTAATTCGTGAAGGTGACTTTAGCAACGCAAGTATCCAAGCTATGAAACGTGCAGTAGATGATACCATGGACGATGCTGAAGCCGTAGAAGAATTTGGTCGGGCATTATTCCGAATCATTAGTTATGGTTCTGAATTGGATAGCAACGGAGCGTTCCGGTTTGATAGTAAAATGACACCGGCTGTTGAAGATTACAAGAGTCAAGCCGTACGAAGTATTGATTCCAAACTATTACAGGATGATTTTAGTAAGGCTGTGATAGATGGTATCCGTGATGGGTTTGATGATGTCGGTAAACGAAACATTCGAATCCTGAATCAGAAAGCGGATGATTTATTTGTGGAGTTGGGAAATAGTAGACCCAATCAAACGGGTTTGGATGCATTGGGGTCATACTTGGATTCTGCGGACGGAATAAGCTTTACCCAATTCAAGAATACGTTAGACCCAACGAAGAAAAAGGCGCTTGTAAAGTTGATTGAGAACAACAGGGAAATGGCTAATGATATTCTTCGATTGAAAGAGTCTGTAACGAATATCGAAAGTCTACAAGGACGATATATCCCTCAGATAAAAGACATGAACAAACAACGTCAACGGTTCATAGAGTTTTCTGCAAAACACACTGATAAAGGGTGGAGTGGAGACACGATGTATCGTAGGTTTGATGAGCATGAAAACAGAAGAATATTAGCCAAGAACAAAGAGAAGTTTGATTTACTTGAGGTTGATATTAATAGCATGGACGTTTCTTCACGAGTGTTTAAGACGAAGAAAGAAGCAAGTAAAGAACTTGAACGTATACTCAGGACATCTTCTGCTACGATGGACGAAAATGAGTTGGCATTGGCGAGATCGTTTTTAGACGGGGGAGCAAATGGGATTGAAGAAGCGGTTCGCAGGGTACAAATAAAAGGAAAGACACACTTTATTCTAACCACCCCTAAAAAATGGAAAGACGTATTCGATGCAAGTATGTTTGAAGCTAAGAACTTGGCTGAACTTGCGTCTATATCAGAGAAGCAAACCTTCCAAGCTGTCACCAAACGTTCACACTTCATCGAGAGTCCACGGAAGAACATCATGCCGTTGGATATGATTAATACAAATCTCGACAACGTTATCGAGCGATATAGCTACGATGCGGGAAGACGTATGTATGCTATTGAGAATAACATGATGAGTAAACGGGACGTAAACAAGAATTGGTTTGCTAAAATCGACAAAGAACTCAGAGAAAATAGTGGACTGAAAGGGGAAGCTCTTGACGCTGAAGTTCGAAACAGTTTACAACGAACAGAAGAATGGTATAAGATTGGAGCCAAGATTCATGACACGGAGATTAATTCATCCGGCATGACTCCAAAAGAAATCGCAGACGCTTGGGCGAAAAAAGAAAAACGAGAAGCAAATACCTTACGCTTTAGAAAGCTTGGTACGATGCCTTTCCTTTACTTTACTACAGCTTATTCATGGGCTACTCCGGCACTGTTTGGTTCGTTCATGAGTAGTGGAAAGTCTATTGCGAGTTCGTATAAGATGATGTTCTCTGACCCGAAGGCTATGAAGTCTTGGGCTGATGAGATCGTCCGGAACGGGGTGTTGCCTAAGAAACTACACGCTCACAGACCTGAACACCAAAGAATGGGTCGTGAAATTACAGACATGGAGAATGAAGGTGGAGCTATAGCAAGATTAATTGATGCAGGAGCAGAGAAGTCTGCAACGATGTCTGTTATGAATCCAATCTTTAAAGCAATTGGTATTGACCATAAGAATACAGGCGCACTCCGGTTGTTGACAGGAAATATGTTTGACATCTCAGGGTATGAGACAGCATTGACCATCCGTTCAGCATTCACTGAAGTGAGTAAATTATCTAAGCAAGGTGAGAGGTTGTTAGACAAAAGCGTAGATGCTACAACAGAACTGGCTGATGGTCGTAGTCTTGCGAAGATTCGAAGGCGGTTAACGGAGATGGGAGTAGAAGACCCTGATCGGTTCATGAGAATGAATAACAAGTTGGACAATTACATCGAGAGTATTGATGCTAATAAACCATTGCAGTTGGATGATATAGATGATTGGTTATACGATCAGACTACCAAGATCATGACCACAACCACGGACAAATATCACGGTAGAACAATTATGTCACGACCACCAAAATGGTTGGACAATCCGGTGGGTAGAGTGTTAACTACATTCTCTGTTTACGCCCAAAACTTTGGACAGCAAACAGTATTTAATGGCATCTACCGTCCGATTAAAAATTTCCACACTAAGTGGGGACAAGAGAGTGATATGAGTGCATTCAAACTACATTGGTACATGAACCGTGGCAATAAAGATAAACTGAAAGGTGTGTTCGGTGATGATTGGCAACAAGCCTATAACGATTACCCTGTAGAAGTTTATGATAATGTATTTAAAGCTATGTCCGCTATTGGAATTGGTAAGGTTATGATGATTTCAAGGGGAGCTATGCTTGATACCATCGACCTTGGTGTGAATCAAGTGGTGGATAATCCGGACGAAGAACGATGGAGAAATGTGAATAGACAATGGACTGTCAACCCCCGTGACCCGAAAGATCAACAGTTTACCTTTGGTGAGTTGTTCGATGATAGTCGTGAGAGTGCAGATATATTGAAAGCAATCATGTCTACAGGGACATTAATGAATGATCTTGGTTTCTTCACAAGACTTCCGCAAGCGTTACAGCAACAGTATAGATTCCCCCAAGGTGGTATTACTTCGGTAACACCAACCGGCGGCATAATTCAGGAGTTCTTTGATACCGGACGAAAGATCACAGAGTCTTTCTTTAATGGAAATATGGGAGAGTTTGCAGCGACAACCGCAGAGGAAGTTATGGACCTTGGATTGTTCATGACCCCAGGACTTGGTACGTTCTATGATGCAAGAAAGAGTGTTATTGACAGTATATTCTCTGACACAGCATCGAAATCAAATGTAAGTTTAATGAATTCAGCAACAGGAAGTAGAATAGGTGGAAACAATGTCGGACCGACAATTTACTATTAAGCATATCATCATACATCACTCAGCCATTACTGGTGATGTCCCTGTTGAAAACATTAGAGTGTCACATAAACGGAAAGGCTATCGGGATATAGGATATCATTACTACATCGAGAAGGATGGTGTGGTTAAGATAGGCAGGAAAGAAACAGATATGGGAGCGCATTGCAAGGCAGATGGGATGAATTGGAAAAGCCTTGGGGTTTGTTTAGCCGGTGACTTCACACAAGAGACACCCACTCCGGAACAAATTTCTTCTTGTCGAAGTTTAGTCTATTCCATTAAACACAGGTATGATATTGAGTCGGTGTTGGGACATAAAGAGGTGGAAGGAGCGTCCACCCTATGTCCGGCTATTGATTTGGATGAGCTTGATTTACGAAATCCCTCGTTCTAATATCTGTAGATACTGACCAAGTAGTTGTACGATCTCGTTGTATTCGTCTTCGTTTTCAATGTGGATGTCTTCCTTATCAATCATCAACTCCAAGTTCTTATCTTTGATCTTGTTGTCTCTGATGAATAACAGGAGAACTTTATACACTGTTTCGGGGTGGTGTTTTGCAGTGGGTGACATGTTCAATTGTTTCACCCTGTAGTCCACCGCTTCTTCTATTCTGCGTGTGTATATCCTCAGAAAGTTATCATTCAATATTTCATTGAGAGAACTGAGGAAAATATACTGTTCATTGATTGAGTATTTCATCCCGTCACCATTTTAAATCCAAGGTCTTTATTATACCCATCCGGCACAAGCGTTCTCCTTGCCTGAATGTGTAACTCCACAAGGTTCTCTACTTTAACAAGAGAGGTTTCCTTTTCAGTGATGATTTCTTTGATGAAGATATCTTCGTTCAATGCTTCGGTTAACCCTTCGATGTAGATATCATCTTTGTATTTATTCATCGGGGTTTTTCTGTCGGTGTTGTGACAGTAACCAACATACTCCTTTCCATTCTCTACGTTTTTAAGTATGAATACTTCCATTCCTTTATCTGCCATGGCGATTTAATACCTCAGTAATTTGGTTTGATGTTTCTATTTTTTGTTGGACTGCATTTCTACGTGCAGTCGTGAACAGTTCGATGTTCTTTTTCTTGGTTGCGTGTTTTAGTTTTTCATCGTAGTGTTTGATGTCATTCATCAAGTCGTAGTGTTCGCTAAACAAATCGGACAATAGTTTCTCAATCTGCATTCTTCACCTCATCCTCATTTTCAAGAAGCCATTCGATTGCACTGTCTTGTCCTTGAGCAATAGGTTCTTTATTGAAGCGATACCATGAACCGGCTTTGACAATTTTACCTTCATCAATATACCGATTTAATTTTTCAAGTCCAAGGTTAATTCCTTTTCCGTAAATGATTTCGAATTCAGCAGATTTAAACGGGGGAGCTACCTTGTTCTTTTTGACTCGTACTCTTGTCTTATTCCCCACCACTTCATCACCATCTTTAACAGCACCAATACGTCTGATGTCTATTCGAATGGATGCATAGAATCGTAACGCTCGTCCACCGGATGTTGTCTCAGGATTACCCCAAGAAACTCCAACCTTTTCTCTGATTTGATTGATGAAGATCAGTGCGGTGTTATTCTTTTGTACCATAGAGGTAAGTTTCCTCATGGCTTGGCTCATCAGCCTTGCCTGTAAACCTACGTGAGACTGTCCCATTTCACCATCGAGTTCTACTTGAGGGACGAGTGCGGATACGGAGTCTACGACAATAGCATCTACCAATCCGGATTCCACAAGAGTTTCCACAATACCAAGAGCTTGTTCTCCACTATCCGGCTGAGAGAAAATGAGATCGTCAATGTTAATGCCAAGATTCTGTGCGTACTTTGGGTCGAATGCGTGTTCGGCATCAATAAATGCTACGGTGTCTCCTTTACTCTGCGCTTCAGCCAATACGTGGATAGCGAGGGTTGTTTTTCCACTTGATTCCGGTCCATAAACTTCACTCACCCTTCCCTTGGGGATTCCCCCAACACCGAGAGCCTTATCCACACTCTCGCATTGGGTAGAGATCACATCCACATCAACCACTGATTCATCACCAAGTAGTCGTGCGCTTCCCTTGCCAAACTTCTTATTAATTTTATCTATTACTTGTTTGCTCATTCGCCTATTAGTTTATAATATTCAAAGTTATCATTTGCTTCCATTCTGTTATCCACTACAAAATTACTTTCAAAGTGGGTGGTTGGATTCAAACTCACAAAGATAGCAAGTTTCGAATCACACAAAATACACTTATACAGCTTTTCATCTGATTTAATTATGTCGTGTTTATTAAACCGTGTCTCTTTATTTCCCATAGGTGATTATGAATTTAGACATTACGGTTATGATAGCTTCTAACCATTCTTCTTTTGTGAAGTGTAGATCGCCATCGTGAATTTGACGGTGTGTTTTCTTGGTTACAGGGACAGTAAAACAATCCGGAACTTTACCCGCCATTCCACCACCGGCATGACCCGTGAAAGGATTAACGTGATGTGGTTCCAAACGTGCGTCCGGACTAACCGATTCACCTGTCATGATATCCATTCCATACCCACGAACAAACTCAAGATACGCATCACTTTCCCACTGCAAATTGGTCGGGTCTTTCTTTAGAAGTTCTCCGGTCAATCGAACAATGTGATCTTTAACGTAGGTGGCTTCTTCTTTTATGTTGGGATTGGACTCTTGACGATTTTGGATTTCTTCTACCTCATCGTAGAGTTCCTGTAATCGCTTCTCGTCTTTCTGCGTTCGTTCATTTCTTTTTTCCACCCTATTTTCTTCGGGGTTGTTAAGTAAACGGGGAAGTCGTTCCCAATTACTAACGGTTGCTTTGATTCCTTTCTCATGTAGTGTGCGCTTGACATCTTTGGCTGTCTCTACTCCTTCCTCAAGCAACGCTTTGTATGCTCTAAGGTCGTTGGATAGTTGAGACGGGGTGATGCCTATCTTCTCAGCAAAGGACTTCTGTGTGTCGCATTCTGCTATGATTGCATCATAGTTTTCATGGACATCTTTTCCGTTTTCCCAATGCCGGATGAGTGCAGACTTATATAACTTCTGTGCTTCATATAAATCATCGGAAGCTTTTTTGTTTCGCTGAATGAGCCGGACTGCAAGCCCATTCAGGTTTTGATCTTTAAATACACTGATTTGTATTTTATCCATTGTCTTTCTTTTCAAGTTTTGTGAAATTAAATACAGTTACTTTTTTGCGTGATCGGGTTTCACCTTCATCGGTTTTCCATACATCGTCACGGATACGGGCATCGGCTTCGTAGCGATCATACTTCTCATTGTAGTTTACACCAAGAGAAAATGAATCACCCTTCTGTAGTTCAGTAAAGATGTCCATGGCTGTATCACCAAAAGCAATAAAATCATACCATGTCGTACCATCTTCTTCGAAGTCACCATCGTTGTACGCCCAATGATTCTCTGCACCACTGAAAGTGACGAGCATGTTTCCGTTTTTCGTTTCTTTTAGTTCAGGGTCTTTACCCAATGTGATTCTCTTTGAAAATACTTTCATAATTAACTCATCATTTTATTTCGGATTTCTAATTTTTCCCATTCTCTTTTATTGATGCTGATGTTCGGAAAGATTTCTTTGAATCTATCTTCACCCAACACAATAATAAGTTTAGTGGCTGTCTTATCTAATCGCTTCTTATAATACTTGACATCGGGGTCGCTGTCGTATTCCGGAAGCAACTTTGCTTTCTCGTAGTTAGCCATCTTTTTAGGAACTAATTTATCAGGAACAGTTTTATGCTCCCTCAAAATCATGGGTGGTGAACTGATGTAGTATTCAATTGCATCACCTTTTGTGTAGTTCCGTTCAGCCTTTCTTGCTAACTCATACTGAGTGATTGGATTGTTACCGGACTCAACCTTTTGAGTGTAATCCTCAATGGTCATGTTCAGGTTCTTGCGAGATCGCAATTCATGAGCATTGATAAGTCCGCTTTCAATCATGTTCACCCAATGGTCGTATTCTTCTTTGATCTTAATATAATCATTCTTAAACACAAAGTCAATAGCTGTTTTCAAAAACTTTAAAGTAAATGGTTGGTTGTCTCTACCGGTGAGGGTGTTTCCTTTATAGTCCATGGTTCCATCGTATTTCTTGAGAACGTAGGACTTCTTATCGACAATCATCGTACCGGCATACCGTCCATCGTGATCTAAATCCACGCTATCATTCTTGAGTAGATTCTCAATGGCTGTAATGAAATCAAGTTCTCCTTTCTTTTCACCCCATTGGTAGGACTTAGGAACAGTACACAACATTCCATCGGTATCTACCTTGACCACGGTTGAACCCAATCGTTGAGCGCAGTCAATCATATCTTTCATCACCTTTCTACCAAGGGCTGTAGTTTTATCTGCGCCTTCATAATAATTCATGGAACCAAACCGGTATCCCAAGTAACCATACCAAGAGTTCAGGATAATTTTCAGGGACGCATCTTCGGCTTTGAGTTTCTGTTTCTTGGCTCCGGTGGCATCGGGAATTTTATACTTACGATCATACCGAAGTTCTCTTGTAAGCCATACCATATCATTAAACAGGTTAAGAATATCCTGTGGTGGTCTGATTTTCTGAGTTAACATCGACCATGGATACAGAGAACTAACATCCACATAAACCTGTGGCTCATCCACCACACCCACCGTAAACAGATCGGCATATCCACCATCGAAGTCTCTTGGTTCTTCAGGTTTGGACCAACTAACATCATTGTACATGTACTCTCTGAACAGTAGATACTCTAACTTGTTGCCTGAACCATACCGAAATACATCTTGATAGGGCATAGGTATGAATTGCGTACTCCCAAAGATAGCGGGTGAGAAGAATTCATAGAGTCCTTCGGCTTCGATCACATCTTCATCTGCATACTTGAGTAAGTCTTCCCGTGTAAAGAATGGATGTTCACCACGCCATACATCTGATAACAACCCACCATCTATGTACGTTCTGTCTTCAGTGACAATGCCGGTTCCATATTTATCATCAAGAAACTTGGCAACATCTTTTAATCTATAATTGGGTAGCTCTCTTGCATACACATCATATTGCATAGCCAAGAATTGGGTGTCGATTACATGTCTACCATAGATTTTGTAGCATTCATACGCCTTTGTTCGTCCGGCAAATTTAATTGAAGTCGCAAAGTGATTGGGTGTGGAACCATCTCGACCAAGAGCCATCTTAATTCCATGCATATCACAGCGAGTACGGAAGTATTCTAAATCGAAGTTGTAAATGTTGTGGTTAATGAACACATCAGGGTCGACCTCATTAAAAAGTTTGATGAATGCCCTCAGTAAGTCTTCCTCACTCTCATACAATCGAACACCCTCAATCTCCGGTGTCTTTCCATCATCATTAAGAGCAAGTGTAACACTTCGACCATCGTTTGTTTTGGTAGCAATGGCAATGATCTTGTCTTCTTCTCGTGATGCATTTGAAAAATTGAACCCTTTCTTGGTGAACGTTTCCAAGTCGGCATAGAACGCAACATAATCATTGTATGTCATGTCCTTGAATTGACACTCCTGAGTCTGAAGCATCCATTGAGACTGTAGGAACGGGGAGTAAGCATCGTCCGCTTCCTTTTCGATGAACCGAATGAATCCGTAATTGTCTGTCCATACTCTCCGGTTGTAGAAGTTGTCACCAAGGAGTTCTTCTACCTCAGTTGTGTCATAGAACTCTTTGAATATGGAATCGTTTTCGTTCAGTAGGATGAAGAACTTATACTTCTCGTATCTCTGTTTGAGTTCTCCATCTTCCCTGTAGTATATGTGTATTTTATCTTCTTCTCCACGGGGGGTTTCGGTGGCTACAATTCTGGTTTGTTTTCCTCGTCCGAATAATATTTCAGGATTTACTTTCATTGGGTTTTATTAAATAATGCGATTTAGTTTCTATTAATCGTCCTTCGGCTTTTGCCTTTTCGAGATCGGGTTTCTTACTCCAAAACGGACACCATACGACATCTACCGTACCAAGTTCTTCGTTGTCTTCATACACTCGTATTACTATTGGCTTGTCCATGTCAATCAAAGTTAGGTTCGGAGCGGTTTGAATAAGTCCAATGTCTGTTGCTGATGCTTGAGTAGCGCAAATGGCTCGCTGTTCCTTACATTTTTGTTTGGTGTAGTTGTTTATTTTATGGAATAATTTTTTATTCATTTCAGGGGTCATTCCTAATTTTGAAATCATATCCCGTAAATCTTTTTCGGCTTTCATGTTCTTACATTTTTCGCAGTGCAAATCATCTGTCAATCCCTCATTAATTATCACACCACATTCATGACATAGGGTTGCCCCTCGTCCGTTGTTGAATTTATGAATTGGTTTCTTCATTCTATTACCTCAACAGTTTTGTTTTTATTTTTTGATCTTTTCATTTGTTCAATGTGAAGTTTAGCCCATTTTATGTCGTTAAATGTTTTATCGAACTCATCCACAGCATAAACACCAATAACACATTCAGTTTCAGTATACCAAACAGGATACCATTTATATTTATACTGCACTCTGTAGGTGTCTTTGTTGTTCGAATCTTTTTTATGTTGAATTCTATATTTCATTTTTAATTCCATAATAATGAAGGATTATCATATATATTTCCAATTACTTCGAATTCTGTTGTGGCGTAATGAATGTCGACAAAATATTCTCTGTGACATAAACAAAACACACCCTCAACAAATCTAACTTCCATTTTTGGTGGGTTCCATGAATGAGATTTCATCACATCCCCTTCATATATTTCTACTTTGTTTGTATCTAACAAGGATGTAAATTCACCAATGGTTATCGGGACTATCTGATAGATAACTAACTGTCCGCTTTCGTCAAGACTCAGCATGACGGTGTTTTCCCCAATTTGTTGAACACCCCCACCATAAACCCATACATCTTCATTATTTAATTTTGCTCGAAACCTGTATTCTCTATTCATTTTGTGTAGTATAGTTTTTTAACATCATTAAATTTCAGTGAGTAGTCCTCAGTGCCGTGATCTTTGAAGTATCCGGTCTCAACATCCACGTAGCACGAAGGAGAACTGTCTTCGTAGAATGGATTGTAATATGGACCCGCCCAACCACTTCCATCATCATGGTCCAAGTCAAAGTCGGGAATGATTTTACTGTAGAACCTTGCGATTTCATTGTCTGAATAAGTCTTAAGGTTTTTGGTTGGTCTTCGAACGGTATCTTTTCCGGAGGCTTTGTATGCTTCTAACCAAGCTTTTATAAAGTACGGTGGAATTTTATCAAAGTCAAGTTTATTAGAAGATTTTAACATTCGACCTGAACGTGCGATCTCTATCTTCTGTCCACCCTTTTCATGATAACTATACGGTTGACGAATCAGGGAGTTTACATTATAGATTTGAATGTCTATGTTTTCGAGAACTTGTGCCATGAATTGGTGATCTTTGACTTTGGTTTCCCCATGGTACATCATAAACAATTCCTTTACAAACTGTTTACTTTCCCTGTGGATATTGGTCACGCCATTATGATACCGAACGTCACCGGCTATCCTGTGTGCCAATTCACTTATCACTCCATACTTTGAACTACGTTCCGGAGAGATCAGAGGATTTCCAAAGAGGTGTGGGTTAATAGAAATATGGGTTGAGTTATTTCCACTCCACCATACAGTACAGTCGGAGTCGACTTTGAATTTGTCTTTAATATCAAGAGCATCACTAATTGCTTTGTTTAAGTTTGAGTTATTGTCTGCTGTTTTACGATCTAATTCAAGCCATAAAGCGGGGAGTCCCAAGAATCCACCGGTCATTCCACTCACTCTACCCTTTTCCTTCACCCCTTCCATCCACTTCTTATCGTGCGAATACAAACCAATATGTTGATCTTTCTTTTGGTTCATTTCACAATAGGAATTCAGGGCGTTAATGGGTATGGCTCTACCCCTATTGAATTTCGTGTCACAAATTTCTACGAACATCGGCTTCGGTTCGAGTCTGAAATGAATCAGGTTATCTACAACCCGTGGGTTTTCAAAGTCAAACCACAATTCACATAGCACCTCAATCGTATCGTCCATTGTGACTTCATGTTTCTTTGAAAAATACTCTATGTTTAAATACTCATTCTTCATAGAGAACGTCCAAAGTTTATCTTTCAGGGATGTCTTCATATTCAATTTTTAGTTTAGTGTTACCGGATTCTAACGCTTCACCAAGAAAGTTATCTCTGATGTGTCCTTTAATGTCTTCTTCAAAGCGTGGCACATTTGCCACACCGGTTGCTTTCGTTATCACTTCTATTTTATAGCGTACTTTTTTTGTGTCTTCCATAGTATTATGAGTTAAATTTTTGGTCGATTAATTCTGATGCAAGTTCAGCATCAACGATTTCTTTTGTCTTTTTATACTTTAACATTCGGTGTCCTGTTTTCTTGTATCGTTTGTTGAGTCGTTTGAATTCACAGAATTCATTTGCTTGTCCTTTACGATAGGTGTATAGTTTGAGTAGCAAAGCGATTTGTTTTTCAGTTGGCTCTGCATCCATCCACCCTCTACGTTCTTTAAATGTGGTATCCCATCCTTGTTGGTCGATGTACTGATCGGCAATGTTGAATGCACCCTCAAGACTGTTGAACGTATTGAGTTCTTTGGTGATCTTGGATTTCATGTCGTACTCCATGAGCTTGTGTCCTTCCTTACCCAACAGTTGCTTGGATTCATCTCTTTCGATGATGAGAATCTTGTCCTCTTTCCGGAAGGGTAATTCATATCCACCGTTCTCTAATTCCATCCACCTCTTGTTAGTGAGGTTTCTAATCTTAGTAGGTGTCTTATGCTTGGTGATATCAACTTTGTTGCGTTGCACAATCATATCAATATCATCAATGTCCACAATAGTAGACACATCCATGCCTGTCTCAGCCTTGAGTTCATCCAATGGCTCAACAACTTCTTTGAATATACGTTTCTTCTTACGTGTATCCATTTCATTATTCAAACCGAACAAGCTAACCGGTGTGGCAATTTCATGTGACCCCCAAACATCACAGAGATCAATCAATTTACAAGCCGGTTTGTCACTGAGATCAATCGCAGTTCTCCGGAGTTCCTTTTCATCTTCCCCATCCCATAAATCTACATTTGCCATGGAACTTGGTCGGAGTCCTCGTCCTATAATTTGGACGTAGAGGACTTGAGATTTGATAGGTCGAGCAAGGATTAAGGTTGTAGCTTCGGGGGCGTTAAAACCGGTAGTGAGCGTCCCAAAATTCAAAAGAACATCTATATCGCCTGTCTTTGATTTGAATTCATCAACCCATTGCTTTCGTAGGTCTTCATCTGTGTTGGCTTCGATCACCTGAGCATTAATCCCGTGGTGTTCGAATACTTTTTGGAGATCATAGGCATGTTTCACGTTGGCTGTATAACAAACAGCTTTCTCTCCACCGGAAATTTCTTTATAAGATTTTACAATCAGAGAATTTCGTACCGGATTGTTTAACCTGTCACTGAGTTGGGTGAGATTGAAATCATCTTTGTAACTTTGTATCTTTGATATGTCGGTTTTGGTGGACACCGGATAGTGTTCGATGTCTGTCAACCACCCATCCCGAAGGGCATCTTTAATCGGATACTTGTAAGCAACATCATCAAAGAGTTTACCAAGTGAGACATCATCATTACGATAGAACGTAGCGGTGAGTCCAAGGAGTTCTTTGTCCGAATGAAAGTTGTCCTGTCCTACCCCAAAGTATTCTAATGCTCTCATCCATGTGGGTGTAGGAGATTTGTGGACTTCATCACAGATTACAAAGTCAAAGATCGGTCCAAACTTTTTGATACGCTTCTTCCCTTTTCGTCCAAGTGTTTGAACGGTGGCAATAACAACATCGTCATTTTTAGATGCTGTCGTAGTTGACATTTCGATACCAATCTTTACGTTGGGTATCACTTTGATTAAGTCATACTTCCATTGATAGGCAAGGAGTCGTTGGTCTACTAAGATCAGACACTTTTTTCCTTCGCTGAGTTTCTTTTTTATTCTCAAGCAACCCAAGATCGTCTTTCCCGTACCTGTCGCTGATACAATTGCGTTACGTTTGATGCCACGTTGGACTGATTCATCGAGTGCTTCTAATCCATACTGTTGGTAGTAGCGGGGTGTAATATCTGTCATTATATAGGTAGTTTTCTTACTTCACGTTTCGTTTCTGTGAAAAAGTGATCGTCTGTTTTTTCTGCTTGGACATTAAAGTCTTGGGGAACTTCGGGTTTGCTGTACTCCATGATAAAATTCTTCATGAAGTTTCTGTCTGTTCTCCTGTCTACCCGTATCTTTGCCCTCACGCCAATCAGATCACATCGTTCTTCGAATTCTTGGTTGATACTTCCGGCAACTCTCTTGAGTCGTTCTGTACCGTGTGTGCTGTTTGAAAACGAGTCTTTGATTACACGGTATGCATGTTCACCGGCATCAATCACCCATACGAAATCATCTACATCTGAATCTACCTCTGTTTCTATTGTTACAAGTTTTGCGTGGAACCAATCTGATTTTAATAAACCTTTTATATTACTTTTCATTGAGCTTGTCTACTCCTTTTTTAATTTGAACTTTAGCGTCATGTATGTCCATGAAATCTTGGACTTCTTCAATCTTTTTATGGTTGTCTTCCATTCGCTTGAGTAGTTCTTCTGAACTAATTACTTTCTTCATAGTCCTGCCCTCGTGTTTGAAATCCGTGTAACCTTGCGTTATGTGCGATCACTTCTAATCCTTCTGTTTGATCTGCTAAGTCACACCAACTTGCGATTATTTGTTTTGTTGATTTGGATAGCCAATGCATATTAACTGAGCGTATGTCGGCTCCGGTATCCCAAAATACTACGGCTCCACCATCCATCCACACCACCACTTCGTCAATATCCATTCCAATGTTTGCCCTGAGTATAACCTCTACCCACCAAGACTTCAGTTGATTCTTTGATAAGAAGTCAAGAGCTTCATTGAGTTTATAAGATAGGGTGAGATTGGTTGGGTGTCTGCGTTCTTCTTCCGGAAGCTTATCTCTTGTTGGTTGTTTGTTCTTGATTTCAAACCCAAGAATTTCACTGAACCAACGACTGAGGTGTCGGATGTGAAGGATGATTCCACGTTCTTTCTTTGCTTCCTGTGCTATCCTACTCAGACTAACAGTTCGTCCAAAGTGATACCGGACTGCCTGTTGACCAAGCCATTGGGATGCTTCTTCCTTTGTTTCAAAGTGTGAGAAGTACAAACCATCCTTACTTCGTTGCCAAGATATACCCTCTAAAAGTTTTGATGTGTATTTCTGTTGTGGTTTCATGAAATAAATTTGCTTTTACATTAAAATTTTCTTATATTATAGATTATGGATATTATAGTTAGCGGACAAGACACACTTATTAAATTATCAGACGACAACGGATTCATTGATCTTTCCATATTGGATGGGTGGGATGAATTGAATGCAGACCAACGAAAGTATATGGGACAGCTTGCCAAAGACCCATTCAATAAAACGTTGACTGCTATGAAAACCGGTGTCTCGATGTCTACGATTAATCATTGGTTGAATAGTGATTATAATTTTAAAGCTGTTCAAAATCAGATTATGTCTATTTACAAAGAAAATCTTGAGTCGATTGATTATGCTGAGTCTCAAAGTAACTCCAAGACGAGAGGTAAAACCATTACTCGCCTTAGAGAAGACATTGAGGGGAAGAAATCTTCAGGCAGTAAGCACGTTCACTTTCATGGTGTGACTGCCAAAGACATCATCAATGGAGAACTTGAGGATTAAGTATTTAGTTCTCTCATTCTCGCTTGCACATCTGCGAAATGTTTCTCTTTGAATCCATCAAACTTTGATTTCATTTCATTGTATGAGGATACCAAGTCTTTCACATTGTCGTAGTCGTTGACGTTGAAGTTTGGCACCCCATCATCAGAGGTTTCTTCTTCCTCTTGCTCCGGCTCTGTTTCCGGTTCATCGCCTGATTCTTCCTCACCACCGGATGCTTTCAAGTAGTCGGGCAGATAGCCTACCTTCGTTTCCCACACCTTCAGTACAGTCACACGTTCTTCATCTTTACTCAAGAATCCTTCGAGTTCACTGTTTGGTACGTCACGGATGAGTTTGGCAACTTCTGTTGCATTCAGATCACCGGACTTCTTACCTTTAGGAAGTGTGGCTCCGGTTGAGTTAGTCTTTGGTGCGGTGGTTCCACTTCCACTTGAGCGAGACTGCATACTGTTACCCGCCACACCATTTGCATCGGTATCATCACTTGCAGAGATACCAAGGATAGATTCAAGTGAGTATCTACGCTTGTACGTGATTGCTTCACCGGTATCCTGTGGATTTTCGTGGTCAAGTTTCACCGGCATGGTAGAGATCATAAACTGTCCACTCTTATGAGTAAGAACGGTAACGATATCTTCACCCGTGAACACTTGCGATACCGCAAGACCATTGGATGTCAACGGTTTCTTGATTGCTTTCAAAACTTCAGGTAGCGGGGCATAGTTAAAGTTGTATGTCCCACCACTTCTCATCTTCACCGTAACTTTCTTTGATCGTTCGATCTCCGGCATATCACCTTGAAAGGCAGAGAGTGCTTCGAATAGTTCACCCACATCTTTCGACATTTCTACGGTTGGTTGTGGGGGTGTTGGCATTGTGTTGTTGTCTTCCATTGTTTTATTTTTTAGAGATTGAGATTCGATTTGTTGTTCCTGTTTTAATGGCTTCACCGTTGACTACCATTTGTTCTTTGACGGCTTTGATGCCATCTTTATACTGTTTGATTTCGTCCTCGAAAGGTTTCATTACAGATTTATTTTCCTCAATTTTTTCCTCGTACTTTTTGAGTGAATCGTTTTCCGGATAATCATATTGTGGAATGGTTGATACGGTGACTTTATTCGACAAGTAATTGTCCGTGGATTCGTCAAAGAATAATTCAAACTCAGAGCTTGCGTTGTCCCTTACGTTCGTTCGGATTTCCTTTCCAATCTTTTCCATCCGGTCTGCGATAAGATACTGTTCCAAGTAGGATAGGTTTGAGTCTTCAATGAAATCATCTATATGAGCTAACGTTTCACTGAGGGTTTCAATTTCTACCTCTTGATCTTTCGTGCCAAGTAGGTATTCTGCTATGCGTTTGAGTGCGTTCATAATGTGGGTTTTATTTTTGGTTTACTATTAAGATATGAAATTTATTTGAGACTGTCAAGTTCTTTTTCAAATTTATCCCAATCAATCACAAAATCCTTTAGGTTTAATTCCTTACCCAACGTCACTTTCACAGTCTTATGTACATCAATACTTCTCGAAAGGGCTTTCAAGACTTCTTCTTTTGTGAACGTTGGTTCAACATCAGGGGTGTGCCGTTCGATGTTCTCCAATAGATTGATTCCACCGTTTGAAGCTGTAACAATATACTTTCGACTATCACCATACTCATTTCCAATCCTGAATTCAGTTATGGTTCTTACTTCACCACTTGGAGCGAATACACGTGATGTAATCTCATCACCAAGAGTAAACACTTCATTATCACTCGTGCGTTGAATGGAATGGACTTTGAAAGAACTTTTATAGGATAATAACGTTTCTTCTTTTGTCATTCCAAATGGTACGGAACTAAACCTACCGTTATCTTGTCGTCTAAGAATACGACCATCACCACCAATAAACGATTGAATAATATATTCAGGTTCTTCCATTTCTTCCCAAAATTCGGGGTAATCAACCATCTCAGAGGCAGGTAAAGGGTAAAAGGTTAAAAAATCATCTACGGGTATATAAAATCCATCCATTCCTACTTCCCGTTCATCAGGAAGTGAGGGGTACATTTTGAGTAGTTTAAATTTTTTCATTGTGTTAATTGCTTTGGGGTTGATTGTTGAATCCAAGAATGTGATGATAGGTAATTGTCTTTCAGTTCACTTTTTTGGATTGTCTTTACATAGTTAAGTTGGTTGTTTGCTTTTTGGAATAATGGAACCGTATCATTCAGGGGGTTTATTATTCCTACAGTGTAGTATGTCACACCGGTTGATTGTGAAATATATTTGGTGTATAGAATACGCATTATGATACCTCAAAATAAATGCCGTGGTTAATAATTTTCATTTCATCGTCCAAGTCTGTAATTCGTTTGTTAACAAATCGAACAGCTTCTTCGGTGGTGTTGGCTTCGAATGGTTGTCCGCTTTCATCCGGAATGTATTCACCATCTCTACCTTTCAGTCTTACTTTATCCATACAACTCCTTCTCTCGTGGGTTTGGGGTGAATGGTAAGTATTTCCGGACAATTCCGTCCGGTTGGACAAGGACTTTATGAACCATCCCATCCATCATCTTCGAGAAAACAGACCCATTGTGTTGGTTTTCAAAAAATGAGTATCCTGCTTTCACTACATCGGCTTCACTTCGTCTCAGATATTCTCGTTTTGACATGGCGTTTATTTATTTGGTGTTAAGAAATCAATGTGCGCCCAACCATTTGTTGTTTGAGCTTTGACTTCATTTTCGTGTCTATTTTCATCACTCCAATCCATCGAGATTATAGTACCATGTTTGTCACATCGTACTTCCCAATGTACTTTTGCTTTTCCCATTAGTAATTTAGTCGGTTAGGGTTATATGTTATCACTAAGACTAACAAGATTAAAAATGCGATTCCTGCGAGTACGTCTATCATTTGTTTTGGATTAAGTCAATTGCGATTATTGTTAATGTCACTATTACTAAGATAAAAATAATTTTATAGAATGTCAAGATTAAATTTTCAATCAATTCAACAACACCCCTAAACCTACACCACCCACTAAAGCCATTAGTAAATGTCTACGTTTGAATCCGGTTTCTTCTATGATACGATGATCGAATACATATCCGGTGTGGTTATAATCTACGTATGGATTGTCTATTGTAACAAAGGTTACAAGTCTTCCATCCTCTCGTTCGATTACACCCGAATTAATGGTCATTGGAATACTCACTTCATTTAGTGTGGCTCCGATTACCTGTTTAGTATCCAAGTTAAGATTGGTGGTGGTTTGTATGGTGGCGTATTCGTCTGAGTATTCATTATCAATTGTCAATACACCCTGTTCTTCGGTAGTTTCAGAGGACATCTGCTGATTAGCAAGGGTCAACATTGCCTGTACATTTTGAAGACTTATAACGGTTTGTGTATTTTCCCTTTGAAGGTCTTCGATGGTATCCCTGAGGCCGGATAACTTCTGCCCCGTTTCACCGGCAAAGGCTACACGTTGTTGAACTTCTCTACCATATTCGGTGACGTAATGTTCTACTGTACCGGACAAGGCTTCAATGTTCTGTTGCTTTTCCTGATTCTCTCCTTCCAATTGGTCGATCTGTTTGTGTTGGTAACAGGTGAATCCACCCATCCCAACCAATGCGATCAACAAAATGGTTATCGGTTCTTTTATGAGACTGAGTATTGTTGTTGTCATTAGTCTACCAATTTGAGTTCGTATTTTTTACCATCAATTTCTACTGCCTTTCCATCACTCGAAAACTCCACATCATCCCCAATCAAAAATCCCTCAGCTTCAGAGTCGAGTTCGCAGTTTATGAATAGTTCTTCGTTTACCTCTCCCTCAACCAACACAGAATGGGGCTGATAGTCTGTGTATCCTTCATCAAAGGCTATATACCTTCCTTTTTTGGCGTTTGATTTATCATTATCCCATGCTAAAACGTTGTCTCCAAATTTTAATTCATTCATTTGTTTAGGTTTTTAAAAAATTCAATTGATTGTATATCCTTTTTACTTTTCTTCTCGCTATGAAATAGAATAGCTGAGTTTGGCACAGAAACTTTTATTTGGTTGTTGAATGGGTGGGACAAAATGGATTCATCCTCACCCCTTTCATCAACAAACCAAACCGTTCCTTGCCACGTTGCTACGTTACGATTCTTTTTTAATAGAATAGGCATCGTCTCCAGTTTTAATTATCGTATACCCTTTGGGGTTGAATGCTTCGAATATTTCCACTTCTTCCGGTGTGGCTATGCGTACGTCATCGTAGCTTTCAGCACGAGCGCATCCAAAAGCAATATAACCACTACGAACTTCGTCAACTTTTCTAATTTCTCCGTCAACGTTGTATGAGGTACTGTCTGCGTTAACGATAACGGCTACGTCACCAACTTTAAATTGTATTTGTTTAATGGATTTAACGGCATCGTTCCAATCATACTCAAGAGTGAATACTTCATCTGAAGTATATCTTCCGGGGTAGTTTACTACGTGGAACGTACCATTTCGTTTAAACCTCAAAACATCGGTGTAATTTTGGTGGTATGTGGTCGCTTCCTTATAGTTGTTCTTTTTTAAAATACTTACAAAGGCTTTCATGAGTTCGGGGTAGTTTGTTTTAATGAGTGTCATAATGTTGTTTTGCTTTAATGATTTCTGTTCTTGCGTGTTCCCTATCAAAGTAAGGATAATTTTTGAAAGATGCAAGCATTTGGTTGGGTGAAATATATTCATCCCTTTCCAAAG
>Ga0306909_100163_pt1 | contig 20388 bp, 18 predicted proteins | sample AntRauMFilla2697_FD_190439 | JGI IMG/M metagenome (GOLD analysis project Ga0306909, IMG submission 190439) | Saline lake microbial communities from Rauer Islands, Antarctica - Metagenome Filla 2 #697 (v2) (version 2) | ecosystem: Environmental > Aquatic > Non-marine Saline and Alkaline > Saline ... | reverse complement strand
CACCTTGTGCTGTGCCAGATCGAGAAGCGGCCGCCCAAATTGGATCTGGATGTCTATCCTTATCTGCCCAAGGCCAACGTCGGCACGACATCGGCGGCCAGTTACATGTCTCTGATGCAGGGGCAATCCGCATGACCGAAGCCCCTCAAATCTTACTGGATCACCGGCTCAAATCCCTACGGCTGCCAACGATGCTGCGAGAATACGGCAAACTGGCCCGCCAGTGCGCCACGGAGGGGCATGACCATGTTCAGTTCCTCGCACGTTTGGTCGAATTGGAAATGATCGACCGTGAACGGCGGATGATCGAACGACGGATCAAGGAGGCCAAGTTCCCAGCCGTCAAAAGCCTAGACAGCTTCGACTTCAAGGCGATCCCGGCCTTGAACAAGATGCAGGTGCTCGAGCTGGCGCGTTGCGAATGGATTGACCGGCGTGAGAATGTCATCGCACTTGGCCCCTCAGGCACGGGTAAGACCCATGTTGCTTTGGGCCTTGGCCTATCTGCCTGTCAAAAAGGCCTATCCGTTGGATTTGTCACCGCCGCCGCACTCGTCCATAAACTGATGGAAGCGCGTGATGAACGCAGGCTCCTGCGGCTTCAGAAGCAGATGGTGGGTTACAAGCTGCTGATCATTGACGAATTGGGCTTTGTGCCGCTGAGCAAAACCGGGGCTGAGTTGTTGTTCGAACTGATCTCCCAACGCTACGAGTGCGGCTCCACGCTGATTACCAGCAATCTGCCATTCGACGAATGGACCGAAACCTTTGGGTCAGAACGCCTGACCGGCGCGCTGCTCGACCGCCTGACCCACCATGTCAACATCCTCGAGATGAATGGCGAAAGCTACCGCCTTGGCCAGAGCAAGGCGCGTCAGACAGCGCCCAAAACCTAAATCACGATCCGCATCAATTGGCCCTGACGGGCCAAAGCATCCGGGCGACCGCCAGCTATATGACAAGCGCGGTCGCCCGGATGCTGGCGCGTGGCTGCTCGCTGATTATCCCAAACCCAAAGTGGCAACATTTTGCGCTGCCCTTTGGCTCACTTTTACTCTGCCGTTGACAAAATGAGTGATCCTGGTCATTATAAAGGCATCACGCTTTGCGCGATCCGAGGCTTTCGCAGGATCACGCTCAATCGATTTGTGGTGGTAGTAGGTGGATGGCGCGATAGGCAAAACCTTGCAAATCGCCTCGACGCCAAGATGCTCACGGTGGTCATCTATAAACATGATCATCTCTTCCATAGGCGGTCGAGGTCCGCCGCCGCGAAAAAAGCGGAGGCCTTACGAAGAATGTCATTGGCCTGGCGCAGCTCACGGACTTCGCGCTGAAGCTCTCTCATCTGTGCGCGTTCAGACTGCGTCAAACCTTCCCGATCGCCAGTCTCGATTGCCTGCTTGTTGACCCAGTCCCGAAGCGTTTCGGGGCTGCATCCTATCTTCTGAGAAATCGATCTGAAACACTCAGATCGCGTCTTATAATCCGCCTCATTCTCAAGCACCAAACGCACTGCGCGCGCTCGAAATTCCGTCGAAAAACGGTTTCCTGAATTTCCTTTGGTCATGACTTACCTTCCAAGCTTTATGCTCTCCGGTAAACCCGGTCTGGTTCACATGGCGCCCTTCGCGGAATTCCCTCCGGCCTTCAAACAGCTGCAAGACCTCATGCTGCGCAAGCCCGGCGGTGACCGGGAGATGGTCGAGATCCTGGCGCTGGTTTTGCATCATGATGAACAGGCGGTGCTGGTCGCCGTGGAAATGGCCATTGCCGAGGGCGTCGCGACCAAGACCCATGTGCTGAACCTTCTTCATCGTCTGATCGACGGAAAGACGATTGGTGGGCCGGACATCGACACCCCACAGGCACTGGCTTTGCGCAGCGAACCAAAAGCGAATGTCGAACGCTATGATGGTTTGCGGGCGCAGACCGCCGGAGGCCCCCATGCGTCATGATCCCGCCAGCGGCGCCATCATCATCATGCTCCGGAGCCTTAAGATGCACGGCATGGCCCAGGCCGTCACAGATCTCATGGAGCAAGGCGCACCGGCATTCGATGCTGCGGTGCCTATGCTTGCCCAGTTGCTGAAGGCCGAAGTGGCCGAGCCGGAGGTGCGGTCCATCGCGTATCACATGAAAGCCGCTCGCTTTCCGGCCTACAAGGACCTGTCAGGCTTCGACTTCGCAGCAAGTGAGATCAACGAGGCCACTGTGCGCCAACTTCATCGCGGCGAGTTCATGGATGGTGCCCAGAACGTTGTGCTGATCGGTGGCCCCGGCACCGGCAAAACCCATGTCGCGACAGCCATTGGTGTGCAGGCTGTCGAGCACCACCGCCGAAAGGTCCGCTTCTTCTCGACCATCGAACTCGTCAACGCGCTTGAGCAGGAGAAGGCAAAAGGCAAAGCTGGGCAGCTTGCCGAAAGCCTCGTCCGTCTTGATCTCGTGATCCTTGACGAGCTCGGCTATCTGCCGTTTAGCGCGTCAGGCGGAGCACTGCTTTTCCACCTGCTCAGCAAACTTTACGAACGCACCAGCGTCGTCATCACCACAAACCTGAGCTTCAGCGAATGGGCCACTGTCTTCGGCGACCCCAAGATGACGACCGCACTCCTCGACCGTCTGACCCACCGCTGCCACATTCTTGAGACCGGAAACGACAGCTTCCGCTTCAAAGCCAGTGCAGCCGTAGCGGCGCAAAAAAAGAGGGAGGACAATGATGTCTTGACCAAAGCCTGACCCCCAAAACATAACCTAAAGGTGGGTCAGTTCTCGATGAAAACCCCGGGTCACTTCTGAGTGGAAATCAACACCTGGCACTCAACGAGCTACGCCTGCCCGCCATAAAGGCGCTTTGGGCGCAGTTTGCCCAACAGGCCGACAAAGAAGGCTGGCCTGCCGCGCGGTTCCTCACCGCGTTGGTGGAACATGAACTGGCAGAACGCGCCTGCAAACGCATCGAACGCCATGTCAGTCAGGCCCGCTTGCTACCCGGCAAGACGATTGCCACCTTCGACTTCGCTGCTGTGCCCATGTTGTCCAAAGCTCATGTCAACGCCATCACCGCAGGGGACAGCTGGATTGGAAAGGGAGACAACATTCTGTTGTTCGGACCGCCTGGCGTGGGCAAAAGCCACTTGAGCTCAGCTATAGGATTGGCGCTGGTCGAGAACGGTTACCGTGTGCTCTTCACGCGCACGACCGATCTGGTCCAGAAGCTCCAACAGGCGCGACGCGACCTCGCGCTGGAGAGTGCCATCGCCAAGCTCGACAAGTTCGATCTGCTAATCCTGGATGACATCGCCTACGTTACAAAGGATCAGGCCGAGACCAGTGTGCTATTCGAACTGATCAGCGCAAGATATGAGCGTCGCTCAACGCTGATCACCGCAAACCAACCATTCGGGGCATGGGACACAATCTTCCCAGATCCCGCAATGACGCTCGCTGCCGTCGACAGGCTTGTCCATCATGCCACCATCTTCGAGATGAATGTGGAAAGCTATCGCAGGAAGGCCGCACAAAATGCAAAGCAAAAGCAACGCCCCGAAAGCTGATTGACGCTCCGCGACAATCAAACAAAAATACCCTTGTCCGCGACAAAACATTCGGCCAATATCAATCCGTCGCGGCCAAGGATTATCATCCTGATTGTCGCGCTATAATCTGAGATATTGCGCGCAACAAGGGTGCTGAGTAAGCTTCTATCCGCACCTGTCCAGATCAAGACGGGCTTTCAGGTAGAGTTCGGAGGTTATGGGTTTCAGGGTTTCAGGGTTTATAGAAAAGCTATTGATGAGAAGGAAACTCAGTCCTACTGAAGGCACCTTTCATAGAAATTATGTGGCTCGCCCTGTTTTGCGGGCTAACGTCCTCCGGGAATTTTCTTGGGAGAACGAAAATATTCTTATCCTGGGGCGGGAAACTGGACTTCACGATCTGGCAAAAGAACTAGCCTCGCTCGGCGCCTCTGTGTCATTCTGCTTCTTGACGCAATTACAGGAACTCTACCAACTCCCGCTGGAGCAATATTCCACAATCATCATGAGCGATAGGTCTGATGCCCAGCAGTGCGATGTTATCGACGTTGGCGGTATTCTGATACGTGCAGATTCCAACCTCAGGCTTGTGTGGGCATCAGAGCAGTTCAAATTGTCTGCGGTTGCCACTACAATGGATGGTCGATTTTGCGATGTACAGTTGGCGCTTCCTGCATCTCCGGCTCATTTGGAAGTCTTCCTGAGATCACCCCTGCGCTGACCGCCTTCTATAAGAGCCCGATTTAAAACTAGTTGAGTGAGTTCAGCTGGTTATGTTTCTATTCAATTGTGAAGCTGAATGGATATCTCAATGGCCTGGACTGAACTCACCCGTCGCCAACATGATAGAAAAAGCGATAAGTACGCAAGCGATATGACTGACGCAGAATGGGCGTTGATAGCGCCTTTGATGCCGCCGCCCAAGACAACTGGCCGGCCTCGCACGACATGTTTGCGCGACGTATTTGACGCGATCCTGTACATCGCAACGACCGGATGCCAATGGCGTATGTTGCCCAACGACTTTCCGCCAGTTTCGACTGTGCGGAGTTATTTTTACGCGTGGCGCGATGATGGCTTGCTGGATGAGATGAACCGTAAGTTGGTGGAAGTTGCGCGTTTGGCCGAGGGCCGTAAGGCCCAGCCAACAGCCGGGGTCATAGATAGTCAGAGCGTAAAAACAACTGAAAGTGGTGGGGTTAGAGGGTACGATGCGGGAAAACGGATCAAAGGACGCAAGCGCCATATCGTCACCGACACAGTCGGATTGTTGGTGGGCCTTGTGGTCCACAGCGCCGGAATTCAGGATCGGGACGGCGCGCCCGATGTGTTGAAATCTATCGTCTCGCGTTATCCATCATTGCGGCATGTATTTGCAGACGGCGGATATGCAGGGCCCAAACTGCGGGACGCGCTAAAAGACCTTGGCCGATGGACCGTCCAGACCATCAAACGTTCCGATACCACAGAGGGCTTTGAAGTGCTGCCGCGCCGGTGGGTCGTCGAACGCACCTTTGCCTGGCTGAACCGATGTCGCCGCCTATCAAAAGATTGGGAAAAATCTATCGCAAGCGCAGAGGCTTGGATCGTCATCGCACACATTAGACGCGTCACACGACATCTCGCAAGAAACTAAAATCGTTCGAATAGTTTTGAATCAGACTCTAAGAGCTGCGTGCCTGCAATATTGGTGGGCCTCATGTTTGCGCTTTAGATTTGGTGCCGTGAGAAGCTGCTGCGTGATCGAGAATAAGCGGGGCATGATTTGATCGACACCTTCCATCACCTTCGTCTCTTTCCTAGGCGCATCAAGCATTTGGCATTTCGAAAGGATGAGAGGCGTATGATGTTCATCAAGATTTTGGCGAGCGTTTTCTACCAAAATATCAATAATCCCGACAGCGAGTATTCTGTCGACTCCTGCTGCCATGAGGCTTGCGATAACATTGGTCCAAGCGGCGGAGTTCTCTACATGCTTCATGCGCAATCAGCTTTCCTTGTTCGAGGCTTAGAAAGCTGTATAAATCTGGCGTAAACAAGGCACCTATAGGGCATTTGATAGGCAAGATGGGGAGAGGTGAAGTGATCCTTGGACATGTAATCCTAGGCATGGTGCTCGGCATGATTTCTGCTGCGATCAGCCTCTTTCTTGGGTCGTCACTTCTGTGGGCGCTTGTAATGTACTCCGTTGTGGGAGGCCTCGGTATTCTCCTCTCAGCCGCTATCGTGTATGCTTTATCAAGGTTTTCGGAACGCGGGTCGCTTATCAAGACATGCAAATGGTTTTTGCGTGGAGATTAGCAATATGTTTTTTTGCCCTTAAAATCCGAGCCCATTACTCAGCCCCCGCTCCCATTTTTGTTCGGAATAGACGTTGGGATCAATGGTCCGTCGCGCGCCCCAGCTGGTGGATTGTCTGTTTATGACAAATTTGAGCCAACAAAAACAAGGACTTATTGGTGAAGAAACCCAATAGGTTCAACTGGTACACCGAGTGGTAATTTTCTTAGGGTGTCATTCTGCCCCCTACCGGACTCGACCCCCTTTTCGGCGCGGCATCTGACACACAAGTTCTTGGGTTAGACACAAGCAGGGCAAGGTTTCTCAGGCTTTCGGTTCATGTCGCCCTCGGGTGCTGCGAAAGACAAATTCTGGCTTTGGCTTTGCCTTGGGGGGAGGTGGAGGCGGACTTTCCCCGCAGTTGGGGCACTTGTCAGGGTTGTGGGGGCGCTCGCCCTCACAATACGGGCACATCATCATTTCAGGACCTACTCCTTTCGTCTCCCCACAAATTGGGCGTAAACAGTAAAACGAAATCACAGCACAACGGGCATTGAGTGTGAGGACAACATCGCCCGCCGCAGCGTCGATGATCTTTCGCACGGATGCCATTGCGTCCTCATTGCTGACCGTCCGGCCAGCTTTGATATCTGCAAGCCCGCGCTGGATGCCTATCGATGATAGCTTCCTTTGACTTGAAGTGGGTGCTGTCGGGATGCTTGTTGTCATTTCATCGGCTCCCAAGGGTTGATGATCTGCACACCTGCCGGCTCAAGATTGCAGCACGTGGCATCTACCGAGACCCTGTCCGCTCCAGTCACGGCCACTTTGTCAAAGCCAGTGGCTTGCGGTGGCTCAGCTTCATGGTCTTGGCACCTGTGCCCTGGGCAGGTGTCGTGAAAGCCTTGCCTGTGCTGACACTGCTTGCGCCTTCGGAGCGCGTGAACACCAAGCAGGGCAGACGGCACAAGACGCTTACAGATTGGGCGCGACAGGGGATCATGCAGCTCTGCAGATGGCTGCCCGAGCGGCGTTTCATCTTTGTCGGAGACAGCAGTTTCGGGACCCATGATCTGGTGCAGGCCGTCAAGCAGCGCGCCACGCTTATCAGCAGGTTGCGGCTGGATGCCAATCTCTTTGAGAGACCACCCGAGCGATCTCGACACAGCCTTGGCCGTCCTGCACGAAAGGGCGCTGATGAGCGACAACCATCTTGGCCGGTGCCGACAACCACCTTGGCCGGTGGGGCTGGACGGAAGACGGGCATGCCCGTCTGGAGGGCAGCCCCACCGGCCTGATTGATTTTGGGAATAGGTGCTGGTCGCTGCGGGTTGGTAAACTGGGATCTTCTGCCTTCAAACGGAGGACCCGGATTGGCCTACAAACCCATCACCGACCAGCAATTGAGAGTATACATGACCGACCTCCAAAAACACAGTCAGCGCACGGCGGCGGCCCGAGCCGGGTTCAGCGAACGGACCGCCAGACGCTTCGATGCCGACCCGACACCGCCTTCGCATCGCAAGATCGTCCACGGGCGCACGGTTGCCGATCCCCTTGAGGGCTATTGGGAGACCGATCTTCTTCCTTTGCTTGAGAAGGACAGCGCGTTGCAGGCGGTCACCCTGTTGCGCCACCTTCAAAGTGCGCATCCACTGGCGTTCCCTGACGATCGTATTCGGCGCACTCTGGAGCGGCGGGTGCGGCAGTGGCGGGCGCTTAGTGGCCCCGAGCGCGACATCATCTTCCGCCAGACGCCGGAGCCAGGATACATGGGCCAATCTGACTTCACTCATGCTGACGAGCTGGGCGTGACAATCGCAGGCCAGCCGTTCGCGCACCTGCTTTATCACTTCGTCATGGTCTATAGCCGCTGGGAACATGTCGGCGTGGTTCTTGGCGGCGAAAGCTTCACGGCGCTGGCCGAGAACCTGCAGCAGGCCCTCTGGTCGCTTGGCGGCGTGCCGCAAAACCACCGCACCGACAGCCTCTCAGCCGCTTTCCGTAATCTGACTGTCGATCAACGCGAAGATATGACCAAGCGCTATGATGCCTTTGTCGGCCATTACGGCATGGATGCCAGCCGCAACAATCGCGGTGAAGCCCACGAGAACGGGGCGGTGGAATCCCAGAACCGGCACCTCAAGTCCGCAATCAATCAGGCGTTGATCCTGCGCGCCAGCCGCGACTTCGCATGCGTCGAGGACTACCGGCGCTTCGTCGACATGCTGGTTGCCAGGCGCAACAAGCAACGGGTGGCTGCCATTCAAGCAGAAAGAACGCATTTGAAGCCCTTGCCGCAGTGGCGGACGACAGACTTCACTGAGATTGTGGCACCGGTCACCCGGACGGGTGGGTTCCTGATCAAGAGCATTTTCTATAGCGCACCATCGCAATTGATCGGTCAGCGTCTGCGGGTTCACCTCTATGATGATCGCATCGAGGCGTTCTTGGGGGGCACTCTCGTCGTGACCCACCCCCGGGCTCGTGGGCGCGACAATGGCCAGCGCGTCCACGTCATCAACTATCATCACGTTATCCACGCCTTGCGGCGTAAGCCACAAGCGCTGTGGAGTTCGATCTATCGCGACAGCCTGTTTCCCCGGACAGAATACGCCGCGACATGGAAGGTCTTGCAGCGGGAACTGCCAAGACGGGATGCCTGCCGCCGAATGGTCGATCTGCTGTTCATCGCACATGAACAAGCCTGTGAGGTGGAACTGGCGCAGCTGCTGGCAGCAGACCTCGACGCAGGCCGGGTGCCGGAGCCCAAGGCCCTGGTATTGCTGCTGGTGCCAAAGACCACAGCATTGCCGAGGGATGTGGCGGTCGCCCATCCCTCGCTCGACAGCTTCGATGCTCTCTTGGGGGCAAGCGCATGACCGCCCGCGAGATCGACATTCACACGCTGCCCAGCATGTTGACCGCGCTCCGGCTGCCCAGCTTCCACAAGCTCTGGGCCGAGATTGCCACCCGCGCAGATAACGAAGGCTGGCCTGCTGCCCGTTTCCTCGCCGTTCTGGCGGAATATGAACTGGCCGAGCGGGATATGCGCAGGATCCGGCGCCATCTGAACGAAGCACGGCTTCCCGAAGGCAAAACGCTGGCAACCTTTGACTTCAAGGCACTGCCAACCTTGCCGCGAGCCCGCATCGAGGCTCTGGCAGCCGGCGATTGGCTGGACGGCGGCGGCAACCTGATTGCAATCGGCAACTCAGGCACCGGCAAGACCCATATCCTGTGCGCTATTGGTCATGCCCTGATCGAAGCAGGCCACCGCGTCTTCTACACCCGCACCAGCGATCTGGTGCAAAGGCTTCAGGCCGCCCGCCGCGATCTCGTTCTCGAGGCGGCCTTGGCCAAACTCGACAAGTTCGACCTGATAATCCTCGACGACATCACCTATGCTCACAAGGATCAGGCTGAAACCGGCGTTCTCTTCGAACTGATCGCTCGACGCTACGAATACCGCAGCATCGCCATCGCAGCCAACCAACCCTTTAGCGGCTGGGATCAGATCTTCCCCGACAAAGCCATGACCGTCGCGGCTATCGACCGGCTCGTTCATCACGCGACCATCCTCGAGATGAACGCCGAAAGCTTCCGTCAGCGTGCAGCCGCCTCCAACAAAAGGGCCCACGCCGAAGCCCCAGCGACAACCATCAACGACAACCAAAATGAAGGAGAAACCTAACCGAGAAAATCAACAAAAACGCCAACCTCAGCGGCCTGAAAACCGGCCAAGGTGGTTGTCGCGCGCGGACAAGGTGGTTGACGTTCTACACGGGAATGTCTGGCGATCCGGGTAAAGCGCAAGCTGAACTCGACTGAGGTGCTCTCACAGACCTGTTCATTCTGCGCGGCGTGCCTGCCTACATTCGTTCAGACAACGGCCCGGAGTTCATCGCTGAGGCTGTCAGGGACTGGATCAAAGCCGTCGGAGCCAAGACTGCTTACATTGAGCCCGGATCGCCCTGGGAGAATGGATACTGCGAGAGCTTCAACGGGAGAATGCGAGACGAGTTGCTGAACGGCGAAATCTTCTACTCGCTACGTGAGCCCAAATCATCATTGAAAGCTGGAGGAAACATTACAACACCAAACGACCACATAGTGCTCTGGGCTACCGCCCACCTGCGCCAGAGGCCATCGTTCCGATGGACCAACGGCCGATCATGCACTAACTTTCAATTTGGACCACCCAAGTGGGGCTGCTCACCCTTCCAAGACGGAAAAATCGCATCCTATCCGAACCGGTCACAACCGTTAGACCCACCCATGAAGGGCGAAACGCAGTTTTGGGACCCCTCCGGTCGGGCTACGCCCTCCCTACGTGGTCCCAAAACTGCGTTCTCATCCTGATTGACGCTGCATTCTCATCTTGTTTGTCGCGCAGCAGAAGTGAATCGCACCAAGGAAAATCATCAGGGCAATTCAGGCGCAGGAGTATATCCAAAAACCAAAATAAACGGGAGGCTCCCTGTTGTGGGGAACAGATATGTGGAACCTCCCAACTCCCCGCGCGTCGCTGCAAAACCATGCGCGAGGAGTATTCTTTTAAGCTAAGTCATTAAGGAATCCGATACGAAACCCAAAACTAGGCCTTTGAAAATATGACTCAGAAAAAGGCCGCATAGGGCCAACAAGAAAATTGTCCAAAAACAGGGTCAATGTCCATTTAAATTTCAGCAGAGATCAAAGGCTGATTAAGCCGCCCGCAAACTATGATTAGCATTTTAGTCGCCAGGAGATTTAGACACGGACAAGCTTTTTTGACTGTTCCAATTGTCCAAACTCTGCAGGTGCGCCATGATAACACCCATCAACCCACTGCGAACCCATGCAGCCAAAGTTACATCGTCAAGAGCCGCAAGTTTTTCGGCATCCACAACTTGAAGGTCTGTGACCGTACCAAGAAGTTTTCCACCTTCTTCAACTTTGTAGACTTTTGGAACCAAAATATCTGCGTCCTGTAATGGTTTAAGGAGCGCTTCCGTATTGATCAGTTCTTTTTGAAAATCTGTTAGGAAGGTGCGTGCTCGATCTACAGCACCACCTGTGGGAATTGACCCATCTTTAAAAAGAACCTCGCCATCCGCATTCGTGGAAATTCGGTCCTTCACAATCATGATAAGATATTCGCCCACTTCTTTCTTTTCACCCATGACAAATGGAAATCGGCGTATATGAGCGGGTATGTAGCGGGCCGACCACTGGTTTTCTTTGTCGAGATAAAGGTTACCATCTTTGCGATAGCCCATTTGAGCAACTGGCAAAAACCTACCTGATGTTGGAAAGAAGATTGGGTACTCACGACTAGCTTTAGTGATTTCACTCACAGCCAAGGGCGCGCCTAAAACATTTTTGGCAAACGCAAAGCTGTTAGAACGTTTCAATCGGTGGTTTGCATGCACTTTACTATCAAGCGCGACTACATTTTCAAACATGTGGATCTCCATTTACCAGCAGGTAGGATGAGTTATACATGTCATATAAGCACTATAAGTATCAATCATACAGCGTTGAGATAAACAGTACAGTTGCGCATTTTTCAAGCAAGAAACGGTGGGAGCTTCAGAGCAAGTTTCCTCTTCATCCCCCAGCTATCGTTTAATCTATTGAGTGGCCTGCTTGGCCATCAAAAACAATGTTACCATGTCTGGCAGTCCATTAACCGTTATATCGGCTTCGCCTTGCCAAGCTTCAATGCTCAGTGCTGTCTGGGTCCCAAATTTACCATCATCAAAGCCTGTTGGTAACTTACCATTTGCAATCAATATTTTCTGAACGCGACGTACAGTTTCTTCGTTTACTGAAACAGCTTGTCCATTATGGGACAATTGTACGAGTGGGCTGTTTTCAGTCAACTCTAGCGCAGAAAAAATCTCAACCATTGCAAACACCACGTTTTCAAAAAGCTGATCAGGATTATTGGCGCAAATGTTTTGGGCGAGGCTCACCATTGGAGAGTGAGACTTGACAGGGGTAATATCGTACAAGCCTTCTGCCATCCTGTTTTGAGCCGAAATAAAGCCCGATATCCATTCTGCTAATTGGGCTTTGGCTTGAGCAGCTTGCTCACCATTCAGAAGGGTCATGATCGTGTTGCAATCACGTGCGCCCCATCCGTAAACGGCAAATTCACCATCAGATGTTGCGGCCAAAGCAGGAGTAGCAATGCTTAAAGTGAGAGCTGTCGTAAGAGTTGAAAAGATGTTTCGCATGATCCCTGAGACGTCCTTATGTTTGTGTGATTTGGTTCTGTAGAACAAAAAAGGCCCCCGATAGACGGGGGCCTTTTGCCTTTAGGTCGCTCTTAGCGGTCTGTGCGTGTGACAGTGCTGGATGCAAAGTTACCGATAGAGCTCGCGGAGATGCTGTTGTTAGACACACCAACCGATGCGCTCACGACACCGCCAGTCGAGAAGGAACCGATTGTGGCACCCGTCGCCAGCGACGTGATTGCACCACTGTTGGACTGTGCATTAAAGACTGCTGCGCTGGAGTCGTTTGCCGCAGTTGACAGAGATGCGAGCGTTACGCTGTTGGTTGCAACGTTACCGAAGGCTGACGCATTGATCGAATTGCCAGACACGGTTGCTGATGCTCCATTGAGAGCGAGACCCAATGTACCGAGTGTACGTGTACCAGAGGTCGTATTAACCTGGTAGTTTGTACCACTTGATGTCGCGTTGATTGCAGCCGCCTGAGACTGTTCATTGAAGACACCGAATGAAGCATTAAGCACGCCACCAAGTACGCCAGCGGTCGAGTTCAAGCCTGCTGGGCTTACACCTCCAGTGACACTTGCACCATTCGCAACCACAGTGTTCTGCGCCACGTTACCACGCGCAAGTGCAAGAGTGCTGTTGCCTTGTACCATTGCAGTGCCAGTGTTCAAAGCTGTCGCGTCGGTTGTACCAGACAGGCTCACTGTCGTGTTCGTCGATGCTGAAGCGTCAACTGTGCCTGCAGAACCGTTGGTCTGGGAATTCATGACCAGAGCCGTTGAGTCTAGCGATGCAGTTCCCGCCCCACCGATGGTGATGCTGGAGTTGGTCGCCAGGTTGGCCGAAGCACGGGCTTCGGTCACATTGCCCGTTACACCAAGCGTGCTGCCTGATGCTGCCGCGCCGGAACCCGCTACTGTTCCATCCACTGTAGCGCTAGAGATGGTTACGGTGTTGGCTGTGTTGGTCGAGTTGATGGCACCAGTGTTATCCTGGCTGTTTAAGACCAGATTACCGCCACTTGCTGTTGTGGACGCGCCAGAGGAGTCAGCCGTGGCATTTGTACCAGCAGCTCCTGATACGATGTTAGCACCAGACGTTGTCAGAGTGTTTTGCGCTTGGTTACCTGTAGCGCTGGACGCACTGACGTTGCCGGACAGCATAACGCTGCTGCCATTGATCCCAATTGGCGTGGGACCACCGGTCACATCGACATCCACGACCACCGCGGATCCACCTGTGGCCGTGACAGCACCACTGTTGTCCTGCACACTCAACAGCTCTGTCGCTGCATCCACGTTTGACGCATTCGCTCCAACAGACACGGCGTTCACCACAGAGTTGGCGAGAGCCGTTGCAGAAGAGACATTGCCAGCCAGGGACACTGTCGAGTTCAGAACGCCACCACCTGAGCTCGGACCTGCGCCAGTATCAGATACATCAACTGCCACTCTGGACTGTGATGTCGTGGCTGTGACGACAGCATCGTTATCCTGGTTTGATCCAAGCACATAGGCTGCAGCTGTAGTGCCACCATAAATGACAGATGCATCCGTGCCTGCACCCGCAACAATGCTGTTCCCATCAACGGTCAGCGTATTGCTTGCCACGTTGCTCCGAGCCAGAGCTGTGGTCTGATTACCATCAAGAGACACACTGCTGGATTGGATCGGGATGGAACCTGTGTTGCTGAGCGTGACATCGACATCTTGATTAACCGTCGACGACACTATCGCAGCACTCGTGACAGCCTGATTGTTCAACAGAACACCAGTACGGTCCATGTTGGCCGTTCCAGCATCACCCAAGGTCAGTGTTTGCGTACCATTGTTGCCAGTTGCCTGTGCAATCGTGGAGTTGCTGCTGAGGGAGACGTCGCTACTGACAATCTCGTTTCCACCAGTGCGTGTGACGTCTTGGTTGTAGACATCCGTCGTAGCCGAGGCTGTGACGTTTGCGGAAACCGACTGCACAGAGGTCAATGCGTTGTTCGCGTCAGCCGTGAGAGTCGTCAGAGCAATCGTTGCATCCACCGCTCCGGTTGCCGTCGCGTTGGTCACATCCACTGTTGTGGCATTCGTCGCCACGTTCCCGTTCGCAACCGACTGGTTTACGTTGCCTTCCATCGCGAGTGAGAAAGTTGTGCCACCAGCATTTGCAACAACATCCAGATCGGATGTTGTTGATACGGTTGCCGTTGACCGCTGAGCGTTCTCAAGTGCGGTGTCGGCGTCCGTATTGGTTGCCGTCAGGTTAACACTGTTGGTCGCCCGGTTTGCCGTCGCATAGGATTGCTGAAGGTTATCAGACACAGTTTGCGTTGAGTCTGCAACGACATTGATCTCCCCATCGCTGAGGATCGCAAATGTTGCAGCAACATCAGATGAAAGGGCCGAGGCACTATCCTGCAAGCTTGCTGTCGCCAAATCTGCATTAGCGGGGACAACATCAAAATCCGCAGCATTGATGCTGGTTGCCGTTGTCGACAAGCCGGTCACAGTTGTGGCCGTTGCAGAGGTTGCGTTGGTCGCAACGTTACCCGTCACTTCGCCCACTGCCGTGTTGCCAGACACAGAAACGGTCGATTCGCTAATATCGTCTACGGCGCCGACCGACACAATCACACCAGCGCCGTTGACGACACCAGCTGTAGCGCTGCCGAGGAAACCAGTAAACTGAAGTGTATCATCGGCTGTATTTGGGTTTCCGTCGATACCAGATGTATAAGACAGATTAAGGATACCCGTAGCATCAACTTGCGTTCCGCCAACAAAATCAGCAGTGTTTCCAGTAATGTTTTGGAAGCCAGCCGCCGCAAGAGTTGATTGCTCTTCAGATGTCAACGTAGAACTGAACGTATAGGTTATGGTTGAACCGGTGTTGTCATAAACTGTACCACCGCCGGAAACTAAAAATGAAGTGTTTTGTGTGCCCGCAGAATTAGACGACGTAAACGCTGAAATCGGATCAGACCCTGTGATGCCGATCTCCGCCGAAACAGAGCCTGCGGCAGCTGTGGCCTGATAGTTTGCTGTAACGCCCGAAGCTGCAACGGTTGCGGTATTCGCATCCCCCAACTGAACTCCGTTATTGGCGCTGTTCGCTGTTGCAACTGCACTCAGCACGTTGTCATCAGATACAACCGTGGAGCTATCTTGAATGTCATTTCCAAAAGTCGTTCTGATGGTGTTTGATGTTGTTCCCCCAGAGTCTCTCTGGCTCGCCAAAATATCAGCTCCGGAAAGCTGTGTGGAGGCCGCGACAAAAGAACCTGTTGTCGTTTGAGCGCCAGTGGCTGCGACAATACTTGGCGCCGCCTCACTGCCCGATGTGATATTTGTTGCATCCACAACAACATTATTGCCGCTGGTCACGTTGCCACTGGCGGATGCAGACACAGTGTTTCCGGATGTGGAAATACTTGAGCCCACTGAATCACCCGCATCACTATCCACCGCGGTGAGAATTGGAACACCGCCCGTACCAACAACACGTGCTGTCACGGTTGCATTGTCCGCAAGTGTCTGTTCGTTCGCGGTGGCAGCAATAACACCAGTGCCTGCACCAGAGGCTGTTCCAACCAGATTGTTGAACGAAAGCAAGATGCTGTTGTCAGCTGAGTTGGCCGTAGCAGACGCCGACATCCTGTTGTTATCCGTTACAACCGTAGAACCAGTCACATCCAACCCTGCTTGGGTCAGTATCTGATTTGCTGTCGTTTCTGCAGACACAACGGCCGAAGATGCCATCGACTGGTCATTGGTCAGTGCCTGACCTGCAGTAACCGAGTATTGGTCGGCCGCACCCGCAGCAGCACTGTTTTGTACAGTCCCAGCATTCGTTACAACACTTAGATTGTTGGTTGCACTTGTGGTTGCAAGTGAATTGGTTGCAATAGCACCCGTCGCAGCCGACGTAATCGCATTAGAGGTGTTGCGCATGCTGCTATCATCAAGATCATCACTGATATAAATAGCATTGGCGATGATATTTCCAGTTGTTGCTGCGGTGACAGACCCATCAACTTCCTGCACGGAGCCCACGGCGCCTGCTGCACTCATCGTCGCGCCGGAGGTAAGCGACAGCGCGTTGCTGGTGGAAACACCCGTGGCACTTGCCGCCTGACGGTTGCCTGTTACTTCGAGTGTCGAGGTTGTAACAGTACCATCATCAAGATTAGCAACAACAGAACGGATGTTGTTTCCCGAGACTGTACCGGAAACAGTTACACCCGAATCAATTGTCTGTACGTTCCCGATGATGGAGTCGCCAGCTGCTGACAACTGTGTCTTACCATCTGCGCCGGTATCTGCGTCACTAATGACAGCAGCAGCACCTTCACCCGTGATGCTGCTTGCATCTAATGTGATCGATTGCGTGCTTACACTGCCTGTAGCACCTGCAGTCTGATCATTGCCTGCAACCGAGATCGTAGTGTTGGTGACGTCTCCAGTTGCATTCCCGGTTGAGTCAACACCGCTCTGGATTTCAATGGTCGAGATTGATGTCGTCGCAGAAATTGATGAAGTGGCAGTTGGTACGATTGTCTGCAAATTGCTGACGGCTGTTGAAGCCGTTATGCTTGCAGTTGTATCCAGGGAAGAAATGCTGCTTGTGGCCGAATTGCCAATTGTGGTTGATGCTTGATCACTGTTGGATACAGTAACTGTCGCGCCATCGAGGCCTTCAACAAGAGTTGTCGTTGCAGCCCCGCCTACGGTAGCGTCCAACGTCAGGTCACCATCGATTTCTTGCGAAGAGCTGACGATCAGATCACCAGCAACATCATTATCGGCTGCTGCCACCAACGAGGAGTCAATATCCAGGCTGGCTTGTCCAGCTGTTGCTTCCACAAGGTCAAGACCACTTGCCGCGGTGATGGTGGATGTCGCGTTGTTGCCGGTTGCTGCGGCTGTGATATCATTATTATCTGACAGGCTTGTCCCCGTCAGAGTGCGTATCCCAGCGCCTGTATTTTCAATAACAATAGAATGCGTATCAGTCGATGAGAGCGCAGTAACATTGGCTTCAACTGACTGAAGCGTTCCAACAGCCGCTGTGTCTCCTGCAGTGCTTGGCGAGAACAGCAATTCTGCAGCAGCTGTCGAGGAGTTCCCTGTGGCGGACGCAGTGGTCAGGTTGTTCGTCGCCGGTGTCGCTGCCGTAACAATATCATCAATGGCGTCACTAACAGTGAGGCTGATATTCACATTGTTGTTGCTTGTTGTCGCAGAGGGCGTTGCGGTTAACTCTTGTACGTTTCCAGCTGTAAACGTCGCTGATGTTACAATGGTTTCGCTCGCACCCATGTCGGTGGCTGAGGTCGCCTGCGCCAAAGCGCCAGAGGCCCCAAAGGCAAGCAACAAGGCCGCTGCCGCCGTACTATTACGTAAATTTGATGTGAGTTTCATTCTAATTTTTCCTTGTTGGCGATTTTCATTTACTACCTTTAACCTTTAAAAGTAGTTAGTTGTCAATGACACCTTTTTCCAAACCTATGGATTTGTGGGAGAGGTTCATGGTATTTTATGTCTTGGCATCAAGTCTTACCTGAGCTGCCTTCCCGCCGCTCGCTACATAGTCATCGTTGACGACCAAGGGTACAGCAGGTTGACAATCGTTTGGGGTCACATTCGTGACGCTCGGGAGCAGGTCCAAAATGGCGCTCTCAATTGCCATGCGCACTGCCAATTGCAGTGGCTCTTGGTTCTTAGCTCCAGCATATACGTCCCAGAGATCGTTATTGAAGAAGCGGAAAACCTCGGCCCCAACTTCGTAGCCAGTGATTTGCTTCTGAACGGAGACCGTATCGTACACTTTCAGTGTCTGGCTGCCGACGATCCGCATATCAATGCCTACATTCATCGTGTAGACGCGGCCTTTTCCGCCAATGTTGTTTACATTCAGTTCAGCGCCACCTGATTGGATGTTGAAATTCAACTCAGTGATACCACCCACGATGTAATAATCGGATTGCAAGATACTGCCGCCGTAATACGGCTTCCATGGGACCTCGCTGGTTTCACCCGTCTGCGGATCCGTCGTTTCATGCAGTTTCCCGTCGCCTAGCTGGCGATTGCTGGTGTAAGCAAGCTCTACATCAGCAATCTTAGTATCAAATCGCTCATATAGAGAAATCCCAGGCACCAGATGCCCCAATGCAGTATATGCCATAAGGGCGCCGCCCTGAGTGACCAGGAAGCCTTCTTGATCGTTCTGCTTACCCGTATAATCCCGGATGTCGCCAACAGTGATTGCGATATGGCCCTTATTGGCTGCCGCAAGGTGTTCCCCATAACAGCTCAACTTTATCGTAAGCGGCGTGTTGTTTGGGGTGGGTCTGGAACTCAACAAGAGAGGAACGTCCCCTTCATTGAGAACTTCCCGACGCATATCCTCTGGAAGGACTGCGCAACCTGCTGTTGCAGCCGCTAGTGTAAGCGCCGTTATTAATTTTGTATAATGAGACATTTTTATGCTCTTTTCTATTTTCACTAATCCAGGCTCAACTTATGGTGCAGGAGGTGCATTTAGTGCCCCAGTTGCAAAACCACCAACTATACTCCCACCAGAAATATCTCCTGTGGTGGTGTTACAAGCTGTACTGCCATCTACGCTAGACGCTTGATTGCCGGAGTTGTCTTGGTTGTTCGACAGATCCTGATTGGTTGATCCGTTTGAAACCGCACCGGAGCCGCCGATTGAGCTGCCGTCGACGCCAGAAGCAATGGTACCAGAGTTGCCTTGGGATCCGGTCATACTTGCCAAGTCGGCTCCGACTGTACCGGTCCCTGCTGCATTGCCCGTTGCATTTGATGATGTTGTGTCACTGTTGCCGGTGCTGTCTGATGAGATGTTTGATGCGCTGTTGTCTGACGTGCTTGGCCCAGCCTGACTGTTGTCAGCAAGGTTACCTGTTGATTGGGCGTTGTTGCTACAATTGAACTGCGCTCCAATATAGGTTCTCGCATCGATGTTCTGGACTGTGCCAAAACCATCATAATAACCGCCTTTTTTTCTCTCAATAAGGTCTAGAACAGCTGATTTGTTTGCTTTATCTGTAGTAGTCTGGAACTGCCATGGACGGTTTTCTAGCAGACCATTGGCAAATGTGGGAGAGGTCATCACCGCGACAGCAACGCCTGTTGAAGTTAATATCTTCATAAAATTTCGTTTGCCCATTGTAACCTCATATTTTTGCGCCAGATTTAAAGAAATCTGTTCTTTTAAACTTCGTACCATGATCTGATTCTATGATGTACGGAGGATTTTGCTTCAACATATATCTGTATCTTGCCATAACCACACAAAAGTAACAGTACGTTTATTGTATATTCTTCTGAAGAAAACTGTCTTTGAGACATCTACGCAACGGAGGCCGAGGGTTTTGTCCGCTGCAATATCCTTTGCAGTATCCCACACCACAAGATGTAGCGTATGCGTCCGGTCTGACTGACGTTGACTTATTCAGCCGTCCAGTTCTAGGGCATGTTGAGAACGGCAGTGCAAAAGTGAGCCACGGAAGTGGCGTGATAATCTCGCTGCGGGCAACGTAAAAAGTTGCCACTTTGGCCCTTTCTGGTTTGAGGGAGGGTGGGAGATTTTAGTCGTGGATTTATATTTGAAGGTACGCCTCGCGCGTCGAGGCGGCATGAGTGAACGCGCGGCGGCAAGCCATTTTGGGGTCTCGCGTGCGAGCGTGGCGAAGATGATGATGTTTTCGGTGCCGCCCGGTTATCAGCGAACGGCGCAGATCAAGCGGCCTAAGCTGGATGGTTTTATTGGTTTTGTCGACCAATGGCTGTTTGAAGATCTCAGCCGGAACCGTAAGCAACGGCATACGGCCAAGCGTATTTTTGAGCGGCTGCGTGATGAGCACGGCTTCAGGGGCGGCTACACGACGGTCAAGAACTATGTCCGCGAACATGGCCGGCGCAGCCGGGAGATGTTTGTGCCGCTGGCCCATGCCCCCGGGCACGCCCAAGCGGATTTCGGCGAAGCCATGGTTGTGATTGACGGAGTTGAACAGAAGGCGTATTTCTTCGCGCTTGATCTGCCTTACAGCGATGCCTGCTTTGTTCGTGCTTACCCTGCGGCGGTGTCTGAAGCTTGGGTTGATGGTCACGTTCATGCTTTTGCGTTCTTCGGTAGGGTTCCGCAGTCGGTTGTTTATGACAATGACCGATGCCTGGTCGCGAAGATCCTGCCGGATGGTTCGCGTAAGCGGACCAAGCTGTTCAGTGGGTTCCTGTCGCATTACTTCATTCAGGATAGGTATGGCCGTCCGGGCAAGGGCAACGACAAAGGCGCCGTTGAGGGTCTGGTTGGATATGCCC
>Ga0306909_100156_pt1 | contig 21531 bp, 18 predicted proteins | sample AntRauMFilla2697_FD_190439 | JGI IMG/M metagenome (GOLD analysis project Ga0306909, IMG submission 190439) | Saline lake microbial communities from Rauer Islands, Antarctica - Metagenome Filla 2 #697 (v2) (version 2) | ecosystem: Environmental > Aquatic > Non-marine Saline and Alkaline > Saline ... | reverse complement strand
TTTTGTTTTAGAATAAACCGATCACAGAGTAAAGCAACTATATTCAATAATCTAATTGTCAAAATGGTGGAGGGAGACAAAATATATCAATCAGAATTAATAAGTAATTAACTACTGACCTCTAAAAGATTTAATGGTTAAAACCATTTAAGGCAAGGAAAAAATCAATAAAAACCCTTAATTAAACTACCTATGAAGACTCTCAGGTAGGTTCTAGATGACAAATTATTCTTTATAAATCTATAAAAGGCTATTTAATGAATTTCTAAATTCATTAAATAGCCTTTTATATTGTTGGTTTTTTTTAAGTCCTATTTAAAAAATTTACTCCTCCTACGATTCGTTTTCTATGGCCACTTCTTCAACAGAACCTAGCAGTTCAAAATCTATAGTTCTTTTCACTAAGTCTGCTTTCTTAACGCGAACGTACACCTCGTCTCCAAGTTGATACATCTTCTTGGTGCGACGTCCTATAATAGCATAATGTTCTTCGTTAAAATCGTAGTGATCATCCGAAATATCTTTTAGTCGGACCATCCCTTCGCATTTGTTATCTGAGATTTCAATAAAGATTCCAAAATCTGTTACACCAGAAATAACCCCTTTATATTCGGTTTCTTCTTGGTCTTGGATATACTTGACTTGCATGTATTTAATGGAATCTCGCTCTGCATTGGTCGCTAGTTTTTCCATCTCACTAGAGTGCTTGCATTTCTCTTCATACTCCGTTTCACTCGCGCTTTGTTCCTTATTGATATAGCGTTGTAAAAGTCTGTGAGCCATGACATCTGGATAACGTCTTATCGGCGATGTAAAATGAGAGTAAAAGTCGAAAGCTAGGCCGTAATGCCCAATATTTTGAGTAGAGTAGTAGGCTTTACTCATAGTTCTTATGGTAAGCGTATCTACAAGATTTTGTTCTTTTTTACCTTTTACATCTTCCAATAAACTATTTAGATTACTGGCAATTTTCTTTCTATTTTTAAAATCGATAGTATATCCAAATTTGGATACTACTGTATTTAAGGCTTCCAATCTGTCCTCTTGAGGTTCGTCGTGGCAACGGTACACAAAGGTTTTTGGTGGTTTGCGTTTCCCTATAAATTCAGATACTTTTTTATTGGCCAAAAGCATAAATTCTTCTATCAATTTATTCGCATCCTGACTTGTTTTCACATAGACCCCTTTAGGGTTATTGTCTTCGTCCAAATGGAATTTAACTTCCACCTTATCAAAAGAAATAGCGCCTTGGTTCATACGCTCTTTACGCATGGTTTTGGCGAGGGTGTTTAACGTCGTTATAGCGTCAACTAATTCTGGCTGGATGTCGTAGGCTTTCTTAGACAACGATATATCTGCTGGAATGTGTTTATCTTCAGAATCGATAACAAATTGAGCTTCTTCGTAAGCAAAACGCGCATCGGAATAGGTCACCGTTCTTCCAAACCATTCACTCTTCACATCTCCTTTTGGCGTTAATTCAAATAAAGCTGAAAAGGTGTATTTTTCTTCATTGGGTCTAAGGGAACAAGCTCCATTCGATAAAATTTCTGGTAGCATAGGCACCACACGATCTACCAAATAAATAGAAGTTGCTCTGTTGTAGGCTTCCTCATCCAAAATAGTTCCTGGCTGAACGTAATGTGCAACATCGGCAATATGAATCCCTATTTCATAATTACCATTGCTCATTTTTTTGAAACTTAAGGCATCATCATAATCTTTGGCATCTGCAGGATCTATGGTAAAGGTGAGGGTATCTCTTAGGTCTCTTCGTTTCTTTATTTCTGAAGAATGAATTTTGGTATCTATACCATTAGCAAATTCTTCTACTTCGGCTGGAAATTGTTCTGGTAAACCATAGCCCGCTAAAATGGCATGCATTTCTGTATTGTGTTCTCCAGGAACTCCAAGAACTTCTGTGATCTCTCCTTTTGGTGAATCGTCTTTGTCCTTCCATTGTAAAATCCTCACTTTTACAAGAAGTCCATCTTTGGCATCGTGCATTTTGTCATTGGGCACAAAAATATCGGTGTACATTTTTGAATTACCCACGACAACAAAACCAAATTTCTCCTGCTTGTGTAAAACTCCTACAAAATCGGTTTTATAACGCGTAAGTATAGAAATAACTTCGCCTTCTGACTTGGATTTTTCTTTTTTCTTGAAGACGTAAATTTTAACTTCATCCCCATCCAAAGCGTGATTCAAATTCTTGTTTGAAATATAGACGTCTTGTTCCATATCCTCTACCACCACATAAGCATCTCCACGAGACGTCATATCGATAATTCCGGTATGAAAATCATCTATAGCCGCGAACTGAAATTTTTTGTCTTCAATATGCTTTAATTGGCCTTTAGCAGTTAGTTGTCCCAATAGACGAATAACAGAATTTCTAGTCTTAGTATCGTCAATTTTTAACTTTTCTAGGATGTATTTAAAATCAAATCCTTTTTCTGGTTGTTTTTTGAAGAGGTCTAAAATTTTCTTTGATAAGCCTCCATCCCGATCGGGTGTTGACTGGAAGGGCTTTTTCCCTTTTTTCTTTTTACTCATAAATATTTAATATAATCTTGGTTAAAAGTAAGATAATATAATTTGAAACTAGAATTGCTGTACTAAATCTTTGTTAAGTCCACAACACTAATGATTTAACAATTAATTAATGTTAAATTTTCTATTTATTAGCTTTAATTTAATGTCAATTGTTAAATATTTTATAAATTTGACATCTTTATATTCAATATGTCAAAAACTACCAAAATATATATAGCTTTTTTACTGATTTTTTTGGTAGGATTCTTTTTGATTTATATATACATTAAATTATTTTTAGATCAGCAACTTACTTCTGTTGATGCTGAATTGGTTTCTCCTATTAGTGTGGCTTTAGATTCCCTTCAATAAAGCATAAAACTCAACTAAACTTCTTATCAAGTCTAACTTTATTTCTTACTTTTAGAATAAAAATATGAATGAATTTATTCAGTTAGCCGTTTTCACTTATCCTCACGAATATACCGTTTTAAAACTACTGCTCGAAAAAGAAGACATTAGATTCTTCTTTCAAAATGAAACCGTTATTGGTGTTATTCCATTTTATTCTAACGCGCTTGGTGGTATTTTTTTAAAAGTACATCCAGAAGATCTAAAGGAAGCTAAAAAAATCCTTGAAGATTATAATTTTGAAAACCATCTTCATATTGTTTAATATCCCGAGTTCAATTTAAATCTATCCCTCATTATTCTTCACTTAAAATCTATTTATTATTTTTTCTATTTTTAAAGTTATCCACACTATATATTAATCATCATTATTTTTTTTAAAATTTAAATTAAACATGATGACTATTATTGTCCGTGTACAACTGGAAAACTTTTTCTTATTAAATTTTGATTCTAACTAAATCTAGTTTATTCACAATTTCCTGTCCCTATCTTTAGTATTTAAAGTCTTGATTTTTACAGACCTATTATAAAGTTATCCACAGTTTATTATTTACTTTCCACAGGTTTCTACTAACAAGTTTTTTGTGAATAAGTGTGGAAAACTTTCTATACTGAACGCAAAACTTTTTCGAAAAGATCTCTCTAAATATTTTGTTAAATCAAATTTTCATCTATCTGATTTTTTCCTTTGAAATACCTAATTATGCTCTCCCTTTTTTTACATAAGTTATCCACATTATCCTTAAAATGGAAGTCTTTCAAACTTGTATGAATCCAAAGTTTTCCACAATTTATGGATAAGTATTATTCATTTCTACAATATGTTTATAAACAGTAGATTAACTTTTATCTTTTTTATTTCAAGATCTTTTTATTGAATTAACCTTAACTTTGTTATTTAACCTTATAATTTCATACTTATGATAATTTCAATTGGCAATGATCATGCTGGGACGTCTTATAAAAATAAGATTGTAAGCTATCTAAAGTCTCAAAATATTGAAGTACATAACCATGGTACTAATACTGAGGTTAGTGTGGATTATCCTGATTTCGTTCACCCTGTTGCTACAGATGTTGAAGATGGAGTATCAAATTTAGGAATTATTATTTGTGGAAGTGGTAATGGAGCCAACATGACTGCCAATAAACATCAAGGGATACGTTCTGCACTTTGCTGGACTAGTGAGTTGGTAGCTTTAGCCAAACAGCATAATAATGCTAATGTGTTGAGTATTCCATCAAGATTTGTTTCTGAAGAAGAAGCTCTAGATTTTGTAAAAGTATTTTTGAAGACTCCTTTTGAAGGTGGTCGTCATCAACTTAGAGTCAATAAAATTGCTTGTCACTAGTTTATTTTGAGTCATAACCGTTCACACCAAAGTTCACAAACCAATCTCCTTGTTTCTATATTCCTCAATATAGGAATTACTGTCGCGCAAATTATAGGTGGAATTATTAGTGGGAGTTTAGCTTTACTTTCTGATGCTCTTCATAATTTTACAGACGTTGTATCTCTTATCATCAGTTATGTAGCTTCAAAATATGCCAAGAAGAGTGCAACTTCCAATAAAACCTTTGGTTATAAACGGGCAGAAATAATTGCTGCCTTTGTTAATTCTGCCAGTCTTGTTATCATAGCTATTATTCTTATTAAAGAATCTGTTGTACGATTTTTAGATCCTCAAGTTATCGATTCCACTCTTGTGATTTGGCTTTCTGCGGTAGCCATTATTGGCAACGGTTTTAGCGTTTTACTTCTTTTAAAAGATAGAAAGTCCAATATGAATATTGCTTCTGCCTATTTTCATTTACTTACCGATATGTTGGCTTCTGTAGCTGTTCTTGTTGGTGGTATTTTAATGAAGTATTATGAGGTCTATTGGCTGGACAGTCTACTTACGGCGGCTATTGCTATCTATCTTATTTTTGTAGGCTTACAACTTTTTAAAAATTCATTTAAAGTTTTAATGCTTTTTACGCCTAGTACTATTGAAATTGAAGACATTGTGGCTCGAATTAATAAATTATCGACCGTTAAAAACATGCACCATGTTCACATCTGGCAATTGAATGAAGATGAAGTACACCTAGAGGCCGAAATTGATTTCGATAAGGATATTACTCTTTCAGAATTTGATAAGATTTTAGTAGACATAGAAGATATACTTCTTTCTGAATTTGGAATCAATCACATCAACATTCAACCTGAATTCAATAAAACAGATAATAAAAATATTATAGTTCAAGATTAATGACCATAGAAATTCTCCCTTTTTCAAAACTTACTTCAACACAGGTTTATGATCTTCTCCAGTTAAGATCTGAAGTCTTTGTGGTTGAACAAGACTGTGTGTATCAAGATATAGATGGTTATGATGATAAAGCCTATCATGTGTTATTCTATGAGGATAAAACGGTAGTGGCTTATTCTAGAATACTACCTCCAGGAGCTTATTTTGAGGAATTAAGTATCGGAAGAGTTATTGTAAAGGCTACTCACAGAAAATTAAATTTAGGACATGATTTAATGGATAGAAGTATACTTTTTTGCAATGCCAACTATCCAAAAGCAATCATCAAAATTTCTGCTCAGCAGTACTTAATTAAGTTCTACGAATCTCATGGATTTCAAATTGATGGTGAAGGATATCTAGAAGATGGTATTCCCCATATTGGAATGAAACTAATGGGAAGTTGAATTTTAATTTAGGCCATTTATTTCTAAAATCCTAAAATCTCTTTGTATTTTGCTTTATCATTTAAGGTTTGTATCGCTTGTTTGATGACTTCGCCTTCTCGTGTATAGTAATTGTAAACAGCCTCATCGTAGCCAAGCTTTCTAATGATAGCTTCAGTTAATAACCTTTGAAAGGTTTCTGACTCTTCTTCCAAAAGATTTTCTTTTTCCTTTTGGAGGGTTTCCTTCAGCTCAACAAGCGAGCTTTCTATAGATTTTAAGAACTTTTCGGCTGTAGCCATCAGCTCAAGCTCTTTGATTTTTTGATCAGTTTTTGTTTCAAATTCAAAGTCTCTTTTTTGAATAAACCTTTTAAAATCATTTATTATACTCGCATTCATCTTAAAGGTTTCAAGAGTTAATCCCTCATTTTCATTAACATATGTATTGGCAAAATCGAAAATCAAGTTCTCTTTAATAACGTCTTTTACCAGTTCACTTTCTTTTTCTACATCAACTTCTATATCTGGTCTTACACCACCACCATCGTAAACACTTCTTCCATTTTTGGTCTTGAACTCCGTATATCCATCCTTATTTTTTCTTATGCTTTTCCCATTCAGATAATCCAAAGCCTGTATACATCTTCCACTAGGTGTATAATATCTTGAAATCGTTATTTTAGCTTGTGTTCCGTAGTTTAATTTTTTGGGTCTTTGCACGAGCCCTTTTCCAAAACTCCTACTGCCTATTACTACTCCACGGTCCAAATCTTGTAAGCTGCCAGAAACAATTTCACTAGCTGAGGCACTATTTTCATTAATTAAAACGGCCACAGGAATCTCTGTATCTAGGGCTTTATTTTGAGTTGCGTAGGTTTGATTATATTTTTCTATAGCCGATTTTGTAAAGGTGACGGTCGTTCCTTTTTCAATAAAAACATTACTCACGTTTACTGCTTCCGATAATAAACCGCCTGGATTATTTCTTAGGTCTAGTACTATTTGAGTTGCCCCTTTTGTCTTTAAGTCCTGAAAGGCTTCAATAACTTCTGAAGACGCAGACCGTGTAAATTGAGAAAGTACGATATACCCAGTATTATCTTCTAAAAGTTTATAAAAAGGCACTGCTTTTAGGTTAACAACACCTCTCTTTAAGGTGATTTTCTTAGTTGTAGTATGACGTTTTAACTCCAAAACAACTTCAGAATCTGGAGCACCCTTTAGCAACTCTCCGGCATCTTCATTATAGTCCTTTACTTGTATATCTCCAATCTTGAGAATTTCATCCCCAATTTTTAAACCTGCTTTATCTGCAGGGGATGCTTTGATAATATTCTTGATAAGAATAGCATCAGATTTACTTATGATATCTGCTCCAATTCCCGTATAATTCCCCGAGTTACGTATTCTGGCATTTTGTATTTCCTGTTCATTCCAATACACGGTGTAGGGATCTAAATCCTCCAGCATAGCTTCTATAGCGGTATTCATCAAGTCTGCTGGATTTACTTCATCCACATAATTCATATTCACCTCCTTATACAGATTTGTAAAGATTTCAATTTGTTTAGCAATTTCAAAGAAATCGTTTTTATAGGTTGTAAATCCGTAAGAGGTCACTGCTATTATAGCAGTGAGTACAACAAGTTTTATGCGCTTTATCATTACTTTATTTCGTTTAGCAAAGTATGTACTACTTTGTGAATTTTATCAGACCCTAAATGCGTTTTCCCTATATAGAGTATCATAATCGAATGGTTTTTACCTTTATTCGTCAATTGACCTTTATGTAATCGGTAAGCCTCTCTCAATTGCCTTTTAATCCTATTGCGATCTACGGCATTTTTAAAATTTCGCTTAGATACGCTTACGCCTACTTGTGGATATTCCAGGTCATTCTCCACATATCGAATTAAAATGGGGTAAGTTTTTATAGATTCACCTTGTTCAAATATGTATTTGATTATTTTTCTGGATTTTAGTTTCTCCTTTTTTGGATACGTAAACAAAGGTTCAGGCATAGTTATAAACTAAAAAAGCAATATCCATCAGGTTTAAAGATATTGCTTTGTAAATGAATATGAGTTATTTTTATTTTAAAGCTTCAATGCCCGGTAAGCTTTTTCCTTCTAGCATTTCCAACATTGCTCCTCCTCCTGTAGACACGTAGCTTACTTTAGTATCGAACCCAAATTTCTTGGCTGCCGAGACACTGTCACCACCGCCTACAAGAGAAAAGGCTCCCTTTTCTGTTGCATTTGCTATGGCTTCGCCTAGAGCTATGGTTCCTTTAGAAAAGGTATCCATTTCAAAAACGCCTAGTGGACCATTCCACAAAATTATTTTTGACTCTGCTATGACTTTTGCAAAATTGTCTCTCGATTGTGGTCCAGCATCTAATCCCATCCAACCCTCTGTACTATTTGTAATATCTTCAATCTTGGTCTCAGAATCGTTGTCAAATTCCTGAGTCACTATACTATCCACGGGTAAATGTACTTTTACATTTTTTTCTTCGGCTTTTTTTAAAATCTCTAAGGCTAGTTCTAGCTTATCATCTTCAACTAAAGATTCTCCAATATGACCACCTTTTGCTTTCACAAACGTAAAAGCCATACCGCCTCCAATGATGAGGTGATCAACCTTAGCTAGAATATTTTCGATCACAGTAATTTTTGAAGATACTTTAGCGCCACCGAGAACTGCAGTCACTGGCTTTTCATTAGAATTTAGAACTTTATCTAGACTTTCAATTTCTTTCTGAAGTAAGTAGCCCATGGCTTTATCTTCAAAGAACTTTGCAACGACTGTCGTGGAGGCATGTGCTCTATGAGCTGTGCCAAAGGCGTCGTTTACGTAAATATCTCCAAGCTTAGAGAGCTTTTCGGCGAATGCTTCATTTCCTTTTTTCTCTTCCGGGTAAAATCTCAGATTCTCTAGAAGTAAGATTTCTCCGGGTTTTAAGGTTTCAACAGCCTCTTCTACTTTTTTTCCGATACAGTCTTCAATAAATTTCACCTTCACTCCCAAAACATCAGAAACCTTAGATTCTATATGTTTTAAAGAATATTTTTCTTCTTTGCCTTCTGGTCGTCCCAGATGTGACATTAGAATTGCACTTCCGCCGTCTTCAAGTATTTTTATAATTGTTGGTTTTGCTCCTTCAATTCTGCTTTTATCTGCTACTTCAAGCTCCTTATTTAAAGGTACATTGAAATCTACTCTTATTAATGCTTTTTTATTTTTAAAATTATAATCGTCAATTGTCTTCATGAATTTTCATTTTATGAATGAGTTTCAAATTTAATTAAATATTTTTTCAAATGGACACTGGCTTTGTTATTTTAGCGACATGAGATTTGAAGATATCTTAGGCTTACAACACCTCAAAAACCATCTGGTTTCTAGTGTAGAAAATAACCGTGTTGCTCACGCACAACTTTTTACGGGCTCTATAGGGTCTGGTACTTTACCAATGGCTATTGCTTTCGCTAGGACTTTGATGATAAAGTACTCCAGCCCTTTAAAGATAGACCGTATTTCTAGAAGTTTTGATCAACTTACCCATCCTGATTTGCACTTTGTTTATCCTATTAATAACACAACTTCTTCCCCAAAGAAGCCGAATTCTCAAGACTTTATCACAGATTGGCGCTCATTTCTATCTCACAGCCCCTATCAAAACCTCTATGATTGGTATCAAAAAGTTGGTATTGAGAAAAAGCAAGGGAACATCAATGTCGATGAAGCCGCTCATATTGTGAAATTATTATCGCTCAAATCTTATGAAGGTGGCCCTAAAGTGATGATTATTTGGTGCGCCGATAAAATGAATACAGCCGCCTCCAATAAACTGTTGAAGTTGATTGAGGAACCGCCCAATAATACTTACTTCATTCTAATTACCGATTCACCTGAAGATATTCTTCAAACTATTCGCTCTAGATGTCAGCGTCTAGATTTTCCCCCTATTGGCGAAGCTGACATTGTGAAGGGATTATCGTCTAAATTTAATCTTACTAAATCAGAAGCCCTTAAAATCGCTCACCAAGCTGATGGGAGTTTCTCTAAAGCTGTTCATCTGGCCGAACATAACTCAGACGATGAACTTTTTGAACAGTGGTTTATTACTTGGGTGCGTAGTGCCTTTAGAGCTAAAGGAAACAAGCATGTGGTGACGGATTTATTAGACTGGTCGGACCAACTCTCTAGAGAAAGTCGGGAGACTCAAAAGCGTTTCTTGATTTATTGCATTCAGTTTTTCCGTCAAGCTTTGCTTAGTAATTATAAGGTTGACTCTTTGGTGTATTTAACCCCTTATGACTCCAAATTCAAGTTCAATAAGTTTTCAGAGTTTATCTCCGGTGCTAATATTATCGATATCTTCAAAGTCCTTGAAGATGCTAGTTTCCATATTGAAAGAAATGGGAATGCAAAGATGATTTTTTCAGACCTTTCTTTTCAACTGACTCGTCTGTTACACAAAAAATAAAGCCAACTGAATAGTTGGCTTTATAGTTATACAAATTTGGATTAGGGTTTACTCCTCAGTACTTTCCGTTTCCATTGACTCTTTCTCTGTAGAGTCACTTTCTTTTTCTTCACCATTAATTTCTTCTAAAACATCTTCTGTAATATCTAAGCCTTCTTTAGCATACATGATGTTGGCTGATTCATTAGAACCGAAGATATAAGCATATCCTTTATCTTTTCCATATTCGCCAACGTATTCTTTGACTTCTTCAATTAAAGAATCAATGGCCTGATCGCTTTCTTGTCTCAGCATCTGACTTTTTTGCTGTTGTCTCTGTTGAAGCATTTGTTGCTTTTGAACTAACTCCCCTTGACGTCTTTCTCTTTCCTGAGTAGACATGCTTTTCATGTTACTTTGGAATTCTTGAACTTCCTGTTGAAATATTGCAGCAATAGAATCTAGTTCGTCCGACAAGGCTTTACTCTTTTTCTCAAATCTGGCTTCAGTAGTTTTCATTTTATTGTACTCTTGTATCAAGACTGTGTTATCGACGTAAGCCGTTTTTTCTCCTTGACAAGACATAAGTGAAACCACTAGTGTTAAGCTAAATAGTATTTTTTTCATAAGGTTTTAAATTTTGACAAATGTAAAAAAGTAAATGAGCCCTCAAACAAAATTTATGATAAGAAATAACTATTGAAATATTATAACCATAACTTTAACTTATTTATAAAGAGCTGTTTATTTCAATTTTAAGGGCTTTTATATTATCTAATAATGTCATTCACCTAAATGAGCTCAAAAGCCTCAAATTTTTGAATTATAGGCTTTAAAGGCTTGTCTCTTACTTCATTTAATAATTACAAGCAAATCTTTTTCAATGTTGACTTCATTTTATAATATATTATCGATTTATATTTCTAGATAGGTTTAGTGATCCTTTTTCACCACAAATATATTTGAGGAGTATTCTCCAGATATTTTTGCTTTTCGATTGGATAGGAATCCTCTATACAAGCCTTTTAGTTTATGGTCTCCTTTATAAGATTCGGAAACCATTGAAATATAATAGGCATCAAAAGACATCGGCCTTATTTGTATTAATTCTAAATTAAGCAGGTCTGCAATAGTCGAAAGATCTTGTTTTGTAAAATGCCATAAATGTCTCGGTACGTCCCATGCGGCCCATTTTTCCTTATAGTAACAGGCGTCGTAAGATTTATAATTGGGCACTGCAATAACCAATAGTCCTCCTGGATTTAATTTTGCCTTTAAGTTTTCAAGTACCTTAATGTAATCTTCAACATGTTCCAAAACATGAAATAAAGTAATAGCATCAAAAGTTCCATCAACCTTATTTAAGTCCTTGTAGATTTTAATGTCAGTCTTTTCTGCCTGTTCAAAGGCTTTTTTGGTGGGCTCGACACCAGTACTTCTAATCCCTTTTTTTGAGAGATAAGAGACAAAATCGCCTGTACCACATCCAAAATCCAAAACTGACTTTATTCCCGGGTGGTTAAGTCTTAAAATCTCGAGTTTCCTTTTAAACATCAAAGACTTTACTAAATCATAAATTAAATCCAGAAAGGAATTGCTCTTCTCCTTATGAGAGATATAGTCTTTAAATTCGTAGTACTTATCCAGCTGTTCAGGTTTAGGCTGAGTTGCTAGTACTCCCAATTTGTCCCTTTTGAGTTTAAAACTTTCTTTAGTAAAAGCTTCATCTTTTATGTTCATTTCTGTTACATCCATACGTATTGTTCCACGTGGAACATTATCTTCCCATATGTACTAAAAGGACAGAAACGTCACTCGGATTTACTCCGCTAACCCGGGAAGCTTGAGATATTGTTCTAGGTTTAATCTTGGTCAGTTTTTCTCTAGCTTCAAGAGACATAGACTTTAATCCATTATAGTTGAAATGTTCAGGGATTCTTACATTTTCAAGTCTGTTCAATTTATCAGCATTCAGCTTTTCTTTTTCGATATAACCAGCATATTTCACTTGCACTTCTACTTGCTCAAGTACCTCATTGCCTAAGTTGTTTTCTGTAATATGTTTCTCTACGCTTTCTAACTTTCGCATATCTTCCATCACGATATTTGGCCTTGCCAATATTTTAAAAAGCTTTCCTTGTTGATCGACCTTCGAGGATTTTTTACTCTCCAGAATAGGATTAATCTCATCTGTAGTAACACTCTGGTTTTTAAAAAACTCTACAAAAGCTTCAGATTTACTCTTCTTATCCTCCATCACTTTCATTCGTTCTGAAGAAGCTAAACCTACTTGAAATGATTTTGCAGTTAACCTAAAGTCAGCATTATCTTGTCGTAATAAAGTCCTGTATTCTGCTCTTGACGTAAACATTCTATAAGGTTCTTCTGTTCCCTTGGTGATGAGGTCATCAATTAACACACCAATGTAAGCTTCACTTCTAGTGAGTATAAAATCTTCCTTTTCCTGTACTTTAAGCGCGGCATTCATACCAGCAATCAAACCTTGAGAGGCTGCTTCTTCGTAACCTGTTGTTCCATTGATTTGTCCAGCAAAATATAAACCCTCCACAAGCTTAGTTTCTAAGGTGTGTCTTAATTGTGTTGGTGGGAAATAATCATATTCTATGGCATAGCCTGGTCTAAAGAATTTTACGTTCTCAAATCCTTTCACTAGTTTTAAGGCTTCATACTGTATGTCCTCGGGTAAAGAGGTGGAAAACCCATTGACGTAATATTCTACGGTATTCCATCCTTCAGGCTCCACAAACATTTGATGTCTTTCTTTATCCGCAAATTTGTGTATTTTATCTTCAATACTTGGGCAGTACCGAGGACCAGTGCTTTGTATGGCGCCATTAAACATTGGAGATCTATCAAAGCCTTCTCTTAATAAATTATGTACTTCTGGAGAGGTATACGCCATCCAACAACTTCTTTGTTTCTCGAGTGGTTTTGTTTCACTAGAATAAGAAAATTTCCATGGCTTTTCGTCCCCTGGTTGTTCTTCCATTTTAGAAAAGTCTAGTGATCTTCCATCTACTCTTGGAGGAGTTCCTGTTTTCATTCGTCCAGCTTCAAAACCCAATTCAACAAGTTCTGCCGTCATCCCCGTAGAAGCTCTTTCTCCTGCTCGACCACCACCAAAGTTTTTATTACCGATATGGATTAATCCATTTAAGAATGTACCATTGGTTAATATGACCGTTTTAGCTTTGATTTCTAATCCTAGTGATGTTTTTACTCCCACTACTTTATGGTCTTCTACCATCAATCCAGAAACCATTTCTTGATAAAAATCTAAGTTTTGAGTTTGTTCTAACTTCTCTCTCCAGTGTTGTGAAAATAGCATACGGTCACTTTGAACTCTTGGACTCCACATCGCAGGTCCTTTAGATTTATTCAACATCTTAAATTGAATAGCACTCGTGTCCGAAACAATTCCGCTGTATCCACCTAGGGCATCAATTTCTCTTAGGATTTGCCCCTTAGCAATTCCACCCATAGCCGGATTACAAGACATCTGGGCTATGTTCTGCAAATTCATGGTCACTAGCAAGGTGCTACTTCCCATATTTGCTGCTGCTGCTGCTGCTTCACTTCCTGCGTGACCAGCTCCTACTACAATAACATCGTACGTATCTTTAAACATAACTTCTATTTTTGTTCCACGTGGAACAATTCTATTTTTAAATTCTCTTTAGCTCTCATTAGATCCTTTTCTTCCTCGGTCGAATCTTTATACCCGCAACAGTGTAAAACACCATGAGCCATGACTCTCTTTAGTTCCTTTTCAAAGTCCACACCAAATTCTTTAGCATTTTCTTTAACTCTATCGATGCTGATATAAATCTCAGCGGAGATAGAATCCCCTTCTGTATAATCGAACGTGATAATATCCGTTAAGGTATCGTGTTGTAGATAAGATTGATTGATATCCAGCAGATACTCATCAGAACAAAAAACATAGGTTAATTCTCCTAGGGTTTTTTGCTCACTTTTGATAACTGATAACAACCATAACCGATACTCTTCTTGATTAGAGATATCGAAATCTGTTGTGCTATAAAAATTAATTAGATCTGCCATCAAAATAAATATTAATCAACTTTTTATATTCAGGTTGCAAAGGTAATTGTTGTCTATTTAAAATCTCGGTTGTGTTAAAATATTCTTTAGCTTTCTCCTCCCAAGGTTCAGAGTTCGAATTAAATTCTTTTTGGTTGGTTTTAGCTTGGCGATCTTCATCTTGGCCTTGTTGGTTTGCCGCCTTCTCCAATTTTAGGAGTTGGTGTTTTACAGCGTCCATTTGCTGTAATAAATCATTGCTAAATCCCTTCATCAAAAGTTCCTGTTCCAAACGATCTAGACTTTTTGTAAGCTCATTCGTATTCCCCTCCAGACCTAAACGGTTAATTTCATTCTCCAACTGATTTCTTAAGTCTTGCTGTTGTTTATAAATCTGATAGACTTCTCCGCTCATTTGTTCATTTCCCTGTTGAGATCCTTGCTGTTCCCCGCCTTCTTTTTCACCACCTTCAGAGTCTCCTTCATTCTTACCTTTTTCTCCATCCTTTCCTTCTTCTCCTTCTTTCTCTCCACCCTTTTCAGATTTTGAAGACTCTCCATGACCTTTAGATTTGCCTTTTTCCATTTGTTTTTGAAGCTCCTCATGAGACTTGATAATATCAGACAATTGCTCCCCCGGCTGGCTACCACTTGGTTTTGGTTTTCCAGATCCTGAGCCTTTCATTTGGTTTTGCATTTGATCTAAAGCCTCGTCAAGCAGGCTCGACAATTCATTAGCAAACATCATGGTATATTGCTGACTACTCGTTCCCATTCTCACTTCATTTTCTGCCAAGCGTTCCAAAGACTTTTCAATATTGAAATTGATATCCGATATTTTGTTATTCACCTCTTCAGTAATCATAGGCGTTCTCATCGCCAAGGCATATAAGCTATCATCTGCGTGCTTGAAGTTTTCTCTAAGCTCTGCTTGTCGTTTAAGCTTGGAGGCATAAGCAGGATTGGAATTAGACATGCCCTTAAAGCTTTCCATAAGCCCTTCTTGTTCTTGAGAAAAGAGAATCAAATTGTTCAAAATCTGTCTCAACATATCTGCATCTTCAGCTGCTTGCTCCATACTCGAGGACATCATAGATTGTTGCATTTTCTCAGATAGAGACTTCATCTTTTCAGAGGCTTTTTTCTGCTTTTCTTGGGCCTTCTCTTTCTTTGACGAGCTTTCTTCGGAGTCCTCACTATTTTCTTCGCTATTTTCTAGCTCTTCTTTAGCCTCCTCTTGGTCTTGGTCAATTTCTTCCTCTAGAGCTTTATCACTTCCTAAGTCCATAGGGGCTTTTAGGTCTTCGTTTTTGTCTTCCAATTCCTCTAAGGCCTCTTTCAGTTTATCAAATTTTTCATTGAGTTTCTCTTGTTCCTTAGAGGTGTTTTCTTCAGCTTTAGATAAGTCTTCTTGCTCTTTAGCTAAATTCTTAAGTTCTTCGGCGAGCTTTTCAGTTTTCTTTTCAACATAAAACCGCTTGGTCAATTCCAAGAGTTGTTCCAAATTTTTCTCTTGCTTTTTAGATTCCTTGTCGAAATTTTCAAGCTTCTGATTGAGTTCTTCTCTATCGATTTTATCTCGTAACTCATCCAATTCCTTTAAGAGCTCTTGGTTTTTTTCAATTTGTTTTTGATTGCTTTCCAGTCGTTCTTCAAGGTTTTCTTTCGCCTTATCTTGTTCTTCAGGATTCAATTTTTTGAAATCTTCTTTTAAGCGTTCGCTATAATTCTTCATCATTTCCATTTGCTGCTTTTGGCGCTTTATGAAACTATCTAGCTTTTGCTTTTCTGTATAATCCAGACTCTTTTCTTTCTTCTGTTTATTTTGGAGCTCACGGAGAGTTGCGTTGCTTTCTTTTTGCTGTTTCAACTCCTCAGATAACTTTTCAACAGAGGTGTTTTGTCGCTTTAGATTTTCAGTAGATTCTTCAAGCTTTGTTTTTTGGCGGTAAGAAAACACTTTGGACTTGGACGATTTTCTACCATTCACTTCATCATTATCGTAGACCTCGAAATAGTATGAATAATTGGTCCCAGGCATCAACTCTATATCTTCATTTGGAAACGCGTAAGAAAATTCAGCATAATTACTTTCAGATATTTCAATATCCTTTTTGGTCGTAATGTCCTTATTATCAGCAGAGTAATAGACCAATTGTAGCTTGGTTAACCTATAATCGTCGGTAACTTTACCGAAGAAATAAGACTGTTCTACCAATAAGCTGTCCTTCTTTTCCTGTAAGACTAGCTTGGGGAACTCATCTTGGATGACTTCTATGCTGTAATTGAGAACATCGTAGTTTTTAAAATTAGAATTGGAGGTAGATATAGAATAATCTACCGATGTCTTCTGAATTTGTGTCAAACTGAATCCAGACTCAGAAGATTCAAATTTTATTTGTTTTTCTTTTGAATTAAACGCCACTTGATCGGTGGTCTCGGTTGAAATGATCCATTCAATTTCGGTCCCTTCGGGTACAGAGGCATTTCCAGTTCCAGAGATCGTCTTGGAAGATTGATTGGTATAAGCAGGGAAATTCAGTCTCATTTCCATATCTTTCAGAATAGGAATATCCATAGCCGATAGTTCATAAACTTTAGAAACGACTTTATTGGCCTTAAGTTGAAAGCGTTTTGAGTCGTCTACAGTGTTGAAGGTATATCTAAATACATCTCCTTCTTCCGTAAGGCGATAGGCTTCTCCTCCAACTTCTATAAGGACTTCTTCGGGTTTTATATCCCCTAAGGTCTTTACGTTGAGTTGAAAGGATTTTCCCTTGGCAACCTGAAGCGAGGGATTGAGAATAGTAAACTGAAACGGAGCTGGTGGCTCATAAGCAGTATCGAAATTGACTAGCCGCTTATAGCTAGATGAAAAAGAATCGCCTAAGCCAGAGATCCATATCGCTAGAATAATGAGAACCGGAATGGCCAAGAGCCGTAAATATTTTAGGTTTTGCGTAAAGTCGATAGCAACTTGAAAAGGGACGGTTTTTAAATCCTTGGATTTCTGTTCAATACTGGCGAGTAAGAGCTCGCCTTGAGCGCCCTGAGCTTTAAGTTGTAAGATATTCTTTAGCTTATCGCTGACTTCTGGAAAATGAGTACCAATATAATCTGAAGCTTCTGCATACTCGATGCCCTTAGAAATTTTAAAAAGCTGACTCGCGGGGATTAAAATCAATTTGAAAAGCAAGACCAATTCTACGGCAAGGACAGTCCAAAACAAAAAAGTTCTAAGACCAGAGCTAAACCATAAGAAGTACTCCAAGGCAGACATAAAAATAAACAACAAGAGACTGATCCCTACAAAAAGCAAGGCGCCTTTTATTAAAAGATTGCTGTAGAACTTTTTTATAAACCGCTCTAACTTTTTTTCTATGATGTCATAATTCTGCATATCCTGCTTCTAATCCAATATTTGCTGTAAAGGTATTAATTAACCGACTTATTACTAAAGAGTTGTCATTATTTAACTGAATATCAAGACACGTGCTAGGGAGGGAAGTTTAATTTATAAAACGGAAGTCTTGATTTTTGAATTATAGATTTTCATATCCGATAGGTTTTGTGAGCTGCAAACACCTATTGTATTCCTTTTTCAGGGCATTTAGGTTGGCAATGGGTTGAGATTAATCGTAATAAGAATTAATCCTTTTTTTGACATAAAAAAATCGGAGGAGGCCAATCACCACTACGATAAAGGAGATGATGATAAAAAAATAGCCCAAGGCCTTTAGGCTTTGTAAGATTTCAAGTTTTAGAATGGCAAAACCAGAGCTCAAAAAAACAATAAAGGTTCTAAAATACGCCAAAAATGTCCGCTCGTTGGCGAGTTTAGTCCGGACTAGGGCTAGCAAGTCCGTTTTACTCATATCCTGATGTTCCATCCTGTTGTTTGTTTTGTAAAGCTAATCTTTTATCGGTAAGAAAGATTTCTACGCCACCTGGAGTATTATACCAGAATTGATTAAATCTGGAATTAAACTATTGTTTCAAGGCTTCTATAGGTCGATTTCTATGGTAATTAAACAGTAACCAAAGAGGACAACCCCAAAAGATAGCTTACAGAGCTAGTTTATAAATCTGTAAGCCTAAATGAGTACTTTCAAAAATTGATGAGGAAAAGAGTTTTTTTTGACCTCAGTGCTCTGGTGTGCGTTAGTGTTATTCTATCTTCTTCCATTCAGTCATTCCATTTTGGTCTGCAGTAAATCCAGTGATATTGCCTTTATCGTTCCTGGTGAATTGAATCTGAGCTTTTACCGCTTTCGATTCCATTTTGTCTGTACCTATAATAGTCAGTTTAGTTCCAGTTTCTTTTGCCTCCGGAAAGTCTAGCACCAGAACATCATCGATCATTAAGATTTCAATACGTTTCGAATTTCCTAGAAGTTGGTAGGTTCCAAAATACTCTTCGAATTTGGCATACTCCAGTTGATTCCTATCTTCAATTTCCACTGGGTTTCCAAGAACTACGCTGGCTAAATAATTAGCAACTTCTTCTGTTCTTTCCAGTGATTTATTTGATAATATGCATACGAACAAATATTGAGTGGGAAGATAAAGACCAGAACTAGTAAATCCGTAAAGGTTTCCTCCGTGTTGAATGGTCTTATGTCCCAATAAATCTTTTATAAAAAATCCATAGCCGTAACCAGTTCCGGTTCCGGAGGTCGTATGTTTTTCTGTAATTAGATTTTCGACAACAAAATCAGTCAGAATGGTTTTGTTTTTTATTTCACGATTCCATACGAGTAAGTCATCAACTGTAGATACAATGGCTCCAGCTGCATAGGGAACTGATCCTACTATTTTGGGAGAAGAAATCAGCTTGCCTTGATATGATCGATATCCATTTGCAATTCTCTTGGTCTTCATTTCATCATTGTACCATAAGCTTGTTGAACTCATCTCTAAGGGTTCAAAAAGATTCACCCTTAAGTACTCCTTGAGTGACATGCCCGAGACGATCTCAATGACAACTCCAAGGAGTGGATAATTGGAATTACTATATTGAAATTTGGTACCCGGTTCAAACTCTAATGGCTGGCTCTTATAATATGAAATAAGCTGCTCAGGAGTATGTTCTTGTGATAGCAAATACATTTCTTCTTCATCTATGTCAAAGAATTCAGGAATTCCTGAGGTCTGAGATAGAAGATGATGAATGGTTACAGGGTAGTTTTTCTGCGGGAAGTATTCGACATAGTTTTGAATAGGATTATCAAGTGAAATTTTCCCAAGTTCTACCAACTGAAGTATTGCCACAGAAGTGAATTGTTTTGTCATAGATCCTATCTGGAAAACCATATCTGTTTGGATTGGCTTCTTTTTTTTAAGATCAGCGAGACCAAAGGCTTCTTTGAAGATTATCTGATTGTTTTTCGATATCAGAATTACTGCTCCTGGCCTGTTTTCTGGGTATTCCTTTTCCAGAAAGGTCTAAATGGTTTTAGTTTGACTATCCTGAGACCAAAGGTGAAGGCTTAATGTGTTTGCTAATAATAGAATACAGATCAATCTTATGTTCATGAGTTTGTAGTTTTAGCGATGGATTTTAATTAAAGTGCCAACCATGACTAGAATCATCCTTATAAACCCTATTTAAACCTTCAGTATAGGGTATATCTTTATTTAGAACTTTGTTTTTATTCTCATCTAAACTAACATTTTTATGTATTCTCTCTAAAGACCTTTTTATAGAAGATGAAGAATCACTTTGGTTCCTATGGCCCATGGATCACTTAAGTTTCATTTCTATTGCATTTAAACAGTAGCCAGAAAGAACCTAATAAGATAACCCAAAAGATAGCTTACAGAACTAATTTATAAAACTTTAAACCTAGAATAACAGTGTCTAAAATTAATAAGGAAAAGAGTTGTTTTTTACCTCAGTTCTTTGTTAGTCTTTTTTGCGAAACGTTCTGCTTAAAACATGTGTTGCTAACTTATCGTTTATCGTTCAAGTTGCTCATTCGGAATTCGGGCGAGCTAAAATTTCGATATAATCTCTCAAGTTTTACTTTTCCATTTTTTCAAATCGGTTTGACGTTTTTTGCGCTCCGGTTGTCAATTAAGGTTTGTCAACAAAGTTGCTAAGTCAAAACTTGAAGTTAAGAGCTATTTTCCAACTAAGAACGGACTTTGAAACTTGATTTTAAAGTCAGATTATCTGTAGCCAATTAATAGAACGAAATAGACTTCGTTCAAAAGATTTTTGTTCGTTTAATTTCCTAGCATTTATGTCCTATAAAGAGATTCAAATTGAATAAAGTATTATACCGCCAATTATAGCGAAAGCAAGAGCTGCGTAAGTTGTTTTTTTCCATTTTGATGGAATAGTTTCACTTTTATAAACTCCATAAAGTCCAAGTGGAGGACAAAGAATCAATAAATAGCCTACTATATATCTGTTGTACCATTTTTGTTTAGTTTTCATTTTTTATTATGATTATTTTTTCGTTTCCATTTGTACTAAAAAATCTAATTCAAATATTTCCTAATTTATATAAATTTGTCGGCTACTACTTGTCAGGAGCAATTAAGGGCAACGGATTTGTGTATGATTAGTTGCGTGTTTCAAGCACTAAAGTTAGTAAATAAATCACAGATAGAAAGTCCGCAAGGACTTTCGTAAGTAGGCTATAACCAAGCAATTAATTATACACGGTGTTGCCCATAGTTATTTTTCGTTTTGCATTTCACGAATTGCTTTTTTCCGTTCCTTAATTATTTTTTTTTGTTCTTTTTTTGTTTTGTAAGCTAACAAAGGTGTCCAATCAATTCGGTCATCACTTGCGAGCCAATTCAGATAGTTTTCTTTAAATTTTTCAATTCCATCTCTTTCTATAAATGGTAAATAATATTCTATCAAATTTGCATTCTGTTCGCAAAATGTCAAAGTACAGTTTTGTATTCCAGTAACTGTTGCGTAAGGCATTCCTTCAATTCGGTCAGCCATGATAATTCCAATTTCTCCTTTGCTTAAAATTCGGTCGTTGCATTCCGATTTTACATTTGTCAGAGTTTGGTCAGTAAAAAATTCCGCAAGAGTTGGTAAAATCCGCCAACCATATTCAATCAGTTTTTCAGCTTGTTTGGTTTTCGTAATTTCCTTTGAATTCTCCGTTTTATAAATTCCGTCCAATAGGTATTCAATTTCAGATTTCGATTGTGAGAAACCAAAATTCGATATTAAAATTCCAATTATTAATGTCAGACGGATTTTTTTCATTCTGAGTAACGTTTTTTTTACACCCTGTTTTTACTGGCGTTCAGGCGGGTTTAATTTTAGTCATTCTTGCATCTAAATTAGCAATTTGTTTTTGAAGTTCGATTACTTTTCTCTTTCTTTTTTG
>Ga0306909_100148_pt1 | contig 22279 bp, 22 predicted proteins | sample AntRauMFilla2697_FD_190439 | JGI IMG/M metagenome (GOLD analysis project Ga0306909, IMG submission 190439) | Saline lake microbial communities from Rauer Islands, Antarctica - Metagenome Filla 2 #697 (v2) (version 2) | ecosystem: Environmental > Aquatic > Non-marine Saline and Alkaline > Saline ... | reverse complement strand
GAAAGCACAGAATTGAACCGAACATAAAACTCTTGGGCATTTTGCCCTTCAAAATTAATCATACAACTCTTATTTTATTCACATACAAGATACAAAAAACTATGAAACTAAATAGCTACCTCTATTAGATTATAAGGATGGACAAACACCTTTAGACGAGGAAGAAAAGGAAGGTCTTAAAATAAAGTCTATTACTACTCAAATAGAACTAGATGAATTTGAGCAATTGAACATTGAAAATGCAGTCGAATGGACTATTCACACAAAATTCAAACCTGAAAAAATTTTAACAGAAAAGTTTGTAAAAGACTTACACAAAAGAATGTATGGTGATGTATGGAAATGGGCAGGCAAATTTAGAAGGACCGAAAAGAACATCGGAATTCCATGGACGCAAATTGGGATTGAATTAAAAAAATTACTGGACGACACTAAATATTGGATAGAAAACAAAACTTTTTCGTCTGTAGAAATAGCTATAAGATTTAAACATCGCATAGTATCTATTCATTGTTTTCCAAATGGAAATGGAAGACACTCTAGAATGATGGCTGACATTATTATGGAATCAATATTTGGGAATGGCATATTTTCCTGGCATCAATCCAATATGGTTATAGCTAGCGAAACAAGAAATCAATATATAAAATCCTTGAGAGAAGCTGATAATGTTAATTTCAAACAGTTAATTGAATTCGCAGAAAACTAATGGCAATAACTAAGCATATGGAGTACCGATATGCCAAAGCTAAATGATTTGTTGACCGATCCGGGATTTTTAAACAAGGGGAAGATTAGATGAGTTGGCAAGAACCTTAGACAAGGAGAAGTTTGCTTTTAGTGATGTTTCCAAATAGGGGAGTACCTTTATTCCACTCATTATTTTTATAAAATAAATAGTGTCCCTAAAAATAATTATGGAAATGAAAATGACGAAAACCTGAGTTTGCCCTATAAGGAAAAAATAAGCGAGTACATTTGGTAAACCTCCGTTACTTTAGAATCTCGACTACAGCATTTTTAGTGGTTAATTAAAATTTCTTGGATAAAATGTTTGAAAGTGTTAGTTTAGATAAAAATAAAACTACGTTCTAAATAGATATATACCTATACTGAAGATTTGAATAAGGTTATATGGATGGTTATGAACCATCTATAAAAACTGTTGTGACCGCCTATAAACTCAACTAAGAATACTATGAAAAAAAAGATCATCATATATTTCAATAGGCTTCGTGAGCATTTATGGTTTAGACCTTTTGTATTTTGTTTATTCTCAGTGGCAGCCGCACTGATTGCCCATCAAGCCGATGGGACCAGACTTAATGATCTTGTTCCAATCATAAAAATAGAATCGATTGAAGGACTTTTGGACATTCTATCCGCTAGCATGTTGGTCATCTCAATATTTGCAGTTGGATCGATGATTTCAGCTTACTCTGCTGCAGGTAGAACAGCAACTCCAAGGTCATTTAAAATTGTAATCACAGACGATGTGTCGCAAAACGCTCTTTCTACATTTATAGGAGCATTTATATTTAGCATTGTGGCTACAGTTGCCATGGATAATGGTTATTATAATCAGGCGGGGAAATTTATTCTCTTCTTGATCACTCTCATATTCTTTGCCTTAGTCATTCTAACCTTTTTAAAATGGGTAGACAATATTTCGAGATTAGGAAGATTGGAGCATACCATCATGCAGGTAGAAGCAGTTGCCACGAAATCTTTGTCCAGCTACATTAAAAATCCTTTGCTCAATGCTCTTCCCATAACTGGCGTATTCCCAGATGGACAATCAGTGCTTGGTGATTCAACTGGATATGTTCAACATATAAATATGGATGCTTTACAGGAAATAGCTAAAGAGATGGAATTGAAAATTAGGCTTAATTGTCTTCCTGGTAAGTTTATTCATGAAAATTTTGAAATTGCTTTCGTCCGCATTGGACATGATGCAGATATGAGTAAAGTAGCTCAAAAGGTCAATAGTGCTATTCACATTGGTCATACAAGATTATTTGACGAAGACCCTCGATTTGGGTTAATTACATTAACAGAAATTGCCAGTCGAGCATTATCTATTGGTACTAATGATCCCGGAACGGCCATACAAATTATTGGTAGTCTAGAGCGACTCCTTTTTTTATGGAATGCTGAGACTGAAAATAGCACAGAAAGTAATGTACTTTATGATTGTATAGAAGTTCCACAAATCTCGATGGAAGATTTTTTTGATGATGTATTTAGGCCAATTTCTAGGGATGGTGCCGAAAATATAGAAGTAATGTTGCGATTGCAAAAAGCATTTAATTCATTATACACCATAAATCATACTGAAATTAAAGCAGCCGCAATTCAATATTCAAAGTATGCTTTCAATAGAGCCGAATTGGTAATAAAATTGAAACATGACCTGGATATTTTAGAAAAGCAATGCTTATGTAGTAAATAGAAGACAGATACACAACACATGGTATATTGTATTTGGATTTCAGAGGTTTTCGAAGGTTTGTGGCTTGTAAAAAAAAGCAGGTGTAACCTTATAGGAAATCGCTTCGTAATCCCACCACGGTTCATACACATCAAAGTTTGGTTAATATAACTTACTTCCCTGAATTCAATAAGAAAAATAATGGAAATAGAATCTGAAATTTTAGTCGCAATTATTGCCTCGATGGCCTCACTTATTATTGGAATTATAAATATTATTTTTAATCAAAAGATTTACGCAAGACAAAACGAAATAGAACTAAAGAAAACTAAAATAGACCTATTCGAAAACCGAAGACAAAAGTTAGAAACGTATAAGTTTGAAATATCAAATCGAGAAAGTGAAGTTCAGGAATTAAACTCAATGGAAGATGTCGGTCTACTTGCTAATTATTTTTCAAAGAATATCAAAGACGTTATTGTAATCTCTCATATATTAAATGAAGAATTTGTGGATAAATTAAAGCTATCTATGAGCAAATTAAACCAGCATAGAATTGATGAAAAAATCGGTAATAAAGCCGATTATGAGAAGGCATTTGAAGAAGTAAAACATATGAGTAAATTGATTGAGCTTATTCCTATTGAGCTTGAAAAAAAGGTGTTAGAGATTGAGAGCTAAAGAAATAGAACAAAAATTAAAACGATAAAAGCCACTCACAACAACTCAGCATTCGTGTTGCCAGTAAAGCTTGTGCCATATTCTTGGTAACCCAACAAGAATGCTCCGATCCTCCGGGCTTGAATGAATCGATTGTTTGACGATGATCCTATGGGGGTGTGTTGATTTTTGGGGATGGTTTTCGAGTTAAGCATAAGTATTTCTTTTTTTTTATATCATCATCATACTAAGTGTATACAAATTTAAGTAGTCTAGACCCCTAGCTATGTTGTGGTCAGCCTGGTGTTTACATTATAAAGAAAGCGGCATTAAACCATCAGGCCATTGGATAATAGGTATGAAAGTGCTAGTTTAGATGAAAATAAAACAACGTTCTAAATACATATATACCCTATGCTGAAGAGTTGAATAGGGTTTATACGGATGTTGTGAGCCATTTGACCAAAAAACCGAGAAATTCATATGAAAATAAAACCAAATGCAGCTTCTAATGAACTCTCATCGCCATTTTATTTAATAAATAAAAACTTTTGCTCGGATTTTGAAAATTATATTGCGAACAAAAATGGTAAAGTGAAAGGCAATTATAACGCTTGGTCTTATCTGATTTTCGGAAAGATTAATTCACCAAAAAATTGGACTTTGATGTATAAGAAGTCAACATTCACTTCAGGGAATTTATTGCTTTCATCTAAATGTCAGAATTTATTAGTTCTTGCCGAATGGGAAACTGAAAGAAAGGGAACTCATAATTCAGAATTTGAAATCAGGAGAAAATCATCAACAGATTTTTTCAGAAAAATTGTAAATAAATCTTTATCTGATTTGGACTTATCTGACAAATATGTATTGGAAATTAAAAATGCTAAATCACCACTAATTTTTAAATTGACCAGTATATTAAAAAGCCTATTTTTATCTGGAGAAATTTATAAAATTGAGCATCGGAATGACAAACTAAAAATCGAAATGAGAACTGAAAAACACCATTTCGAAATATTTGATAAATTAATAATGGAAATATAGAAAAACGGCTCACAACAAAGAACTGAGGTAAAAAACAACTCTTTTCTACTTTAATTTGAAACACTAGTAGTCTAGTCTCATGGATTCATATAACTGATTCTTTGAGCTTTTTTAATTGTTTTTTCGCTATTTATTTAGGCAACACAGAAACATAACTTTCATCATAAGGTCTACCAGATTTCGCGATAGCAAAACATTGCTTGAGTAGCTTGTTGGCTACGGCAATTAAGGCTAGTTTTTTGCTTTTTCCTTTGTTTACTATGCGCTCATAAAGTTCCCGACACGCTTTGTTGTGCTTACAGGCATTAAAAGAACATAAAAACAGCAGATTTCGCAGTTTTTTATTCCCCACAAGACGGAAAATTCAGATTAATTTCTCTAGTCAACGTCAATTTTTTAAACTTTTTTAAAAAGAAATCTAATATAAAAATGTTAAAAAGGCTTATAAATAAAGGGTTACGAGATAAAAATCAACTAAATTTAACGTTAGTCAGAATTTTAAAAATATGATTGAAATAATCAGAACCAATTCAGAAAATCTAGAATTTAAAAAGCTTGTGCAATTATTGAATTCAGATCTTGCAAAAAGAGATGGGAATACTCATTCTCTATCTCAATTTAATTCTATTACCGATTTGAAATATGTCGTTTTGGCTATAAAAGAAGGGAAATCTATTGGTTGTGGAGCTATTTCAATTTATGATTTCAATTTAATGGAAATTAAACGGATGTATGTTTCTCCCGAAGTTAGAGGGCAAAGAATCGGAGAAAAAATTCTCTTTGAATTAGAATACTGGTCTAGAGAATTAGAAAGTATTAAATGTATACTCTTTACAGGTTCAAAACAGCCTGAAGCAAGTAAACTATATCAAAGAAATGGATACTTTCCAATTGAAAAATATGGCAAACTAATGGATATTCCTGACAGTCTTTGTTTTGCAAAAGTTTTATAACAGAAAAAACGAAAGCACAACAAAGTACTGTGGCGAAAAACAAGTAAAAAGTCATTAATTTCTCACTAAAGTACTTTGATAGGTAGCATCGTAGATCAAACTTGATTTAGCAATTGCAAAGGCTTGTTTCAACAGCTTATTGCAGACCGCAATTAATGCTAGTTTTTTACTCTTTCCTTTGGCTACTATTCTTTCATAAAGATTTCTGCAAGCCTTGGTATATTTACAAGCATTAAAACTGCACATAAATAATAAATCACCCAATTTTTGATTTCCTATTTGACTGATGCGGCTTTGTCATTTTAAACTGCTACCACTTTGCCTAATGACTGGTGGTAGACCTGCATAACTATTGAACTCACTTCCACTTGTAAAACGGACAAAGCCAACTGACAAGACAACCAACATTACAGCTTTTTTATTCCCAATCTCTAGTATCATTTTTAGGCGTGTAAAACGTCTTGATTTTTTTTTGGCTACTATTAATAGTTTGTCTTCCAAGGTTTTTATCCCCTTTTGAATTTATTTTAAACTACTATTCCAAATAGGGAGTACCTTTATTTTACTCATTATTTATGAAAATAAATAGTGTCTCTGAAAATAATCGTGGAAATGAAAATAACAAAAACTTGCGTTTGATTTATAATGAAAAAAAATAAGCTAGTAGTGTTGGCAAACCTTCGTCGCCTTAGAATCTTGAATGCAGCATTTTTAGTGGTTAATTAGAAGTCCCTTGGATAAAATGTTTGAAAGTGTTAGTTTAGTTGATAATAAAACAACGTTATAAATATATACATACCCTATACTGAAGATTTAAATAGGGTTTATACAGATGTTGTAAAACATTAGAAACTGAATGGATTTATTCAAAATTGAACAATACTTTAAGCCAAAGCAAGCTATTGAAATGGAAAGTTTGACTTCTCATTTGAATCAATTAAAAAAATTCACATTCTCAAAAAATAGGAATAAAATTAAAGGAACTTTTAAAAGTATTTCTGATTTATTTAACTTACGGTTTTCCTCACTTTTGAAAACTGAATTTTATATTCAAGAAAATCAACTAACTGAATTTAAAATATCGCCTAATAATATGGGAAAATTAATTCTCTATGGATATTCTCTATCATCATTGATTGCGTTTATCAATGTATTTTCAGTGCCTGAATATGAAAATAAAATTGGAATTGGAATTGTCGGATTAGGATTTCTTGGAGGAGTATATATTGTTAGAAGGATTTTAATTTCCGAAGTTAAATATGTTCGGAACAAATTGAATATTGAATAAAACGTTTTACAATAACTAAGCATATGGCGTGCTGATAGGCCAACACTTCGGCAGGCCTCCTGCCAAGACACACCAGGCAGGCTCAGTAGAGTCCGCTATATGATTTGTTGACTGATCCGCGATTTTTAAATAAGGGGGAATTCGAGGAGTTGGCAAGAACCTTACACGAGGAGAAGGTTGTTTTTAGAGTGCTTTCCAAACAGGGAAGCACATTTATTACACTCATTTTTTTTGAAAATAAATGATTCCCTTGAAAATAATGACGGAAATGAAAATGACGAAAATCTACGTTTTCGTTACAAGGAAAAGATAAGCCAGTAGTGCTGGCAAACCCATGTTGCTTTATAATCTTGAATGCATCATTTTTGTGGTTAATTAGAAGTCCCTTGGATAAAATGTTTGAAAGTGTTAGTTTAGTTGATAATAAAATAACGTCCTAAATAGATATATAGCCTTTACTGAGGATTTGAATAGGGGATATATGGATGTTTTGCATATGTTGAAAAAAAAAATGAAAATCGTTCAAATAATTTTATTTCTATTAATGACCAATTTTACTTTTGGACAAAAAAATATTGTCGGAAATTATTACAGTCGCATAAATGGAGCTATCGAATTAAAATCTGATTCAACTTTTATCTATAAATATCGTTTTGACCTTTCTTCAAGTTGGACAAAAGGAAAATGGAAAATTGCGAACGATACTATCTACTTGACTACGAAATTAGTTATGGACACTTTAAAAATTCGGAATTCTGAAAATAATGTCATTCGCGATTCATTGGTTCTTTCAAGTGACGAAAGAATTGACCGAATTGAACAAAATGAATATCTAATTTCAACAATATCAAGTGGCGGACAAAACAGAATAAAACCGCCAAATAAACTATTCCGAAAAAGGAAAAAACTATATCTTATAAATCAAAATGGATCTCTTGACTTACGGAAATTAAGGGGAATTCAGACTAATAAAAAGTATAAGACATATTTTAAAAAACTCGCAGACTGAAAAAAAACCGTGCACAACAAAGAACTGAGGTAAAAAACAACTCTTCTCTACTTTAATTTGAAACACTAGTAGTCTAGGCTCATGGATTCATAAAACTGATTCTTTGAGCTTTTTTAACTGATTTTTCTCTATTCATTTAGGCAACACAGAAACGTAATTTTCATCATATGACCTACCAGATTTTGCGATAGCAATCCTCCGTTGCCTTAAAATCTTGAATGCAGCATTTTTAGTGGTTAATAAAATGTCCCTTGGATAACATGTGTGAAAGTGTTAGTTTAGATAAAAATAAAACAACTTCCTAAATAGATATATATCCTATACCGAAGATTTAAATAGGATTTACATTGGTTCTGTGCATAATTTGACAAAAACTTCCATCCAATAATTTATGAAAACTATATTTTACATTTTAGCTATATGTCTTACTATAGTTAGTTGTCAGAAAGAAAACACAGCGAATTCGATTATATCTGAATTTGAAAATCGAATATCAAACTCTGAATCTTGGGAATATGATGTTCATTACAAAATGAAATATTTCAGTTCTGATGAGGATACATTGAATTACTATTCAAATTGTAGACTAATCAAACATAAGTCCGATACTATATTCGGTGGTAGTTTTTGGATTAAAAATGATAGTATCGACAGATATTATGATTTAGAGAACATCTATATCATTAATCATAACAGCAAAAAAATAACAAAATTCTTTCCGAAAAAAGGACAAGATTGGGCAATTAGAGGTAATACGGTAAGCGGAGTTTTAAACTCTTATTTTCTTAAACCTAACAGGCTTTCGAAATATCTAAAAGATTCAACTATTGTCGCAAAGTTAAATGACACCATAATAGGTAAAAAGAATCTCAATACAATAGAAGTTGCATTTGAAGACGAATTACCAATTGAAAAACAGAAAAAGATATTTTATTTTAATCATGATAACTATTTGAAAGATATCACTTATTCGGTAAAATTTCAAAACGAATGGCAATATAATGAATGGCATTTTTCAAATGAGAAATTTAATAAAGTGAATGATAAAGTATTAAAATTGGAGTTTGATAGCTTAGCTAAGGACTATGAAATTGAAGATTATAAAGAACCTAATCCTAAAGAAATGCAACCATTGGCTATTGGTTTGAAGGCGCCAAAATTTAAAGGATTAATATTTAAAGAAAACGACTCAATTACATTACAAGATTATAACGGAAAATATGTCATTTTAGACTTTTGGTACAAGGACTGTTTTCCTTGCATAAAAGCAATAGCATCGCTAAATGAATTGAGGACTAAATATTCTGCAAAAGATTTAATAATTCTTGGGTTAAATCCATTTGACAATAAAGAAAAGAATAAAGAAAAGCTGAATGACTTTATCGAGATAAATAAAATGAGTTATCCAACAATTTTCGTGGATCATAAAGTCACTAAAGAATATAAAGTTAGAGCCTATCCTACTTTCTACATCATAGATACTAAAGGAAAAATTGTGTATTCAAAGGTTGGATATAGCGAAAAGAACGAAAAAGAGATAGATAGTTTATTAAACAAGTTGATAAAATAACTTGCTACAACAACGCAGCATTCGTTTGGCCTTACAGCCTGTGCCTTATTCTTGGTAACCCAACAAGAATGCTTCGATCCTTAGGGCTTTACTGAATTGATTTTTTGACGATGATCCTCTGGGGGTGAGTTGATTTTTGGGGATGGTTTTTCGGGTTTGGAAGTGTCATCCTTTCTTCTTCACTTTAGTGACTAGTAGGCTATTTGTTTTTTTAATTTTTCTCATTAACAACCGATATATAAATGTTGTTTAATAAACCCAAACTATTAGTTCTATCTCAAAGTTCTCTGCGTTCGTGATGGTAGTGGATAGCCCGTAATAGCTATAAGCCAGAGAGTCTTGGCTGTGGAGAGCGACCTTAGAAGCTCCTTTACAGCCTTAGAATCTCTAGCTTTTGGCTTGCGGACTAGAAACGGACAGCACGTTGAAACGCCCAATACTTAATTAAAATCCATATTTAACGAAAACTGTGAAATTTTGACCAGGATCGGTAAGGCGTTCCAGTCCGCTTAAGTTGGCATTGGCTTGGTTTCTAAAGGCAAAATTTAGGTGATCGTAATACTGCTGGTCAAAAGCATTTAAAACCGCTGCTCCTAAGTCTAGCCCAGGGAAAAGTTCGTAACCCAATCGAAAATCGACCAATTCGTAACCAGGTGTAGCTTCATTTTCGCCAAACGATTTAGCCAGTTCATCTTGTTGGCTGACCATCCTTAAGTCGGTTGCTGCCCAAAACTTGTTCTTGCTGTACTGCAAACTTAGTTTACTGCGCAGGGGAGGAGTAAGGGGCAAAGACTCGCTTAAATCTTCGTTGCGGGTATACACGTAAGCCAAATCAGCATCCAATTGAAAATGGGTTAAGAAATTAACGCCCACGCTAGCTTCAAATCCTGTTTTGTAAGCATCATCGAGATTTCTGAATACTTTTGGATGGATAGGTTCTTGGTTGGGCATAAATTTTCTCGTTTTGGTAGGATCGATGATGGCTACGATATAATTTTCGAAATGAGAGAAATAGACAGAAGCTCCCCAATTTAACTTATCGATGAATCCATTCATTTCTTTTTTCCCGGTGTACGCAACTTCAAATTGATTGTTCACTTCTGCGTCTAAGTTAGGGTTACCAATGTATTCAAACGGATCTTGACCAACTTGAAAATGATTGATGAATCGCTCAATCATATTCGCAGAGCGCACACCACGTCCAAAGGCAAATTCTAATTGATTATCGGCATCTAGTAATTTTTTGAGCGATACCGTAGCACTAAAATTATGCTCGGTTCTGCTTCCCAAACCTGGATAGTAAGCTAGGAAATCTGCTTCGGGATCCTGAATGTCTGAGTTGACCATATCATATCGAACACCTGCATTTATTACCGTAGAACTATTGATTCTGTAGCGTGACTCTGCAAAAAGGCCATAGTCGTTGATAAACGAATCTTGCCAAATTTTGTCGGTAAGCTGCAGAGGTGGATCGAGGGGCATTCCCATCATATTTTGTTTTATTAAGCGATTTCTCACACCGTCTCTACTTATTAAAAGCGCATCGGTTCCAGTAAAAAGCGTCCAGAACTCAGCAAGTTTCCACTCTAGTTCAAATCGACCGCCAGCTGTTGTCGCTTCAACAGGAGAGACAGCTTCCACTGTTTCGAAATTGCTTCTTCTGCTGTTACTCATGAGATGATCTACATAAGAAAAATAGGCTTTAGCTTGAATTTTCTGCAAGGTCTTCCCGGGTCTTTTCTTGTAATAATCCAGAGATAGCATGGAAGAATCATCATAATCTGAATCCATTGGTAAAGAGGCATGTAGCACATCTCTACCAAAAGATTGTCTCCAATGCAATTGTAAACGCTCTAGGCTAGTGAAATTATAACCCATACGCAGGCTATAGTCTATACTTCTAAACGATGATGGAATTTCTCTTCCAGCACCGTCTTCGTAATTACCAAAATCACGATAGCCATACATCCCAACGACATCAAACTTGTCTTCGGCATACTGAAGCCGAACCATATTCACCAATGAATTTCCATTGGTTTCATATCCAGTTGAAGCACTTCCAGAAATGCCATAATTTCCTAGTTCTGGTCGTTTGGACACCATATTGATAAGTCCTCCAAAAGTAGCTCCATAACGCATGGTATAGGGTCCGCGAACAACTTCAATTTTTGAAATATCCTCTGGCATGACGTGGGTGGTGATAGGATCCATCCGGTTTGGACACGCATGCATAACTTTGGTTCCTCCGTCATATTGAATATTCAATTGCTCATATTGTGAAGCACGGAAAGAGGGATCAATAGCGTAATTCCCGCGTTTGATGAGTCCAAATCCATTGATGTCTCTAAACAAGTCTGCTACATTTTTAGGCTGAGTCACTCTTTCACTTAAGTCTGGTGTAGTGATGTTCATCACTGGATCTTCAAAAACTCTACCTGTGACCAAAACTTCTGCTAGCTCTGTATTTTCAGCTTCCAAATACAGGATATCTGGCGTTGTAGTTTCAACTCTTAAAATTTTAAAACTATAGCCAATGTGACTAATCTTATAAGTTTCACCGATTTTCAATTGTAAGATTTGGTTGTTGGTAATATGATAATTCTTGTTGTTGTTTTGATCGATAGCGTAAACCCCAGTAAGGGTTTCTTTGGTTTGTGCGTCTTTAACCTCTATAGATTTAGTTTGAGCTATAAGCATCATAGAACTAAACAAATAGATGAAGGCGCTTAAAATAATTTTCATGTTTAAGCCTTTTAAATGTCTAACTAATTTGTTTTAAATAAAATTGGAGTTAAACGGAACGTATAGGTGGCTTAAAACTTCTGTTTAAGAGTTGGAATTTATAGTGCGAGGTATACAAAAAAGAGTGTTCTACCTCGGTGATAGAAAAACTTGTAAAAGTATTAGTTTCAGAACATAGAGTTGTGAAAATAAGTTTGCTTTCAAGAAAAATAGAAGCATTTTTTGGAGTGTCGGTTTGTTTGTTATCGAGGACATCACTCAAAAAGCATTTCCCATCACATTCCAGCTCAGGGCGATCCGTATTTTCACAATAATTCTCTACAAAATTATCGGTGAAAACAATATAATACGATAGCCAAAACGCAGACTTTACGGTGAATAAAAGCACCACGAGGCTTAAGGTAAGAGCTATCTTGAGTTTGATATTTTTCACTTTACAAAAGTAATGAGAATGCTGGCTTTGAATTGTGACTTAAATCACATTACCGATAGATTTATAAAAAATTCTAATTCTAAGACATTTAGTTTTCAGAAAAATCCACATCTTTAAGTTTATAAATTAGTTTTATGATAGATCCCAAATTATTGATCCAATTTAAGGCAGAAATTCTCGAAATTGAAAGAGGTAATATTATTTTCGATTACGGAAGTAAAGCTCAGTTTTATTATCAAATCAAAACGGGTGAAGTGAAGATGAATAACTTTAATAGAGATGGCAAAGAATTTATACAAGGGATTTTTTACGCAGATCAAAGTTTTGGTGAACCGCCTTTATTTGCCGATGTAGGCTATCCAGCAGGAGCAGAAACTATTACAGACGTAGAGATTTTTCGTTTGCCAAAAGATGATTTTTTTGATTTGCTAAAAAAACACCCAGAAGCGCATTTTAAAATTTCTGAAGTATTGGCGTCCCGCTTGTACTACAAAGCCATTATGGCTTCTGAGATTTCCTCACAAGATCCCGAGCATCGCATTGTAAGGTTGCTGGATTATACCAAAACGCATATCCATAAACTAGATCCTGAGGATGTTTTAGAAGTCGATTTTACTCGCCAGCAGATTGCCGATCTCACTGGATTGCGCGTAGAAACTGTTATTCGTGCCTGTAAGGCCTTGGAAAAAAAAGGTGAAATTCAAATTAAAAAACGAAAGATTTTGAGGTAAGATGAGTTGAAATAATTCCGACTTGATTCAAATCATAAACAGTGGTCATACATACTTGTATTTTTGGATAACTTAAAAATACAAGACAATGGATCTAGTTAAGAGTTTAACCGATGATTTTACAAAGTATTACATGGCTAATTCTGTATTGGGTATTATCGCTTCAAGTTGCTTGGGCTCTATTGCCGCAATGATGATTTTAGCTGATGGAAACACACTATTCCATGTTGTTCACCTGAGTTGGATTGTAATTATTTGTATGATTTATAATGCAGCTGTTTTAGTTGGTTTTAAACCAAAGATGGCCTTTCTTATTCAGGTAATTAGTGTTTTATCAAGCCTATTTACAATTGCTTATTATATTTTTTTCTAATGAAACACGACTTAAAAACAAGGGAAGACGTATCCAAATTAGTACATCATTTTTATGAAAAAATTCGTCAGAATGAAGATATAGGTCATTTTTTTAATGAAAGCATTTCAGATTGGGATGAACATCTAGAAAAGTTAACTGATTTCTGGGAAACGAATTTGTTTTTTAAACAAAAATATAAGGGAAATCCCAAATTGGCACACCAACGTGTAGACAAACACTTTAATGGAAGTATTGAGCAAAAACATTTCGGTATTTGGTTAAATCTTTGGTTCGAAACTATAGATCAATACTTTGAAGGTGAATTAGCCGATCGAGCAAAGAACAATGCTAGAAAAATGGCTTCACATATTTTTATGAATATTTATATGGATAGAAATACTATAAGTTAACAGATGTGGTTAGATTTGCTGTAGAGTATTTTTAATCATGCCCAACCCACCAATAAAACGCCATAAAGCCCTACGAAATTTAAGTCGTGAACATCACGACGGACTTGTTTTTGCTCTGCGTTTGCAAAAAGGAGTGTCTAAGAAAGCCGATCTTCAATCTATGGAAGAGTATGCCACTTGGTTTTGGGAGAATCATTTGCTGCCACATTTTCAGCTAGAAGAAGAACGTTTATTTCCAATGCTAGAGGGCGAATATGAATTAGTAAGTGAAGCAATAGATCAACATCAAGACTTAAAGATGCTTTTTCAAATTCAGCAAAAAACCCATGCAGATTTCAAAAGAATTTATGAATTACTTCAAAAGCATATTCGTTTGGAAGAACGGGAGTTATTTAACTTAATACAAAGTACATTGAGTGAACAGCAACTTGCTATTTACGAGGAAATACACAAACATCAACAAAGTTGTGCCATGTGGCAAACGCCATTTTGGTCTTAAAACCTCTGGGTTTTACTTTGAGGTGCAAAAATAGACTGTAAGCTTATTCCAATAATTGAAACGCTGAATAATAAAGAAGCGACTGTCAAATATAAATTCAAATTTGGTAAAAATGCCCATTGCAGGACAACGGTTGCAGTACGATAAAAAATAAGAAATTCAGTTAAAATAAAAGCGAGGCAGTAAAGGTTTTCAATAATATTTCAAGAAATCTATAAAACTTAACTCAAAGTTTTTCATAGTGCATTTTTGATTGTTAAAAATTTTGGCATTGTTTTTGGTTTCTAAAAACTCACTACTAGTGTTTATTTCGAATTCGTTTAGAACATTAAAGACTTCAGTCTCCTTTACAGTATGGAAAGTCTTCACTTAGTCACACTTTAATTTTAAAACGAATACTCATGGAACCTAAAAAATATCCACACAAAAATTTAAATAATAAAAAGCTAATTTTCTTTCAAGTCGGATTAATCGCTGTGCTTTTGCTCGTCTTGATTTCTGTAGAATGGAAAACGGAAACACAACTTTTGGCTAGTAACGATCAGGTCACCTATCAATTTCTTCAAGTTGAAGAGATGCCAAATGTGACATTACCCGAAAAGGTATTGGAGCCTCTAAAAAGGCCAAAACCAGACATTGATGATTTCATTATTGATGAAAAAGAACCTGAATCCAAAACAGAAGAAAAGCCAATTCTTAAGAAGACTCCATCCAATCCTGGACTTCTAGATTTTGATGATTTTGAACCTGTAGAAGAGGAACCTATGAGGGAAATGGGATTTGACTTTATTGAAGATGTTCCTATTTTCCCAGGTTGTGAACAGTATACCGATAACAAAGCGCGAAAAGCTTGTATGAGTGAACAACTCAAGATTTTTATAAATAAAGAATTCGATACGGGCTTAGCCACAGATCTTGGTTTGACAGGCATAAATAGAATTTATACCTCTTTTAAAATAAAAGCAAATGGAGAGGCTGAATTTATTAACGCCAGGGCTTCACACCCAAAATTGAAGGAAGAAAGTCGACGTGTCATCGAAAAATTACCCAAGATGCAACCTGGCAAACAACGAGGTAAGCCTGTAGATGTCATTTTTGCCTTGCCTATTACCTTCAAAGTTTCAGATTAGCCTCTAGTTAATCACTAATCACTGAAAGTCTATTTTTACATCAATACCTATTACCAGAAAAGCCAGCTTTATAAAGCTGGCTTTTCTGGTAATAGGTATTTTAATATTGAATTTTATATATCGTCAAAGCTAACATTAGTAAATGCCGTAGCGCTTGAGCTTGGAGTAGTTTCTTCAGAAGTCTCTAAACTCTCTTCAGAAGGTTTTGTGAAATCTTTTTGGTGACGATCGCTTATCACCTCTTCCCCTTTTTTATCAATAATATAGTTTGTCGTTTCTTCTAAAGCTTCTTTGAAGTTTTCGAAATCTTCTTTGTACAAATAAATCTTATGTTTTCTATAAAAGAAGGATCCATCGTCATTTGTAAATTTTTTACTTTCTGTGATAGTTAAGTAATAATCGTCAGCTTTTGTGGATCTCACGTCAAAAAAGTAAGTCCTTCTTCCTGCTCTTATAACCTTCGAGAAAATATCCTCGTTCTTCATCGGCTCTTGTTCACTCATAATACTTTAGTTAAATAAGATTAACATAACATTTGTTCAAAAGTCTTAAAAAAAATTAAAAACACAAATAAAAATTCAATTTTCTTTTTCTGAAAGCTGTTTGGTATATAAATCTTTATAGTATCCGTTGTTAGCAAGTAGCTCACTATGAGTGCCTTCTTCCAAAATCATACCCTCATCTAGGATGATAATATGATCGGCATTTTTTGCAGAGGAGGCCCTGTGGCTAACCACAATTGAAGTTTTATCATTAGAGATTTTATTTAATTTACTGAAAATTTCCTCTTCTGTTTCAGTATCAACCGCCGATAGACAGTCGTCAAATAGGACTATTCTAGGATCTTTAATGATAGCTCTTGCTATAGAGACCCTTTGTTTCTGCCCACCAGACAATGTTATGCCTCGTTCTCCTAATATGGTATCATAACCCTTACTAAATTCTATAATATTATCATGTACTGCAGCATTTTTTGCAGCATCTACAATATCTTCTTCGGTGGCATCGACCTTACCAAATTTTATATTATCGCGTAAAGAACTACTAAATAGGAAAGCATCTTGTGGAACATAGCCAAGCTGTTTTCTTAATTCATCAAGATTGTATCTCTCTATTGACTTACCGTCAATTAATATTTCGCCCTTATTCACATCATACAATCTCCCAATCAACTCTAGGATAGTAGACTTTCCCGAGCCGGTCTTACCCATAATAGCAAGAGTTTCCCCCTTTTTAACTTTAAAGGAAATATTCTTTAAAGCTACTATGTTGGTGTCTTCGTAGGTGAAACTAACATTCTTAAATTCAATGTCACCTAAAACATTTTCAGAAGACTCTGGGGAATTATTTTTGATATTTGGAGATTCACTTAGAAATTCGTTAATCCGTTCTTGAGAGGCTTCAGCTCTTTGAACCATAGATGTGATCCATCCTACAGAGGCCACTGGCCAGGTAAGCATGTTGACATAAAGCAAGAATTCCACAATAACTCCAACGCTCTCAATCTCTCCGTTGATGTACTGCATCCCACCGAAGTAGATGACAAATAGGTTACTAAAACCTATCAGAAAGATCATCAGTGGAAAAAAGAACGCCTCCACTTTTGCAAGATTTACATTCTTATCTCTACTCTCATTGGATAATTTCTCAAAGTCAGAGTTGAAACGGTTCAAAATTCCGTAAGATTTAATAACCGCAATACCACTAAAACTTTCTTGTGTATAGGTGTTGAGGAGTGATAAAAATCTTTGTATTTCAGCACTTCTTTTGTTGATGGACATACTTAGTTTGTAAATCGCTAAAGAAAGTACGGGAAATGGAATTAAAGTGTATAAGGTAAGAGTAGGTGCGGCTTTTATCATAAAATAAATGACTACAACAAATAGGGTTAAGGTTTGCACACCGTACATTAATGCGGGACCAACATACATTCTCACCTTAGAGACATCTTCAGAAATTCTATTCATCAAATCCCCAGTTCTGTTTCGCTTGTAGAAGTCTAAGGATAAAGTTTGATACTGAGTATATACTTCATTTTTCAGGTCGTATTCAATATACCTAGAAACCACAATAAAAGTTTGTCTCATTATAAAAGTAAGTACAGCAGAGGCTAAAGCTGCCCCAATAATAAGCCCAATATTGATGAGAAGCTCTTGTTTAACGTCTGCAATGCTTACCACATCTCCATTTAAATAGTCTTCTATGGCAACAGTAGAATTTCTTATGAGTTGAGGTATAAATACAGCAAAAACACGTGCGCCTATCGTAATAATAAACCCTAATAGGAGTCTTCCTCTGTATTTGTACAAGTATTTATTTAGACTGAGTAAGGCCTTCATTCACTTTTTACTTTTTGGTTGCAAATGTAACCAAAAGATAGATTTAGCTTCTTTAATAACATAAGTTTAATCCTTTAAGGGGTGTGCTAATGGCTAATATCCTTCAATTCATAACCCATTTAAACCTTAAGGCGTTAGGAAAGGTTTCAATTAGGATTTAAATAAATACAAATAGGGGTTAAACTCTTCTTTTAAATATTATTTTTGCGCTAAAATTTAGAACAAACAGATGTTAACAAGACGACATATTCGTGCCAAAGTAATGCAATCTCTTTATGCCTTTCACCAAGGAAGCAAAGACTCCATGCAGGCGGAAGAGAAGTTTCTCAAAAAGAGCACAGAGGAGATGTACAATCTTTTCTTACTCGATTTTGAACTCCTTGTCAGCATTAGAGACTACGCGGAAGAATATTTTGAGATTGTGAAAAAGAAATTCTTAGCCACAGAGGAAGAGAAGAACCCAAACAAAAAACTTATTAATAATCAACTTCTGAAGAGGATCTCGGATAGTACGGCCATAAGCAATCTTATTGAAGATAGGAATTTAAGCCATTGGAAACGAGATGATGAATACCCTAAATTAATTTGGGACAAAATTTTAGAGTCAGATCTCTACGCCGATTATATTTTTACGGAAACGTCCAGTTTTAAAGAAGATAAAGAATTTGTCGTGGATGTTTTCAAACAAATCATTGCGCCCAATGAGGACCTTTACGATTATTATGAAGATCAAAATCTGACTTGGATAGACGATTTTCCAATCGTAAATACTACCTTTTTGAAATTTCTTCAGAAGCAAAAAGAAAGCGATGAGGTGATTACAGTGCCTAGATTGTATAAAAATGTAGAAGATGAAAATTTTGCAAAAGAACTTTTTACCAAAACACTTCTTGCAAATGATCAACTTACTGAAATCACCAAAAATAAAACCCCAAACTGGGACCAAGATAGAATCGCAGATATAGACAGTATTCTTATTAAAATGGCTTTGTGCGAGTTTTTAAAATTCCCATCTATTCCTGTTCGAGTAACTATCAACGAATATTTGGAGTTGGCCAAAGAATATAGCACACCTAAAAGCAGTACTTTTATAAACGGCGTTTTGGATACAGTTTCCAAAGAATACCAAACCAATGGGAAAATTAATAAAATAGGCAGAGGATTAATGTAATTGCTTAAAATGTCATATTTTTGTAAAAATTAAAATTAATTATCATGAGAAAGTTTATGTTAGCAATCGTTGCAATAGCAACACTGTCTTTAACGGCTTGTAAAAATGAAGCTTCGGAGAAAGTAGATCAATCTAAAAAAGAAATTGCAGAAGATCGTGATTCAAAACAACAATCACTCCCTGTAATGGAATTTGAAGAAAAAGAGTTTGATTTTGGTACTGTTGATGAAGGAGAAGTTGTAGAGCATACATTTGTATTTACGAATACTGGTGATGCACCACTTATAGTTTCTAATGCGACTGCAAGTTGTGGTTGTACTGTCCCAACGTGGACCAAAGAAGCTGTTGCTCCTGGAGATAATGGTGAAATGCTTGTAAAATTTAATACAAGTGGTAAGCAAAATCAGCAAATGGCGCAAGTAAGAATTACAGGAAATACTGCATCTGGAAAAGAGACTTTAAGAATTAAGGCTTTTGTAAATCCAAAAAATAACAATGCTGGTTCTCCAGTGAAATAATTTATATGGATCAATTAGGAAGTTTATTACCTTTAGTTTTGATTTTTGTTGTGCTTTATTTTTTTATGATAAGGCCACAAATGAAAAAACAAAAAAAAGAAAAAAGCTTTATTGAATCTATCAAAAGAGGAGATAAGGTAGTTACTAAAAGCGGTCTACACGGTAGAATTGCTGATCTAAGTGAAAAGTTAGATGCCGTGATCCTAGAAACAGGATCTGGTAAAATGACTTTTGACAAATCATCACTCTCTTTTGAGCTTTCTCAAAAGGTGAATGCTCCCGCTAAAGAAAGCAAGGAAGCCAAGGAAACTAAGGAAAGTAAAGTAATTAAAAAGTAAGTCTAACTTACAATGTGTCTCAAAAGCTATCGTTTACGATAGCTTTTTTGTTTAAATTTGAGAATAAAATATTTTCAAGAATGTCATTAACACCTTCTACAATGTTGGAGCTTGGTACAAAAGCTCCAAATTTTAAACTGTTGGATACTGTTTCTAATACGGTTTTGTCTTTAAATGACTTAAGAGGTAGCAAGGGAACAATCATTATGTTCATTTGTAACCACTGTCCTTATGTAAAACATGTGAATGGCGAAATCGTAAGATTGGCCAATGATTATAGAGTTTTGGGTTTTGGCTTTGTTGCTATTTCTAGTAACGATGTAAAAGCCTATCCTGATGATAGTCCAGAACATATGTTCAAAATAGCTAGAAAACTCAATTATCCTTTTCCTTATTTATATGATGAGACCCAGGGAGTTGCTAGAGCTTATAATGCAGCATGTACGCCAGATTTTTATGTGTTTGATGAAACTCTGGAACTTGTTTATCGAGGACAATTGGATGATTCTAGACCCAAAAATGGTATTCCAACCTCTGGTAGATACATTCGAGAAGCTTTAGACGCTTTGCTCAATAATAGAACGGTATTAAAAGACCAGAAACCTAGTATGGGTTGTAATATCAAATGGAGAACTTATTAACATAAGAAAGTCTGATTCTTAAATAAGATTAATTAATATATAATTAAGTTACATATTCCACCTTAAACCCTAATTTTGTATAAATAAATAAATTGAATTATGACATTAGAGATAACAGATAAAGATTTTCAAGAAAAAGTTCTAGAAAGTGACATACCAGTATTAGTCGATTTTTGGGCAGCTTGGTGTGGGCCTTGTAGAATGGTAGGACCCATCATCGACGAATTAAATACCGAATATGAAGGAAAAGCTGTCATTGCTAAAATGGATGTAGATCAAAACCAAGAGTTTGCAGCTAAATATGGAGTTAGAAATATTCCAACTGTACTGTTTTTTAAAAATGGAGAAATGGTAAACCGTCAAGTTGGTGTTGCTCAAAAAGAAACTTATAAAGAAGCTATTGATAGTTTATTATAGTATATCTCTTCAATAGTTATAAATTTAAAGGCTTGGTTTTATTTAAATCAAGCCTTTTTTATTTTTAATAAAAAATCTATTTATGGATATCAATTCTGAAACTAAGCGGTCCTCAACGATTTCAAATTTGCCCTTATTAGCGTCTCAAATTGTTGAGGGATTTATTTCAGGAATTCATAAAAGTCCATTTCATGGGTATTCTGCAGAATTTGCAGAGCATAAACTTTACAATACGGGAGAAAGTACCAAACATATAGATTGGAAATTGTTCGCTAAGACGGACAAATTGTACACTAAAAAGTTTGAGGAGGAAACGAATTTGAGATGTCATTTTATTTTAGATCAGTCTGCCTCAATGTATTATCCTGAAGTTAAATCACCGTCGTTATCCAATTTAGATAAAATATCATTTTCTGCCTTATCAATTGCTTCTATTATGCAGTTATTAAGCAAGCAGAGAGATGCTGCAGGACTTTCTATCTATGATGAAGAACTTCGCTTTCAAACCACAGAGAAGGGGAGCAGTTCGCATTTCAGTATGATTTACGATCAATTGGAAAAATGTATTCAACACCCTCAAGTAAATATCAAAACCAATACCTATCAATTTTTACATGAGGTCGCTGAAAAGTTGAAGCGTAGATCTCTAGTATTTTTGTTCACAGATTTATTTCAGCCTGACGTTTCCAAGGCAGATCTGTTTGAAGCTTTAAGGCATCTCAAATACAACAAGCATCAGGTGGTTCTTTTCCATACATTGGATTATAAAACAGAAGTTGATTTTGATTTCGATGATGCTCCAAAACGTTTTTTCGACTTAGAAAGTGGTTCCAAAATCGATTTACAGACTCAGCAAATCAAAAAAGAATACGTTCAAAAGATGTCAGAATTCATACAAGAATTGAAGTTAACCTGTGCAAAATATAAAATTCGATACGTTCAAGCCGACATTAGAAAAAACTTTGAAAAGATTTTATCCACTTACTTAATTGAAACACAGAAGCTAAAGTCATAAGGCTATTTTTTGTTGAATTATTTTTGTCAAACATGTTTGTGTAATTAAAAATTGGGTTTATATTTGCACTCGCAATTAAGCACGGTCTGGTAGTTCAGTTGGTTAGAATACCTGCCTGTCACGCAGGGGGTCGCGAGTTCGAGTCTCGTCCAGACCGCTTTTTTTTTAAGATGTTGTGTTGTGAATGTGAATAACATTCATAGGTTTAGATTTATTAAACCGTTAGAAGTCTTTCCGATAGGAAGGGCTTTTTTGTTATATGGTGTTTTGAGGGCAATATGAAACATTTTGTTTATGTCATTCATTCTTTTTCTAAGATTGGTAGGAGTACCACTAAATGAAATTACGAAGTTCAAAAGAGACAGTTCATCTAAGGAAGATTAACATGGCCTGTCATCCCCAAGGCATTGGGGACGAGTTCGAGTCTCGCTGTGATCCCTAGGCATTGGGATTCCAGACCGCTTTTTTTTTAAGATGTTGTGTTGTGAATGTGAATAACATTCATAGGTTTAGATTTATTAAACCGTTAGAAGTCTTTCCGATAGGAAGGGCTTTTTTGTTATATGGTGTTTTGAGGGC
>Ga0306909_100146_pt1 | contig 22401 bp, 14 predicted proteins | sample AntRauMFilla2697_FD_190439 | JGI IMG/M metagenome (GOLD analysis project Ga0306909, IMG submission 190439) | Saline lake microbial communities from Rauer Islands, Antarctica - Metagenome Filla 2 #697 (v2) (version 2) | ecosystem: Environmental > Aquatic > Non-marine Saline and Alkaline > Saline ... | reverse complement strand
AACCAATAGGTGTGACGGGAATAGTATGCAGTCCTGCATCCTCTGGCGCCAAACGCTCTGGAGTGTCCTTATGGTCTAGTGGTAAGGCGGGTTGGTAGGGCGTCAACGGATCTCCAGTCCAGTCGGCGGTGAGCAAAGAGCCACGTTGGATGGCACTAGGGTTGTAATACACGCCTTCGGGGAAGGTTAAGCCTCTGGTAAACCCAGAATCTTGTGGATCTGTGTAAATAATAAGTCCGACTGCTCCATGAGCTTCAGCAAATTTGGCTTTATACCCACGGAAATTGCCACCGTATCTAGCAATGACGATCTTACCCTTAACCGATACACCGAGTTCTTCCAGCTTTTCAAAATCGGCTTTGGTGCCATAATTGGCATAAATCACCTCAGCAGTCACATCTCCACTTCCTGAGTAGGCATTCCAGCCTTTTACAAGATTGGCATTTTGCGAATAGGGATCTTCGTCCAGCGTTTCTTCTTGCTGATCGAGGACTATGGAGACTGGCGACACCACTTCTACCAATGAGGTTCCAGGAGCGCTACTCATATATACTTCGTAAGGATAGGTGTCTACCGACCAGCCAGCTTTATCCATAGTTGCAACCATATAATCCCTTACCTTTTCGTTGGCGGGCGTCCCAGCGATGTGGGGCTCTTGAGTTAAAGTTTTTAGATGGGTTTTAAAGTCAGCCGGCTTCACCTGATTTAAAAAATCGGTTTCCTGTTGAGCTTGAGTTTCGGCAGAGGCTGGCGTAAAGCCTGTATAGGTTTGTGCGTTTAAGCTAGCACTAGCCAATAGAACTATAATAAAATATCGCATGGGTTATGGGGTTTAATGATACCACTGTGAATTTAGATAATTTTTAGACTCTTGATTGGGGTAGAAGTTAAAAATTTGGGGTCCTCTTATTTTAAATCTATCTCATAAATTTAAAATAAGTTACGAAGTATTGTTTTCTTTGAACTTTAAAACACCCCTTAATCCATTTTAAAGTTAATATGCAGAATAAAAATTAATTTTTATGATATATCAGAAATAATTTATAAAAACTTGATATACAATTACTTATGTGTAAAAATAAAAATTTATTAAAAAAGCGAACTTCAATGGATACACTCATCCATTTTAATTAAATTGCACTAATAAATTAATTTAAGTAAAATCAATGATTTCAAATCAAAAATCCTTTAGATTTTCAGGACATGATACTTTTCATTGCAAAGAGCAATGGATTCTGAAAGGGATTCAACTATTTGAAGATCAAAACGATACGGATATTTTTAAAAAGAAAGAAGCTATTCCCTTACTAGGTGTAGGTAAAAATATGGTTAGATCAATTCATCATTGGTTGAGAGCTTTTGGTGTTTTAGATAAGGAGAATCGAATAACTGAATTTGCTAATCTTTTGTTTCTTGTAGAAAAGTTAGATCCTTATTTAGAAAATGAAGGTTCTTTATGGCTTTTACAATACTATTTATGTAAAACAAATCACTCATCAATTTTTCAATTAATATTTTCAAGCTATTTTTCTGACAAAGCATCTTTAGAATTTTCTGAATATCAGATTTTTATTTTTGCTAATAGGCTACTGCTTGATAAGGGCGAAAAAGAAGTCGCTGAAAAGACTTTTAATTCAGATTTTAAAGTTTTTATAAGAACTTATGTTTCTCCTAAAAAAAATGAAAAAACTGTAGAAGATGATTTTAATGCCCCCTTACTTAGTCTAAACTTAGTATCAGATACAGGACGAAATAATTCAGCAAATCAATCAGTTTATAGATTAAATAGAAGTGTACAAGACAGTATTTCTAGCGAGATTTTTGGGTACAGTTTATTAAATGAATTTGATAATGAAGATTCTATAAATTACGATAATATAAGAAAAACAGTCGGATCTTATTTGTGTTTATCTAATGAGGGTCTAGAAATTCTGATTTCTAAACTTTGTCAAGATTATAATGAATTCGTCTATAAAGATGATGCAGGAGTTAGGCAGTTGCAATTTAAAAACAACTCAAATGATTTTAAAAATAACATGTTGAAAAAGCATTATGAAATACATTAATAATATTTCAACTAATATAGTCCGGGATGAGTCTAAACAGATAGATTATATCGTTACTCGAAATACTAAAGAGATTTTCGATAGGATTTTCGTTAATAACTATGGCGCCAATAAATCATTTAATTTAATTGGTAATTACGGAACAGGAAAGTCAACCTTTCTCTGGGCGCTTGAGAAAAATTTAAATAAAGAGAAAATATTTTTTAGTGATCTGGACTCTGCAGATAATAGCCTTGTAGATTATGAATTTATAAAAATTATAGGAGAAAATAATTCGCTTCTTAATGTACTAAGCAAAGAGTTTAAACTTAAGGGTGCTGTTGATAATTCTAAAGTAATTGCTGCATTAGAAAAAAGAAGAGAAGAGGCATTAAAGAGAAAAAAGGGACTTGTTTTAGTTATAGATGAATTTGGTAAATTTTTAGAATATGCATCAAAGAATAAATCTGCTGATGAACTTTTTCTGATACAGCAGATCTCCGAATGGGCAAATGATGACTTAAATGAAACATATTTCATAATTACATTACACCAAAATTTTTCGAGTTATGGTAATAATTTATCAAACCAGGATAAGTTAGAATGGGAAAAAATTAAAGGAAGATTTGTTGATTTAATTTTTAATGAACCTGTAGAGCAACTTATTTATTTTGCTAGTAAAAAATTAAAAGAATTTTCAATACCCAAAAAAATTGAATCGGATTTTGAAGATTTGACTAAACTAATTCAAGCTTCAAAATTAGTTAGCCATAATAAAATTGCTAATGAAGATTTGAGTAACTCATTGTACCCATTAGATTGGCTTTCTTCAAATGTGCTAGTTAATTCTCTTCAGCGCTATGGACAGAATGAAAGATCTCTATTTTCATTTTTAAATGATGATACAGACTATTCTATCAAAAATTTAAATGATAAATTTTATTCAGTTACAAACGTCTACGATTACCTGGTTCACACATTATCTTCAGAAATAAGCAGTTCTGACAATCCACATAGAGCACAATGGTTGACCACTTTCAGAGCTTTAGAAAGAGCCGAACTAGTTTTCGATAAAAATTACAAGGAAGCTTCTGAAGTTATTAAAACCATAGGTTTGGTAAACATCTTCTCTAAGGTCGGTGGTCTCTTTAATGAGAAATTTATTAACAATTATTTTAAGTTAACTAGAGGTTACGATGCACAACGCATTTTAGAAAAACTTAAAAAAGCCGGAATAATCAGGTTTTATAGACATAGTAATAAGATTAATTTTCTAGAGGGTACAGATTTAGATTTAGAGCAAGAACTTATTACAGCTAGTAAAGAAATTAACCCTGATTTTTCGATAGCAAATGAGATAAAAGCCCTTGTAGAACTTCCTGTTTTACTTGTAAAAAGATATTCTTTTGAAACTGGTACTAGACGGTTTTTTGAATATAAAGTATTTGACTCTTATAAAGAGCTTAAACAAACTGAAGGAGTTATAGATGGTTATATCAATTTAGTATTTGAAGATGTAAAACTATCTGAGCTAAAAAAGAAATCAAAGGATTATCCTTCTAATGTATTTGTATTGTATAAAAATTCTGCTCAGATAAGAGATGAGGTTTTTATGATTCTTAGGTTTGATAGACTTTTAGAAAAAAATCAAGATGATATAAATGCATTAAAACTTTTAAACTCAGAGCGAGAGTACCATCTTCAACACTTAGAGAATTTAGTAATTAATCAATTATTTAATAATGATAAAAATATTTGGATTAATGATGGCAAGACACCGTCAATACTAAGTAAACATAAATTATACGAATGGCTAACAGAAATATGCTACAAAATTTATGAGAAAACGCCTGTATTTAATAATGAACTTATAAATAAAGAATTTTTAAGTGCTCCCATAAATAGTGCTAGAAAGTATTTAATAAGAAGTTTATTAGAAGGCGAACATCTTGAAAATTTAGACTTCCCAGATGAAAAATTCCCTCCTCAGAAAGCTATTTATATTAGCCTACTAAAGGAATCAGGAATTCACCAAAAAAATAAAAAACTAGGTTATTATGAGTTGAGTAGACCTTCTAAGGATTCTAAATTATTTGATTTATGGAATGAATCTGAAACTTTTTTAAGTAGCACAATGTCTAATAAAAGAAATTTATTAGAATTCTATGAGTTGCTAGAACAGAAACCCTACAAACTTAAAAAAGGATTTATTAATTTTTGGATTCCTATCTTTTTGATCGCCAATAAACAAGACTATGGATTATTTCATACCAATGGTGGCTTTATTCCTTTTATTACGGAGGATACAATTGATTTAATCCATAAAAAACCACAAGATTTTTTAATCAAAAGCTATGATGTTTCAGGACTAAAAGTTAATCTACTTGAAAGTTACAAAGAGTTAGTTCAAATCGGAGATTCGAAATCAAAAGGTACACAATCAACTTTTCTGGCCATTTTTGGAAATTTCTTAAGATTTCAAAGAGGCTTAAATAATTACACACTTAAAACAGATAAGTTATCTATTAAAGCAACAAAACTAAGGGAAGCAATCATGACCTCAAAGGACCCTGAAGACGCTTTATTTAATTTATTCCCGACTGCTTTAGGTTACCACTCTTTAGCGATAAAAGAAGATGTGGAAGTTCTCAATTCATTTACAAACAATATTCAAGATGCTATTAGGGAAATTCGCAATGCTTATGATGAATTACTTAATAGAGTTGAAAAGGTTATAATAAATTCATTTTTTTGTAATTCAACTGACTTTGAAACCTATAAAAATGAAATAACCTCTAAAATTGGTAACGTTAATCCATCAACTCTAGGGAAAGCACAGAGTGTTTTTTACAAACGATTAATATCGCCCCTAGATGACAAAGGAAGTTGGGTTAAGTCTGTTGCAGATGTGGCCTTAGGAAAAGGTTTAGAAGAGATGCTAGATGAAGAAGAACCTTTATTGATTAATACTATTAACGATTTATCTCTAGGTTTAATTAAAGCATCAGAAATTCGTGATTTTAATAGAAACTCTAACAAAGGAACCTTATATTCAATTCGATTCTTTGGCGAGACTGGAGAATTTGTTGATAATAAATTGGTTGTAAATACTAATACTTCGAAAGAGTTTACATCGATTAAAAAGGAAATAAGCGAAACAATTAGTAAGTTAGATGAAGCTAAGAGAAAAGAACTTTTAGTGGAACTACTTTCAAAAGAAATGCATATTTAACATGGGAAAAGTAAAACACTTATTGGGTATTTCAGGTGGTAAAGACAGTGCTGCACTATCAATATACATGAGTCAAAAATATTCAGAACTTGATATAGAATATTATACCTGCGATACAGGCAAAGAATTAAAAGAAACTTATGACTTAATAGGTCGGCTTAATTCTGTTTTAGGTAGAGATATAGAATTGTATAAGTCTATGGATGAGGATAATTCTCCAATGAAGAATCCTTTTGATCACTTTTTGGGAATGTATGGAGGTTATTTACCTTCTGCTACAGCTAGGTGGTGCACCAATAAAATGAAATTACAGCCTTTTGAGGCACATGTGGGAGATGAGCCGACTATTTCTTATGTTGGAATTAGAGGAGATGAAAATAGAGATGGCTATATCTCTAAGAAGGAAAATATTCAAACTATATTTCCTTTCAGAAAAAATATATGGAGTGAGGATGTCATAAAAAAATTACTAGCAAATCCTAATATTGAGATCGTTAAAGCCTATTACAATGAGTTTTCAAATAAAAACAGATTGGCTAACGCACTGCAATATGTTGAGCAACCTATTTCACCAAAGTTTACCCAAAGACAAAAGCTGAATGCTTTACTGGACTTAGATTTAAAGCTGTTTAATAAGGTTGTTTTTGAGTTTCTTAAAACTACAGATTACCCAATTGGTAAATTAGAAGAGTTTCCTTTAATTGAAAATGATGAAATTATAGGACTTGATGATGTCTTTCAAATTCTTGAAGAATCTGGAGTTGGTATTCCTGCTTATTATAAGCCAATTGAGTATCTAGTAGAGATTGATGGAGAGATTAAAAAGGGAACATATTCTAGAAGCAGATCTGGTTGTTTCTTTTGTTTTTATCAGCAAAAGATAGAATGGGTTTGGTTGTTAGAACAACATTCTGAGTTATACGCTAAAGCTATTGAATATGAAAAGGAAGGCTATAGTTGGATGGCTGAACGCCTTGAAGATTTAGGAAAACCTGAGCGTGTTGTCTCTATAAAAAAAGAGCATTATTTAAGAATGAATAGGCAAAAGAAAAAATCTAGAACTGGACAATCTTGGCAGGATGAAATATTAGAAGCTGAAGGAGAAGGTTGTGCTAGTTGTTTCATATAAAAATGGAAAAATTATACAATTACCTAAACAACATTTTTAAAATAACAACAAAGGAAAATACTTTAGAATTCATAGATAACCATTTTAATTTACAAATAGTTTTTAATAAAAAAATAAAAGAAGATAATATTTCGTTAGTTTTTTTTAAAAAAAACATAAAGCAAATTGTAATTAAAAGGTACAAAAAAAAAGATGAAAATATCGTTAGAGAATTATACTTTATTTTGAATCTATTTTATATTCAAAATAATAGTATTCCTAATTTCACTTTAAGGAATAATATAGAAATACCATCAAAGATATTTTACGAAATCTATTTTCCAATAGAAAATAATGTAAATGAAAACTCACTTGACTTAATTTCAATTTTATCACAAGCGAACAATAGCTATACAAACGAGAAGATTATTCAAGAAACAAATTATCTGTTAAAAGAGAGTCATCAAATAGAAATAATACAGACCAACACAAAGACAAGAAGATTAGGGTATTTAAACTTAATTATAAATTTATTTGAAAATTCAACTTATTTTCCTGTCTCTTACTTAGAAAAAAAAATTGAAAACATAAGTTCTTATTATAATGAAGATTTGCTAGATTATGGTGTTAGCAATAAAGGTGACGATAAGGGGCTTATAAAACGCACAAGAAATGGTTCTTCATCTAAGCCCTATGTTAGATTATTAGAAGAGCTAAATTTACTCACACAGATTAATAATTCATACATATTAACGAAACAAAGTAAAGTATATTTTCATCTTAGTAAAGATCTTAAAAAGATAGGTGGGGTAAAAAATATTTTCAAACTCAAAGAGCTTGATAAGTTGTTTTTTTTGAGACAAATTCTTATTTCGGATACGTTATATATTTGGGCTATAATTGATATAATGTTTATTATTCAAAAGCCTACAGACACAATGTCGATAAAAAAACTTTTTGTTAATTATGTAAAAAATGATTTAAATATAATTCAACATAATTCTAATAACAATCTCACTAAGAAAAAAATTTTAGAATTAAAAAAAAGAATCTCATCTTGGGAAAAACCGATTGTATACCTCGAGCATATTATTGAGCCAAGAATTAATTGGTTACTTGATTTAGGTATTGTTGTATTAAATAATGATACTAAAAGTAAACGATATGTTTTAACCAAAACAGGGGTGAATTTATTTTATAAACTTTCATCTATTTTTGAGAGAAACCGAAGTAAAGAATTAATTTTAACTTCATATTTTGAGCAAAATTATTTTGAGATCTTTAATTCAATTTTTGAGTTAAACAGCTCCAACGAAATATTGGATGAATTAAAAATTGAAAAATATCTTTTAGAAGCATTTATAATATTTAAAACTAATGCTCCTAACAGAATTGCAGCTTCACAAGGAATTGATTATGTTTGCTTCAAATCATTTTTGGAAGATCGTTTAATTATTGAATCTAAAGAATTAAGAAACCATCTCCAAGAAACAAATAATAAATTCTCATTAGATTGGTTTAATACTGAAAACGACGGTACACTTTATTTAAGAAAATGATACATTAATTATGGAATTATCTGATTTAAATTTAAAAGAGAACCCTTTTAGAATAGGTCCATCTCTGAATCCTAAGGATTTGTTGTGGGCAGGATTTCCTGAATTAAAAGCTAAAATTGAGAGTCGACTTAAGTTTACCATGAAAACTTCACCCTCAAGAATAGTTTTGAATTGGGGTAGATATGGTAGCGGTAAAACCCACGCCGCAAATTTTTACACAAAGACATTAAGGACGAAAGAGTTAAGCGATGAAAATAATGTAGAGCCAACGATTAATATTAAAATTAATCTTCCGCGTACTTCTAAAGATCCTGTTCAATCATTTTTTAGAAGTTTTTTAGGGCAAATTAGTTTGTCGGAAATCAAATCTCAATTGGAGAAGGTAAATGAGAGCCTAAAAGAAGGAGAATTAATAGATGACATTATTGATGTGAATTCCAACGATGCAGTCATATCAGATTTGTTTAAATTAATTAAATCTACAGAGAGTAAGGAGCAATTTCAGGCAATTGAAGCATACTTGTTTGGTGATAACACGAAGGGGACTTTAGTTAAACTAGGATTACCGTCAGGATTGAAAGATGATGAACAGATTGTGAATTTTATTAGTACATACATTAATTGTATTACTTTTGAAAAAAGACAATGCTCTTGCTTTGTTCTTTGGCTAGATGAATTTGAAGATATAGATACATTAAATAAACAAAGTCAAGATAGAATTACAACATTTTTTAGGCAGTTATTTGATAAAACTCCAAATCATTTTTTGTTGTTTTTAAATTTTACGCCTAAGACATTTTTTAATATTGAAGATTTATCAATTATTTTAGGTGAAGCACTATCGACCAGAGCAAAAATTCAAATAAACTTTGATGCACCTTCGGTTGGAACTGCAATAATTTATTTAAAAGAATTAATAGAGCCTAAGTTAATTGATGATTTAATTAAATTCGGACCTTTTAAAGATGAGAATACTATTAGTTTTGTTTTAGATAATATTGGAAACCTTTCAATTAGAAAGATAAATGAAGTATTTTCTTTATTAGTCGAATTAGCTATTTTGGAAGAAGAGAAAAATATTGATATTAAATTTATTGAATCTATTAAACATGAAATCCCTTCATTTGAAAACTAAAGATGATTGCTTATATAGACACATGTACTATTCTTAATCTTATTAAGGTTAATTATGATGACGAATACATAAATCACCTGATAAAGTCATTTGATGAGATAAAATTAACACCAAAAGTTTTTGAAGAATTAGGGAACAATAAATACGACAATATTATTGATAAGTCTAATAAAGATACGTTGGATGATTTAATTCTCCGTATGAAGAGCTATGTTGACAAGGAGGATTGTAAAGAGACTTTAAGTTTTACTAAAAGTAAAAATAGAAGTTGCTTTAAAGATAATGGAGAGTCTCATTCTATAAGTTTCGCTTTGAGTCAAAGTAGATACGGCAAAGTTATTGGAGAAAAACTTCTCAAGACACACTTTATAACAGATGATGAGCCAGCCAAAGCTGATTTTAGTTATTACTACGGTATTAACTTAGTTGGAAAAATATTTGACTCAATTGATTTACTGACTCTTTTTTGGATAAAAGGTTATATTGAGAAAAATCAATTAATTCGTTACTGTCATTCTCTAAAATCACTTTACAATAAGGATGTAGGGTTGTTGCTAAGAAAAATTCAAACATTTAAAGATCAACAGAACCGTTCTTTATCGAGTCAAATTAATATTGTTCTCACTAAATTGATCGAATTACTAAGTGATTTAAAAGTAGACACAAATGAAAAATTATCAGATCTAACAAAGAATCCTGATTTTAAAAAACTGATTAGAAGGAAACAGACTTGGAAAGTGTTATTAAACAATATTCAAACTAGCAATTTTAGAGAAAAGATACCTTATATAGAAAAAAGAATTAATGATTTAGATAAGGTTTGGGTCTAGGTTTAATATAGTTATAATCCTAGACTTTTTTATGTTAATATAAAAAGTTATTATTACTCAAACTACTTTGTCTTCTTATCTCAAACAAAAATCATCAATATCCATTAAATACTAAATCACTTCGTATTGTATTTTGAATATTTGCATTTCAATTCGTTTATCTTTCATGTAGAAACTAATTTAATTAATTGAAACAATTTATAGAAGGAAGCATGAAAATTATATACTGTAAGAATAACCTACAAACCCTTCTTTAAATTCAAGAATTTTTAAGCTATTAAAGTTTTCGCCACAGGTTTCTACTTTTTTAATTATTCAGAGTCTTCAATTAAAACTTTTTAATACTTAAAGTAATTCATGTTTATCAACGACTGTTATAACGTAATTTTTGTACTCTGGATCTAGATAATACAATTGATCTCTTACTCTTTGGCGTAATTCAATAGCAGGTTCTAAACAGTGCTTTATAAAATCTACATCTTTTATATCTGTTAAATTAGGAAATAGTAGTTTCAAGAAGCCCGAGGCCATTCTCATAATTGCTTTCTTATCTCTTAAATCAGATGTCCCAATAAAATGACTCCTATCTTCTACAAATTTATCAAACTCAACTCGACTCCTCAATGCATGGAATATTTCACCAATAAAATCAGCTTTGAATCCCATTCCATTAGACAAAGTAGAGGTCTTAATTCTAGGTAATTCCCAGCCTTCAATAATACCGTGAATTCGATCAATAAAAGCAGTTTCCTGAAGTATTGGTGGTAAATCTTTAAATAAATTTTTTGAGTTAACAGGTAAGCCATTAGAATCCATTTGCACATTAGCTATAAATACAGCACCAGAATCTGCAGTAGACTCAAATTTACCTTTAGCATATTTACCAGATTCAAGGTAGGTTTTTAAATTAGAAACTGTGACAGCAGGATTTGTAAAAGAAAGACTTTGTGCTTCATCAAAAACAACAGCATCAAATTGTGTTAATAAACCAGGGACTTTTGAGTTTTCGTTATAGAATAAAACGGCAGGTGATATTGACCCTGTAACAAGTCTGCTGTATCGCGAGAAGTTACCAAAAACAAATGATTTTCCAGTTCCTTTAGGGGCGAGTTCAAAGAGGTTTATTCTTTTCTGAACAAACGGGAGTAAACGACTTAATAACACTTGCTTCGTTTTATCTTTAGCATACCCATCAGGATTTAATCCAATAGAATTAATTAAAATTGCAGTCCACTCTTCTAGCGAAAATTCAAGTCTTTGTGCTGCAAATTTCTCAAAATCAATTTGAGACGCTTGTAATGGCACAAAATTTTGAAGCCAAACTGCACCGCCATTGTCTTCTATTTGATAATTATAAACAGCGGCACCCCATAGGCCTCCTTGTAATAATCTTGGAAATTGATCAAGTAATTGTTCTTCTATAAAAGCTTTCTGATTTCCTAAACTTGAAGACTCAACGTATGTCTCATTTTTCTTTAAGTCAACTTTTGGACTAATAAATTCTAGAATTGTAACATTTTCACCATTTTTCAATTTACTTTTTAAAAGCTCAATGTCACTTTTTTTGGGGATATACTTGGATACAAAATCTAATACTTTTTCTTTAACGTCATCATCCCATTCTCCTCCTTTTAATTCTCTATCTATTAACCATTCCCCAACAAACACAGGTATACTTTGTTCATTTAAACCAGAACTGCTATATAAATTTTTATCAATACTGGCATCTTCAAAAACAGCCAATATTTTTTCTTTTAAGTCGTTTTCCATTTTTTAATTAAATAAATTATCTAGACTATCATTTACTGATTTTTTAATTCCAACTTCAACTGTTGCGGTAGTTGTTTGTTTTTCGCCAAAAAGTAAATAATCTATGATTAGATTTAGTTGTGCTTTGTGCTCCTTAATTATAGTTTTTTTAGATAACTTAATGTTTCCATCATACATCTTTGAGGATAATGGATTAATTTTTTTGTTAATTATAATATTGAAGTTCTGATCTTCTTCTATTTGTATATTTTTAATATCAACAACTGCATCATTATCATTTTTAATTATGAATTTAATCTTATCTGTATATCCTAGTCTCAAATCAATATCTACAACAACACTTACTTTAATTGGTACTATTTCATTCTGAGCTAACTCACAAATTAAAAATGGAACAATAGTTTCTTCTGGCGTGAGCCCACCGTGTCTGTAACCATAATCAAATCTTCCAAAATACCTATATCCTCTTGCTAGAGCCCAGTGATTAACGTTTTTAGAAACTTCTTTTTTAAGGTAATAAGTTTCATTTTCATCAAGATGAACTTTAGATAAGGTTTTTGTTAATTCTACACATCTTTCTTTTGGATTATTCTTACACGCTTCTAATAATGAAGAGTTTTTAATCGTAAGACCCTTGGTTAAGCATTTAGTACTTCCATGATCTGTAGATATAATAAGTTTTATTTTATTATCTGTACTAGCTTTTATAACATTTGCTATCTGTTTAATGCGGACATTAAGCAACCGTTTTATTTCGTCTATCCTTCTTACATCGATATGATTATCTTCTTTATGCATAAACTCATCTATTTCATGCCAGTGAAGACAACAAAGATCAAAATCAGAATCTAAAGCACTTCCAAAGTGTTTTATACTATTTTTAAAAATTACATCCTTCAATTTAAAGGCCCTCTTTAAAGCCTCCTCTTTATTAGAGGTGTATCCTGACGATTGGGGAAAAACCCCTCCTAATTGAGTAGGCATTCCAATTTCAGTTATAGTTGGAATAGCTGCGAAATTGTAATTTTCCTTTATCTTGTTAATACCATGCGATTTTAAGATAGAATTTAAAATTTCTGTGTAGAACGCTGGTAAACCGTCAATAATCAACCAAATAACCCTAGAATCAGATAATTCATCATGAATTTTGTTTGTTATATTATAATTAGTCTTAATACCACTTTGAATTATATCAGAATATGAATCAAACAACCAATCAGAATATACATTAGCATACTCTTCAACTAATTTTATATCATTATCATTAGGAAATTCATCTAGATAAAATTTAAATGGAATAAATTTTTCTACTGCCCAATTATGCCACGCGTCAATTTTATCTGGTAGAGACATCCCATCAACTAGAGGTGGCGGAGTAAGATCTGGCTTAATTCGTGATTTTATTTTTTCTTCTATTTCGTAGTCTAGTATGTTACTATAATTAGAAACAATAAACTCTTTTTCTTTTTCCGTAATAGATTTTACTTGTGATAAGTAAGCTTTGAGCGTTGCTTTATAGTTGCTTTTTTCTTTAAAAAATGCTGTAGTATCTTCTTGAAAAACGGTTTTAAAAAATCGTTCTATTTTTATTTCATATTGCTCATTAATGTCTGTAGCAAACTTTGATTCAGTAAAAAACATTTCTAAACCACGAGCTGAACATTTTAAATTCGATTGCAAGTAGGCCATTTCATCGTGCATAAACTCCTTTAAGAATGTCTTGGAGTTTGACATATATACTAATTGATTAATAGCCTTACAGAAATCTTTATCACACTCCTTAATTTTAGAAACTAAAGCTCTAGTAAAGTCTGTTTCATATTCTATCATATCTAAATACTTAGACCATTTGATTTGTAAATATTTAGAATCTAAAAATATTTTTGGTGGATCAATAGCAAAACTCGTAATTTCAAAAAGTACATCTTTTAAATTTGTGGTATTTAGCAAAAAAGGTCCAATATATTTATTTATGATTGATATTTCAGTTGGCTCAATAGTCTCATTAATAAGATTAAGAAGTACAATATCTGTTTCCTCTAATTCTTTATCAATTATAACATTTTTGAACTTATTTTGGAGCGTTTTAGATGGCAATATACATTCAAAATCTATTTCATTTTCAATATCAAAAAACCATGAACAATAGGGGCTAGTGTTAGCAACAATAGTTTTGTATTTCACCTGATTATTACCCATTTTATAATTTAATATTAACTTACGGGATTCGATAAAAGTTTTATCATCAGTCACAAGAAATGCATCTGAATAAGTTTCTAAATTAAATTCATCAATAATTATTCGCATAATAGGTTCTGATTATTTTCCTTCAATAATATCATTTAGCACTTTCCTCATTTGAGTTTCATTTAGCTCTAGTTCTTCTTGAAGTATAAAGATTTCCTCTTTTACTTTTGTTTTAGCTCTTTTAAGTTTTTCGGCCTCTGGAAATTTCCATTTAATCAAATTACTAACTCCTTTCTTTAATGAAGTGACGAAAGTTTTTTGCTCTTTATCAGTCCATAAATTTGAATTACTATCAATCTTTAGCTCTTCTGAAATCAATGGTATAATATTGTTGAGATTAAAATCATTTACTGTCTTTTGAGCAGTTTCATAGATAATTGTAGAAACTGAATCACTAAATAGAGCACTATCAATTTTATTCTTGTAAGCCTCCGATTCTTTAATATCAGTATAGAGATTGTAACAAAATGATTCTTCGCTCAAGGATTTATTTTTAGTTTTTTCTTCATAAACTTCTATCAGCTCATATAAAGGTCTTTTATATCCTTCAAGTATCTCCTTTAACTCAGTAAACTTAAAGATATAAGTATTTAAAACCGTTTCATTCCATTCCTTAAATAAATCAAGTTTAAAAAGCGCTGGAGATTCTTCAAATATAAATGTCTCAAAAGTGCTTTCCTCATCTAAACAAACTATAAGCTTCGAAATGTTAACTTCTATTTTATCCCAATTTGCATTTTTTGTTCTTTCTGGCAAGAGATCAAACCATTTTTTTACTTCAACATATAGTGAAACAACATCGTTTATTTTGCTGTTATCAACATACAGATTTCCTAATGCAACAAAAACCAGTTTCTCTTCTACCGGAGGCTTCCATTGTATAATTTCATCAATACATTTTCGATAGTTTTTTCCAACAACGGCAGCATCATTATTGGTCCAAGACTCCCATTGAGAAGAAATGTGATTAGGTAGATATTCAATTTTTTCCCATGCCTGAGGAATTGTTTCAAGATAACGGGTTTTAGCTGCGGATGGGTATAAGATTTGAGACACCAATAAATTTGTCTCATCTGTATATTGTTCCGTCTGTTTAATAGGCGACAATGAATTCCACCAATCTTTCATAAAAAGATCAAAAGCGGCTACGGAATCACATTCGGTTGCTGATTTCTCTAAAGCTTCACGGGCAATTATCTGAAAAACCTCTAACGGACTTTTTGTATATTCTTCAATTTGTTTTTTATAACCTTTAAACCTGTCAATAAGATGAAATTTCTCATATGAAATATCTGTCCAATCTTTTAATGGTTTCTCATTAAGTTTAACTAGATATAGCTCAAATTGGTCATTCGTAAAATTATTTTTAATCTCTGACAACCAAGTTTTAATTATATCATTTTCAAACTTACCACTTTGATTTGGCGCTGGTAAGCTTTTGAACCATTTTGAAACTACTTGAGTGATTTCAACCTTTGTTACTATGGTAGTTTCAAAAACTTGTTTTGCTAATTCTCTTATAATTTCAGTTTTTAATTCTGCTTCTTTTTCTCCAGGGTATTTTTTAAAATCATCTAATTTTTTAATTAATTCATCAACTTTAGCTGGGTCTTCGATGAGTTCACTTCCTTCATTAAAAAGTAGACTTGGTAAATTTTCTTGAAAATACTGCTGACTTATTCTCCCTTTATCAGCTCCCTTAATTTGGTGTTCTGTTTTTAAAACATCAAGAGAATCGTAAAATTTTTGTAATTGAATGTTTCCAGAATTCTTAATTAGAGTTTTTGTTAGAGAAGTTAAAAACTGATTTATACCAATAAACTTTTGAGACACATCCATCCATGTATTTACATTTTGTTTATCAAATAATGATTTTAATTGATTTAAATATCGGAGCTCTGGTGCAGAAATTTCAATTTTTCTAATTAAAAAATCTTTGGGCTTTTTAATTAGTAAGTCAACAAGTTCAATAGATGGATTCTGAACATTTTTTCTTTTAGAATCAGAAATAGTTATTCTTTCAATATCATATCTTATATAAGCAGCAAGTAGTAATTTTATAATGTTTTCTGAGAATCCATATGGTGCACGTAGTAATGACTTTATGATGTCAATAGGATTTACATATAAACCTGATTTAAGTTTAATTTCAATTAGCTTCCAAGCTTTAAATAATTGAGAATCCTGATCGGGCATTTTTATTTCCCCATACTGGATATTCTTCTCTCTCCTTTTATCTGATGTTAATCCTACATTAGTAAAGAAATTCCTGATGATCCTTTTGTGAGCAGCGTTATCATTATCATCTCTCAATATGATACGATCTTTATCTGCATTTAAGAGTAAATCTAGAGCTTGCTTTCGATCTTTAGCTCCTCTATTACCAACCATAAACCATAAAGCATCGTCTTTTATTACTGGTGTTTCTGAAAAAAGAAGATCCATTTTAGAACCAATCCATTGGCTAAATTTAGGTTTAGACTTCAATTCAATTCCAGACTCTTGTTGATAATTCCATTTCCAATTTGAAGGCTCATATAGATCCTTAATTTTAACTTGAAGATCACTTAAAGCATTTTGTAATTGATTTTGAATTCTTGTTAACCTTGTCGGGTTTTGAATAATATCGGATCGTTTTGAAGTATTTTCAATAGCCTTATATCGAAGTGTTTCCTCAATTAAAGAGTCAAATTGAAGAAGATTTACAGGTGAGCCAAATATAATGTAAGGGGCTAAAGAAGATTTTTTTAAAATATTTCTTTTAAGTTCTTCAATCTCATCTTCCGAATTTCCTATGAGATAAAATAAATATCCATTTCCTAAATATTTTGTAGTTGAATTATAATATCCCTCTAGTTCATTTAAATTAAAGATTAAGTCACCTATATCATTAACTGATTCAGTATTTAAACTTCTATTACAACCAAATTTATTATTTTGATCTCTTAAAATGAAATTTTCATTTTCGTGTATATCCTTCCAAATATTCATACACTGTGATAAAGAAAGATTGTCTAATTTTCGTTCTTCTTCATTAGTAATTTTTGATAAAGGTGCTGATCCAAAATCTGGGAATTCATAGTTTTTATTAGTTGGGTTTAGCTCTAATAGCTCATGAGTTGTAACTAAATCATGTAATAGGTTATTAAATTCCCTTTTTCGCGAGTTTTCCCAATTCATAGCCCAAAAAAGAGTTTCTTTATTTGGCTGAATCAAACTATTCTTTAAAATATAAAGCAAAAACAAATTCTTCATTATTTGTTGATGATAGACATCTTTAACTTTACCTAAAGACTCTTGGTAAGCCTCATAATAAGTCTGAACCATTCCTCCTTTATCTTCTCGTATATTTTTAAGAAAGAAGTCTAGCAATAAATCGGGTGTAAAAAGATTTAATTTATTCTGTTCATAGACCTCTTTTATTTCCAAATATTTTCTAAAAGCTCCATCTTTAGTTTCTACAGGGCTTAAAAAATTAAACATAGATCTTGTGTTCTGAGCAAATTCAGCCGATAGTCTTGGAAGAATGTACGAAGTTAATGGATGCATTGGGTAAAGATTTTGAAGAACTTTAGACTCCACCCATCCCTTATCCTTATTTGGATACAGATTAAATTCTTTAATGGTCTCAAGATTTTCTTTAAACAAAAGGTGTTTATTTATTTTAGAGAATTCAGAAGGATTTTCTTTGATAAAAATCGCTCCCATTACTTCTTCACCCTCAGCTTCTGACACCATTAATTGATGTCTTTCAAATCTGCCAATAACTTTATTTAAATCTTTCTCTTTACTAGCTCTTAGACTACTAGGATCTTGGTGACTCGCTGAAATAAAAAGAATATTGCAATTATCTTTCTTGTCTTTTATGTCTTCTATAAATTGTTGTATTGAAAGACCAGTTGCAGAGGCAGAACTATTAATAAGCTTACCTAGCATTTCTCCAAATTCATCATATATTATAGCAATTCCACGATAACCATGTTTCCTTATCGCTTTTGCAGTATCTGCAAATATTGGAAATGCCGATGTGTGGCTATCAGAAAAAGGGCTTCCATTTATTTCCTGATATATTTTTTTAAACTCTAAATACGTACTTGGTTCGTAGGAATTAAGTTGTTCTATAAAGTGTTCATATGTACTACCCGTAATAAGATTTTTTAGCTGTTCATAATTTTGTGGACTTTTTTCTTTCCAATGATCAATAGTTTTTACCGCTTCCTCATAATTTGTTTTAGGCACATAATCAATATCGTTTTTTCTCAATGCGAACTTCAAACCTTCTAATAAAGAATGATTAAAATCGAGATCACCATATTCTGGTATTACCATTAACATTGGTCTAGAATTGTTAATATGATTATCTAAAGTACTCGAAAACCCATCTTTATAATAGTCTTCTTTGTCCCTGATTTTATCTATAAAACTTGTTTCAATCTTATTATTAGCTAAAAGGTTGGCTAATAATAATAGTAAATATGATTTTCCTGTTCCGTATGAAGAAATTATTAAATGAAGTTTTTTATCTGTGCTCTCAGAACAACTTAGCAATACGCTTTTAAGAATATCTCGTGAACTTTTATTAGGAAGGTAGCCTCTTACTTTTTCTATGTTTCCTTCAGGATCTCTGTAAGAATAATCACGTAATACATTTACCTCAGTAGCAAAAGCATCAGATAGTTTTATGACTTTATTTAATTTCATGTGTTTCTCTAGTTAGTCTTTTATTATAATTCAATAGTATTGTATCGGTTAAGTTCTTTTGATTTATAGATATCTCTAAAACCTCTAAATAATTTTTTAGAATAAAAAAAGAAAAAAATAGGCTTTATGGGCTCTCTTGAAGTTAATAACCTTGCAATTTCATCTTTAAAACCAGAAGAATTAGAAACAATAAAGGTTTCTAAATTAGCAACTATCGTTGTTCTACCCTTAGATTCATCCTCTATTTTATCTAACAATTCTTTTGGTGAAAAAATAAGTGAATTTGTGTAAAATTCAGCACAATCAATAAAGCAAATTTCAGGAATAACTATTTTGAATTGATCTACGATCGGACTAAATAATCCATCACAATATGTTACTCCAGTTCTTTTCCTTGAATTTTTTACGCTTGAAATGAAAGCACCAATACTATCCATAATGTTTATCTAATAATTTTAAAGTTGCTTCTTGATAAGTATAAACAATATGCTGTAAGTCTGCTGTTTGCACATATTTAACTAGCCCAGCATCCCTTAGCGCATAAATTTGTTCTAATAATTTTTCTTTATTTAAATTAAAAATCCTCCCTATATTATTTGCCTCTTCTAATAACTCATCAAATGTTATGGTTGTTCTCCCATTACGGTTGTTGTACAAAATATAAGCTAATAGAAACACGTTAACTTTGTAAGGTATACCTCTATGGTATCTGTCGTTTTGAACTTTAAAAATATTTAGATTTTTAAATGCATCAGAATCTAAAAAAGAATTAGTTGTAATATTGATTAAGCCTTTTACAAAATCATCTCCATAGTCAGTTTTTACATCATTCTGAATAGACCAAGAGCGAAAAATTTTCGCTAATTCTTCCTTCGTTTTAGCATCAGTTAATTCGTTTAATAAATAATATAAAAATGGATTAGATTCTTTTCCTGTCCAATGATAAAAGAGCACCCATAAAGTTATTTCATCTTCAAAGTATTTATCATTTGTATAAATAGTCTCGGCAAGGTTTGTTGGTTTATAGAGCTTATCGAGTAAATTTAAGTGCTTTAAATAAAGTTTTAAATTATCAACTTTGTTCTTTCCAAATCCAGATTCCAAAATCAGGTCTTTATTCTTGAAAGATGGATTGTTATATATCAGATAAAAGATCTTATACAATTCATTTTTGTCTAATTTGAAGCCACCATATTTAGTAATAGTTTGCATTTTGTGTTTTTAATGTTAATATAAATCCTATCCACAGTTAATAGAACCATCGTTTATTTAATTAATTATTTGATCATTATTTCACGTTGAATGATTTCAATTAATTTAGTAATTTGAGTTATACTTGTCGTTTTATCAATAGAAATTCTTATAGACTGATTACATTTTTCATCGTTGAATCCCATAGCTTTTAATACATGAGAACTTTCAACAATTTGAGAAGTACATGCAGAACCATTACTTAACGGAAAATTTGAAATTTTAGATATAAAAACATCAGAATTAAATTCTGGTATAATAACATCTACAATATTAAAAATTCTGTTAGTTGCATTACCAATAATAAAAGAACCTTTAATTTTTTTTAATTCTTGAATTAAAAACTTGTTTACTTCTTCAATTATATTTGTATTATTTTTTAGTTCATTATATGCTAATTCACAAGATTTTCCTAGACCAACAATTAGAGGAGTATTGTAAGTTCCTCCTCTTAATCCATACTCTTGCCCGCCACCATGTATTAGGGGGGTTATTTCTATATCATTTCTTTTATACAATACACCAGTACCTTTAGGGCCATTTAATTTATGCCCAGAAAAACAAAGCATATCTATAAAATCTTCTTCTACGTCGACTTCGATTTTACCTACAGCTTGTGTAGCATCACACAAAAAAGCAATGTTCTTTTCTTTACATAGAGACCCTATTTCTCTAATAGCTTGGATAATACCAGTTTCATTATTGACATACATAACTGTAATGAGTAAAGTATCATTTCTTATCGAATCTTTTAGTTGATTCATTGATATGAAACCATTTTCATCTACATCGAGGTAAGTAACCTCATAACCCTTGGTTTCTAAATACTCACAAGTTGCTAATACTGCCTTATGCTCAGTTTTAACCGTTATTAAATGGTTTCCTTTATCTGCATGAGATTCAACATAGCCTTTCATAGCTAAATTGATTGATTCCGTAGCACCAGAGGTGAAGATAATTTCTTGACTATTACAGTTTAAAAGATTAGAAACTTGAGTTCTAGCTTTGTCTATAGCATCTTTAGCTTTTTTGCCAAAACTATGATTACTTGATGCATTACCGTAAATTTCAGCAAAATAGGGTAGCATTTCATCTAAAACTCTAGTATCTAACTTAGTAGTTGAAGCATTATCTAGATAAGCTATAGAATTATGGGATTTGTTATATTCTGAAGGTAGTTTAGCCAAAATGGTTATTATCTATTTTTAATAATTTAATTTTTCTTCCAAGCTTTTTATTGTTTTTTTTTGCAATTCAATGATATAATCTTTGTCGTTATTTTCTTTTTGCATTTTATCTTCTTCGTTTCTGATCATAACCCCTTCTCCTCGAAATAACCAATCCGCTGATAAATCTTTATAAGTATTTATCAATTTTGATATATTACTTCCAGAAAGAGAACCTCTTTTTCTAGCTTTCCCAAGCAAACCATTTGCAATACCAGTCTCAATAGATAATCTATGATCATTCAATCCTTTGTAATCCATATAGATATCAAGTCTTTTAAAAAAATATATCATATTTAATAAAAATATTTTGATTATATATCAATAATGATATATATTTGTACTCAAACTTAACAAAAGTGATTAGGACGCTTTTAAGATTTATGCTTTAAGTCTTAAAAATTCTAACTAGACTTTAAAAATACAAAAAATATGGGATTTTTTAGTTGGATTACTCAAGACACAAAAGAAAGCATTCCTAATTACTACTCAAAGAGGTCTGTTTTTACAGTTTCTCTTATAGATAATAAAGGAAACGTTTGGAATGAAAAATGGTATGAAGGTTATGGCGTATTTGGCGGTAAAGATTTCTTTGTATTGGTTGCTGAAATGAATGGTAAAACCTCAAGAGAAGATGGTGTAGAATTATATCATGAAGGAGATGAGACATCTCTTTTATTTCCAAACCTTGTTCAAAATGACTTGGATTGGGAATGGAAAAACAAGAAACCAAAAGAATGTCCGCACCAAGGGCATTTTTATTAAGACAAAAAATAACCTCATCCACTTCATCCAACTCACGCCGACTTCAGGCGAGTTGAAAGGGTTTAGAGTTTATAAATATTTAAGAGAACTTCCACAACAGATCCCAAATTTTAGGTGAACGTGAGTGTTTTAGGCTTATCATCTAAGTGCTATTAGGGTTGCTATGAGCAAAATCAAAAGAGAAAATACGTACGCCTTGCAATGGCCTTTTCAAAAAAATGTAAAATAAACTTGACATTGTCACTTATTAGATTACATTTGTAAAGTCTTATTGACATAATGTAAACTCTTAATGACTTTTACTATGAAAACCAAGAAGCAACAGATTTTAAATTTAGCGGGCTGGACGTGGTCCTGGGTCGCTACGCTAGCCCTAGCCACCTTTGGTCCTCAATTTATTTGGGATGACCACCAACTGCTCACTATTCTCTTTGTGGGGTTGAACTTTGCCAATGGTATTGCCATGGTTATTGCCAACCGCCATTTCTTTAATAGCCTAGACGAGCTGCAACGTAGAATACAGCTTGAGGCT
>Ga0306909_100145_pt1 | contig 22475 bp, 21 predicted proteins | sample AntRauMFilla2697_FD_190439 | JGI IMG/M metagenome (GOLD analysis project Ga0306909, IMG submission 190439) | Saline lake microbial communities from Rauer Islands, Antarctica - Metagenome Filla 2 #697 (v2) (version 2) | ecosystem: Environmental > Aquatic > Non-marine Saline and Alkaline > Saline ... | reverse complement strand
TGGGACGTTTGCAAATCAAAATTATCGTGCGACCCGTATAGATTCGTCGGCATTAAACTCACATACTCTTTTCCATATTGTTGACGTATGGCCTGACATGCTTTTACCCCAGCAATTTTTGCTATCGCGTACCATTCATTTGTTGGCTCTAGCACACCTGTAAGCAAATATTCTTCTTTAAGCGGTTGTGGTGCTAATTTGGGATAAATACATGAAGATCCTAAAAAAATAAACTTTTCAACTTTTGCTATATGCGCTGTCGCAATCATGTTGTTTTGAATTTCTAGGTTCTCCATCAAAAATTGATAAGGATACTCTTTATTGGCTAAAATCCCACCCACACGAGCCGCTGCATCAATAACAATCTCTGGTTTTTCAGTTTCAAAAAAAGCAGTTACTGCTTGTTGATTTTTTAAATCTAATTCCTTACTTGTTCTTCCTATAAGATTGGTATAGCCTTTACCGCCCAATGCACGCCAAATAGCAGAACCTACCATACCGCGATGACCTGCGATGTATATTTTAGTGTTTTTATCCATGGTTTATTGTTTCTTCGTACAAACGAAGGTAGTCTGTGTATCTTTCGTTACTATTAAATTTCTCAATTGCTCTTTGTCTACAAGCATTGACCGTAGCTTTATTTTTAAACATGGCTAAAACAGCTTTGGACAAAGCCTTGATATCTCCCGTCTCAACTACAGCCCCTGTTTGATAGTCTATGGCTTCTGGGCTACCTCCTGTATTATAAGTCAAAACAGGCGTTCCACATGCTAAAGCTTCAAGATTTGTAGTTGGAAAATTATCAACATAGGTAGGGTTTACAAAGACGCTTGCCTTGTTGTACCAATCTACTAAGGCTTCTACATTTTCTGTGCGTTTAATTCCTTGAATTCCTTTTGGTAACTGTTCAATTTGTTTATCACTTAAACCGATGAGTACTATTTTAGAATCCAAAGGTAATATTTTTCTTAATTCAATAAAATCCTGTAGCCCTTTTCTAGCGTCCCAAATACTCGCAACACCTAATATAATATGACCATTGTCTTTAATCTCTTTGACTTTGGGCTTAAAGGTTTTTAAATCTACTCCGTTGTGAATAACCTCCACAGGATAAGACTTTAAAAAGGATTGCATAGCTAAACCTGCTAACCAAATACTGGGAGTTATTATTTTTAAATCTTGTACTCCTAAAAATGCATTTTGCTTATCCTCAAAATTTTGATAACTTCTGTCCATTAAGGCTTTTGGATAATTTCCAGTCAAAGGACATTTTTCGCAATGCGTTTTCCATTTTTCACAACCTACGCTTTCAAAATAGGAACAATGTCCTGTAAATGGCCAACAATCATGAAATGTCCAAACCACTGGGATTTTTTTTTCTTTGATAAACTTAAAAAGCAAAGGATAATTTAAAAAATAACCATGTATGTTATGCAGCCCTATGAGGTCTGGTTTAAGTTTATCAATAGTTTCTATAAAATGCGCAGTTGCTTTTTTTGAAGCAAGGCCATGTTTATCAAGTAACAATGTAGCCAGCCCATGTTGGTAGATATCTTTTTGTGTGCCAATTTTTATAAGATTTGAGTTGCTTGGTCTGTTTCCTCTTCCGAAGGCAATGTAACTTTCGTGTCCGTTTTTTATAAGGATGTTGCCTATTTCTTCGGCTATACGGCCAGTGCTTCCAGAGTTGGCCACGGTATTGATTTGTAAAATGCGCATTTTAATGTTTAAAAACTAGTGTAATAATAATCTTTAAGTGATGAATAAAGTTTTACTGATTTTTACATATTTTTTTTAGTAATTATACTCCCTTTGCTTCTTTATTTCATAGTGACAAACTCAAACTGCTACTTGGTGAGGTCTTTGATTGCTTTTCTTAGCACTTCCAGTTGCATGTTAGGGTTATAAAAATTATCAACTACATCATAACAATTAGTCCTAACTTTTTCTCGACTGGGTGATTTTTCAAACCATTCTGAAATAGTTTCGCCTAGATTCCCTTTTATGTTGTCAAAGAAACAACCTGTTTTCCATGACTTTATGGCTTCAAACTCAGGCATTTGATTTTTAAAATCATCATTTGTACAAACTGGTGTGCCATATGACATTGAATGTATAGAAGTAAGGCCTACATTACCTGGTGAAACACATAAATCTGCATTGGTAATCAATTGGGCTATTTTTTCTTCTTCATAACATGCCCCATAAAAATAGGCTTCAACTCCTAACTTTTTATCCAGTATTTCTAAATCACCCTTCACTTCACCATCACCAATAAGTACAAGATTAAATTTTTTAGTGACCAAATTTAATTGGTGTACTGCCTCAATTAAGAGTTGTAATCTTTTAACTCTAGTCAACCTACCTATGAATATCAAAGTGGGTAAATCATTTTTAAAATACGACTTATAAAAATTAGGTGAAACCGCGTTTACTCTCAAGGCAGTACTTCTTTCATAATTTACGGAATTATAAATGACCCTAATGCTAACAGGTTGAAAGTTTTCTTCAATTAATAAATTTCGTGCCCAATGCCCATAAACTAAATTTATATTAGCCAGAGACAGAAAAGATTTACGGACTGTTCTTTTCAAAAAAGATTCACTACCATAAATACCATGACCCCAAAAGATCACAGGAATCCCTTTTAGCCAGGCGACTATCGCCGCCAACCAATTTGATAAGATATTAGCATCCCCTAGCAAGATAATTACATCCCAATGTTTAAAAGCTACTTCCTTAAGAACATGTCGTTGGTAAATTAGTCTGTTTTTGACTTTAATATTATCAATTATGTGTACTTGGTTTTCTAAACCCTTCCAGTTCTCGTTTTTAAAGTTTACAGACTTAATAGATTTATCTGAATTATTCCCATAATAAAAATGAAACTCAACATCCAAGTCTCTAGCAAAAGCTAGCCAAAGCTTTTCTCTATAATGGGGAGCTATATTTGTAAAATAGGCAACTTTTTTATTCATTTTTATTCATTTTTTTTAAACACTTTCTTGAAAGTTGCATTTTACTTTATTAAATACACCACTTACATTATAATTCACAAAACCCATTTTATAAACTTGTTTTGCTTAAATATTATACTCCTCAAAATAAACCTGACGTTGATTGTACTGAAGGTAAACATTTGGATACTCTAAGTCTTAAGGATTTGATTACAAAGAAATTTAGATTTTTTTAGTGAAATACAAAAAATAAAGCATCAAGAATTAAATTTTCATTAAAACCTTTTGATATTGATATCCGCATTAAAAACTTAATTCGTTAATCTTTTCAACTAGTTTAGCATCTTATTCTTAAAGGTCTTACTGTGATAATCTTTTATGGCTCTTTGTATTAATCTTTGATTGAATATTTATTTGTTCTTCCCTGTTTGTTAAAATATTTATTCCATTTAGCATCCAAAATTTCTACAATTCCATCATTGAATTTTACTACGCGAACCATACTCTTAGTCAATTTGTTGACTTTTATAATCCAATAATACTAATATTTCGTTGCTTTTATTATTTTTTTATTTCGTTTCGAATCTAGTGTGATTTCCTTGCTTATCAATCTCCAACTTGAAAAATCTAAAGATGATATTGATGATATTGATGATATTGCAACCTTGGGCTTTGATAATTGATGTATCAATATATGATTTGTTTTTCTGTAAGTTTTTTTATTTCGACCTGAAGGAACTTTAGCCCTGTCTGAAACCAAGTACTATTAACTCATTCTATCTTTCAATAATCTCTTATGACTAACTTTTAGATCACGTGATTTAACACACTTAGAGTTAAGGCTAGTTCCAATCTGACCACATCCTATTATCGAAATAAAACTTATTATTATTAATTGTACTTTTATATATTAAAGCATATTTATAACTTATATATGGCGGGCTTAAGCTGTGTATTATGCTAATTTTAAAGTTTCTTTATTTTAAATTCAACGCGTTTTCCAAAGCTGTATTGTACTTTTTAAACATAGTATCCAATGTATAGTTTTCTATCGACTTTTTGGAAGCCGCTTTAGAATAGGTATCATACTTCTCAAATACTTCTATTATTGATTTTATTAAACTGTGTACATCTGGATATTCCAAATCCCAAGGATTGGATCCATAAGGCACCACTTTACCACAAAATTCATCTACAAGCTCGGGTAGTGCACCAGTATCAAAAGCGACAACAGGCGCACCACAAGCCAATGCTTCCGCAACTGTATTGGGACAAGCTGGATTGATGTCTAAGGATAAATATACCGAGCCAAAAAGCACCTCATATACATTATCACGGTTCAAGAAACCTTTATACTGTAAGCGCTCATCTAGCTTATTTTTTTCTGCTATTTTTTCAAACTTACCATAAAGCTCTATTTGTATATCTTGAGGAAGTTTTTGGGCTAAGTCATTAAGCAGTTTTACTGCATAAGGAGAATAATCTATCACCCCTTCTAAAATGACTAATCGTTTAGTATTCCTGACACTTAATGCTTTATCTATCCATTTTTTATCAGGTATAACTACACCATTGTGAATTATACTCGTATTTTTTCTAACACGCCACCCTTTTTTATCCCACCACTCTTTTACAAAGCGACTCTGGTAAACAATTTTATCTGCTAAAAAAGCATGAATACATTTACTCATCCAGTTTCTAGACTCCCCTATTATATAACTTTTTAATTTTACTTGCCCCTTTTTATGCAGCCAACTTATGCCATCTAACCTATATACAATTGGGATTTTTTTTAGTCTCATTCTCCAAAGCCAAAACAACTTTCGGGTACCACCAACCACAAACACGAGATCAGGTTGTTTATGTGTTCCAGCATAACTTACAACCCAGCCATTTTTTAGCAATTCTTTTTCAAAACGAATTTGAAAGCTACCTGGACCACCAGCTCCAGGTGGATGTGGGAATTGAATAGTTTTACTCATATATGTGTTAACAATTTAATTTTATAGCGAAGATTCTAGATTTTCGGAAGCAAACTGCTCGTACTTCTTTTTACATGGCTTTAAAGAAACTATTTATCTATACACTTATCTACCAGAGTGTTATAAGTAGTTAACTGTGCTTTTATTTTGAATTTACAATCAACTACCGTATAGATAAATTTTAAGGTATTACTTGTTAAAATTAAAAAAGTATGATATTAAATTATTTGAATATGTAATTCTATAATTTTTATATTGGATAAATTTCTCATTTATTTTTTTTTAATTATATACCCAGGACGATTTTTTACTTCTTCATGTATTCGCCAAATATATTCAGATATAATTCCAAGAGAAAAAAGTATTAAACCAGAAAAAAAAGTGATAAACAGAATGATAGAAGTCCAGCCCGGCACTGGAATACCCCAAAATTCTTTGTTACCGATTAAGGCTATATAAATGTAAAATAAAATTAATACAACAGAAATAAAGGAGAAAAATACACCCAGTAATGTTATCAATTTTATTGGGAAAGCAGAACTAGATATAAAAGTATCTAAAAATAACTTAAATTTTTTATTAAAAGTCCACCTTGATTTATGTTTTGACTTTGGTCTTACATATGGTAAAAAGTAAGGGTCAAAACCCAATCTTAAAATTTCTGGAACAACGGCAGTATTCTTTGGATGAATAAATTCATTAATTATATCAACGATCTCACTATCAATAAAAAAAAGGTCTGCACCACCTTTAGGAAATTGTATCTCTGAAAATTTATTCATAAAACTGTAATAGCTATTAGATAATAAGTCACTTAAAAAACCATCCTCTCTACTTTTTCTGTTTGGTATGATTACTTTCTGGCCTCCATCCCATAACTTGTACATTTCTACAAGAGTTTCATACGGTTGCTGTTCGTCATCTGGAATCGCTGTAGCGCACCCCCCTTTTGCTAAACTTAAGCCTGCAAAAACAGCATAATTACTAGTTTGATTTTTACTTAATTGATAAGCAAATACGTTTTGATGTTTTTTTTCAAGTTTTAAAGCAATTGTAAACGAATCATCTTTTGAACCATCATCGATAATAATCAGTTCATATGGGATATGATTTTTTTTTAGTAAAGCATCAATATTACTATGAACACTTTCTAGTCTATTACCACTGTAATAAGACAATAAAATAATCGATAATTTTTTATTCATTTTTTCTAGGATTAAATATTAAATAACTAATAATAAAATTCCATGTCATTGTCAATGGAATTGACATATAGGCTTTAAAAATATCTGGTATATTTAATGTGTTTTTAAAATATTCTAAAAATAAAGCTCCTAAACCCATTCCTGATAAATAAATACCAAAAAAAATTAAAGCCCCTTTAAAATCTATATTATTTTTAAAAACAAAAAACATATTTAAAATATACGAAAGTATAATCGCTACAAAATAAATTAGCACATAAGATAAAACGAGTGGTCCGTTAAATACATGTATAACAACGTAAAGCATAACACCTGAAAAAAGTGTAGTTATTACCCCTACCAATGAAAAACCAAATATTTTTTTTAATATGTATTTATATGCTTTTTTTATCCTAGACATAAAAATTAAAATAATTGAACATAAGTTTAAAAAATATTAACACTAATTAAATAGAATTAAGCTAAAAGAAGCCATTAACTATTTTACATAAATCTTTCATATCAGATTTCAACATACCTGGCCACAAAGGAAGACTAATAGTTGTTTTAGCAATCTCTTCTGCAATAGGAAAATCCCCTTTTCTATAGCCAAGGTACTTGTAAGCTTTTTGAAGATGTGGTGGAATAGGATAATGTATTAAAGTCCCTACCCCCTTATTGTTTAAATGGTCCTGTAGTTCTTCTCGTTTGCTTGTTCTTACGACATACAAATGATAGACATGATCTGCATTGGAAGCGAGTTGCGGCAATATTAAATTAGATCCTACTAAACTTTCATTATAAGTTCTAGCAATTTCCCTACGCTCTTGGGTCCAGTCGTTGAGATATTGAAGTTTAACTGATAAAAGAGCGGCTTGTAACTCGTCTAATCGCCTATTGAGTCCCACATAATCATTATGGTACTTTTTGTGGCTCCCATAATTTCTTAAAGCTTTAATTTTTTCAGCAATCTCTTCCTTATTTGTGGTAACAGCACCAGCATCTCCAAGCGCCCCTAAATTTTTGCCAGGATAGAAACTAACGCCATTGGCATGACCAAAACTTCCTGTCAGTTTTCCATTATAACTAGAACCATGGGCTTGCGCATTGTCTTCTACCACATACAAATCATAAGCTTTTGCGAGCTTCATAATATAATCCATTTCACAAGCTTGACCGTATAAATGAACAGGCATAATAGCCTTGGTTCTTTTAGTGATGTTTTGCTCTATAAGTTCTGGGTTGATGTTATAAGTATCCATTCTTGGTTCAACAAATACAGGCGTTGCCCCAACGGATGTAATGGCTATCACACTGGCTATATAGGTATTTGAAGGTACTATCACTTCATCACCTTTTCCAATATTCAATGCTTCTAAAGCAAGAATTAAGGCGTCTAGACCATTACTTACCCCTACGCAATACTTGGTTTGGTTGTATTTGGCATAGTTGGCTTCAAAAGTTTGAAGCTTCCCCCCCATAATGTACCAATAGCTATCGTAAACATCGCTAAAAGCTTGATGCATTTCAGAACGAATTTGTTCGTGCATGGGTTGAAAATTTAAAAAAGGTATTTTATTCATCATCTTTATTATTAATCTATTTTAATATACTCATGCTTACCATGGTAATCCTCTATCAAATCTTTTAGACCAAAGGTAATACGATTCACCCGTTACTCGTAATTTAATATCTAGATAACGAGTATCAATGCTTGGTTCAACAAATTCCAAAACTAAATCATTATCTGTATTTGTAGGAACGGTTACTTCTTCTCTTTTTTTAAGATACCATATTTCAACCCATATTCTTAAAATTAAACATAAGCCGCCACTTACACCAATTATATATTTTGATTCATTGAATGTAATTTAACTAGTTGCTTCTAGAAGGCATCAACACACTCTCCAAGTAGAGTCTATAACTCTAGAAGCAGCTTATTTTAACTCTTTTTCATATTCTAAGTTAATTTTCTTTAAATCTAAAAATTTAATTATTTTTATTTATAAGGATTTTATAAAATCCTTTCTTAATCTCACGTAATCAACTTTAAAGTAATGTCCGATTATATCTTGATCTGTTTCGGCGACGAATTGTACTCCAAAACGTTGATGAAATTTCTGAACATGAATATTCCCCTTTCGAATATCCATGTGACATCGATTAAATCGAAGATTGTTAAAGCAGAAATCATAAATAAGAATCGCTGATTCCAAAGCAGCTAACTTAGTTTTGTTATCATTTAGTATCCAACTTCCCCAGCAAAACGAATTATTTACAAAATCAAAGTCGTAAATTCTGACAGTGCCAATTTTTTCATTATTATCTTTTCTTTCAATAATGAAGTAATATTCATCACCTTCAAATTCCCTTTTTTTATAATTAATAATCCAATCAACTTGCTTGCTAATATCACTTGTAACGTCAGAAAGATGTTTGTTATAATTCTCATCAGTTCTTAAGCTCAAAATAAATTCAGCATCATGTTGTGTCACAAAGCTAAATTGAATATTTTTTCCAATTATTTTTAATGAATGTTGCATAATTTTATAATTTAGATTAATCCTCCACTTAAATCGATTTCGGAACCTGTTAAATATCGACATTTAATTAGGTAATTAACAGTTTCAAGAATATCATTTTTCCCGCACAAGGCTTTTCTAGGTATTTCATTGATTAAATTGTCTAAAAAAGCTTTAGGCACCTCTTTTATCATTCCTAATTCTGAATAACCAAGGTTGATAGTATTAATAGAAATGTTCAAGCTTGCATTTTCTTTAGAAATTGAATTAGAAAGCCCCCATAAAGCGGCTTTTGAAGCAGCGTATGCGCTTATTCCAGGAGTTGGTCTTTTTGCAGCAACTGAACCAAAATTTATTATACAACCGCTATTGTTATTTCTCATAATAGTTAATGCAAATCGAATACAATTAAATGTTCCAATAAGATTAGTATTAATAACATCTGCCCAATCGACTAGATTAGATTTATGAGCGAAACTGTTGTATGTTTTTCCTGAACAATTAATTAGAATAAAATCTTTAGTGTCAGGCAATGATTTGAAAAAAAATTCTACTTCATTTATTTTAGTTATATCCATTTGAACTAACTCTGAATTTGAAGTGTTTTTATAACACGTTCCAATAACATTCAAATAATTATTTTTAAGTTCTTCATATAAAAACTTGCCTACTCCTCCTGATGCTCCAATGATTACAATCATAGCTAAATTATTTATGTTATTACATCCATTTAATTATTGATGCCCCGTAAGTCCAACCACTACCAACTGCAACAAATAAAATAATATTTCCTTTTTTTATTTTCCCTGCACGATTTAATTCATCTAACAAAATAGGTAAAGTACCTCCCGATGTGTTTGCATACTTATCCATATTTGTCATCACTTTTTCAAATGGTAAACCTATCAATTCGGCCGTTTTTTGAAGTATTTTAATACTTGGTTGATGCGGAACCATTAAATCGATATCATCAATAGTGAGTCCCGTATCTGATAATACCTGATTTATTGCTTTGGGTAGAACATCAGTTGCTGTATCATAAACAGCACTTCCATTCATTTCAAAAAAATGTTTACCATCTTTTATTGTTTTTTCTGAGGCCGGAAATTCAGAACCTCCACCACGTATTGTAAAATTATCTTTACCTCTACCATCAGAATATAATCTATATGCTAAGAATCCTCCATGAATATTAGCATGTGATATAACAGCAGCTCCCGCACCATCACCAAAAAAGACAGCATCCCTTCTTGACCAATCCGTTATCTTTGAAAAAGTATCGGCACCAATTACCAAAACATTGTCGTAAACACCACTAGCAATATATTGGGATGCCACGGACATTGCAAATAAGAAACCACTACACACTGCAGAAATATCAAAAGCAACAGCATTAAATGCCTTTAATTTTTCTTGTACTATACAAGCAGTAGAAGGTGCTAACCTATCAGGTGTTGCTGTAGCTACAATAATTAAATCAATGTCACTAACGCTAAGATCTGCATTTTCAATTGCTTTCAGACCTGCTTTCCATGCAAGATCGCTGGTGGCTTCACTACTCGAAGCAATTCTTCTTTCTTTTATTCCTAAATTTTCATAAATCCATTCTGATTTTGTTGGTAATATTGTTTCTAAATATTCATTGGTATAAATTTTTTCGGGAAGAAAGGACCCTGTGCCAATAATTTTAACATTTCTAACTAATTGTTTCATTTTTCTTTTATTTTTAAAAATTCCTTGTAATCTCTTGTATAATCTTTTTCATCATACCCAATAGACGCATGATTCTTAACTATTGTTTTTTGTTATTAAACTACCAGCACCAATCATTGCAAATTGACCTATATTAATATCTCTTAGTATCGTTGAATTAGCTCCGATTGAACAAGAATGCTTTAAAATGGTTTGCTGAAGATTTTTTAGATACTTTTTTGAGCGTGGATTTTTATCATTTGTAAAAGTTACATCAGAGCTTATAAAAACATCATCCTCTACTCTAATACCATCCCAAATTTGTACACCGGTTTTAATTGTAACATTGTTTCCTATCACAACATCGTTTTCTATAAATACATGGGCGTTTATATTGCAATTTTCTTCTATTACTGCACTTTTTATAACAACAAGAAATTGCCATATATAAATACCACTGCCGATATTTTTACTTTGCAAGTCTGATAATGGATGTATCACTTTTTCTTACATAATCTATTTCTTCATGTAAATGTGAAGCCAAAACCAAATTTATAGACTTTGATGAGAAATTATTAAGTTCCCCCCCACAATCTTGGTAAAATATGAAGTGCTAAATTTGGTTTATTTTAATTTACTCTTTTTTTTATTTTCACTATTATCTAATATAACATCAAAACTTTCACTTTCCACAATAATATATTGTTCTAGTTCATAATGCGCATGGCCATCTCGAGCCTCTCCAGTAGGAATATCATATAGATAGTAAATTTTTTTTACGTCAAAAGGAATATTCTTACCATTTTCAACAACTGTTATATCTCAAGCTTCACTATGAATTTTAGAAATATCAATTACAGGTAATATCTGTTCTTAATGAATTCTGCGTCTGATACTTCCACATTACAAAAGTGAAAGGTATTACTTCTTTTTCCATATTAATATTTAAAAAAACACAATATTCAATCAATAAACTCACTTTAAAATACTTTCAACCCATTAAATACCACCCAGAGTCAATAACTCTAGAAGCTACTTCCCTTAACTCTCCTTGATATTGAGCGTTAATTTTTTTAGGCCTAAAAATTTAATTATTTGCATTATTTTTTTTCCATTTATCAAAACCGACTCCCTCCCAAGGCATCCCTCTTTCAAATCTTAGCGGCCAAGGATAGTGTGCTTTACCTGTTTCTCGAGACTTTATTTCTCTTACATCTTTAATGAATTTTGCAGGACTACCAATTACTAATTGATAATCTCCCACATCTCTACCAACAATACTTCCTGCACCAACAAGGGCGTGCTTACCTATTTTTACACCAGGTAGCAAGACACTAGATACTGCAATTTGAGAATAGTCTCCAATTATTGGCCCAATACATATATCTGAAGGAGGGGTTGGATCATTTGTTAAAACTACATATGGGTAAATAAAAACAAAATTTCCAATTGTACTTTTTTGTCCAATGTGAACATTACTGTGAAGCCAACAATTATTTCCAAACGTAGAATGTCCCTGAATATCTGAAACTGTACCTACTCTACAATTTTTCTTAAATATGGTAAATTCCCTTATTGTAACTCTATGCCCACAGTTAAAATTATCACCTAACTCCGTCCCTGCATAAATAATGCAATGACTTCTTAATAATGAATTTTCGCCTATAATTGTAATAGGATTTTCGTAGGCATCATATTCATAATAAGAAGCCAAAGGTTCTCCAATTATGCAGTCATTACAAATTGTAACATTATCTCTAATAATAACATTATCGTAAATTCTAACATTATCCCCTATCCGAACCTTCTTACCAATCTTTGCGGACGAACTAATTATAACATTTCTATTATTAAATTTCACTATTTTTAATTTTAAAAAATCCTTGTAATCTCTTGCATAATCTTTTTCATTATACCCAATAGACGCATGATTCTTAACTATTGTTTTTTGAAATAAAATAGGATAAGCTTTGGATCGAGGCGTTTTATCATAAACGAAAGTAAGGTTTGGACTAACGAATACCTTGTTTTCTATTCTTAGACCATCCCATATTTGCACCATTAGCTTTAAAATTACTCGATTCCCTATGACAACATCATTTTCAATAAAAACGTGACAATCGATGTTGCAGTTTTCATCAGGAACATCATTTTCTAAAATTATAGAAAATTACCATATTAGAGGGTCTTTCCCAACGTTTCTAGATTGAGTTTCCGCTAATTTATGAATCACTTTTATAGTTTATAAAATCTTCATAATCTCTAATATAATCTTCTTCATCATATTCATGAGAAGCTAAAACTAAGCAGATTGATCCAGAAGTGAAATTAATTTCTGAAGCCCAAATACCAGGAGGTATATGAAGCGCAAGATTCGGTCTGTTTAATGTATACACTCTAACATTAGCACCATCATTTACTTCAACTTGGTAGCCACCACTTACAGCTACAAGTAACTGATGACATTCTTTATGCGCATGAGCACCTCTAGATTCTCCTCCGGGTATATCATACAAATAAAAGACTCTCATAATTTCAAAAGGGACTTCTTTGTTATTCTCTACTACTGAAATATGTCCTCGTCTATCACCAATTTGATCGATAGTGATTAATTTACAGTCGTTTGTTTTCGTAGTTTTCATGTTAAACTTTCGATATTTCTAATATAATCATCGCAGTCATATTTTTTGCTTGAAAGATGTAAGGATACTGCATTAGTTGAGTGATTTTCTATATGACGCCAGATTTTGGAAGGTATATATATGGCATTGTAAGATCGGTTAAGTTGATATGTTTCTTTCTCACCATCTTTATTTGTAATCACCACATCAAAACTTCCAGACAAGGCAATAATAATTTCTTCTTGTGTTTTATAAGCATGCCCTCCTCGTTGTTGGCCTCCAGGCACATCATATGTCCAAAAAACTCGTTCTATTTTAAATGGAATATTTGAATTTTGTTGAAGAAAAGTCAAATTCCCTCTTTTGTCTTCAATCTTAGGAAGCTTTAATAATTTTATTTTATTCAAGTTTGTATTATATGAAGTTAAGTTTTTAATTATAAAATAAATATATAATTTTAAACCATGATAAGCTTAAAATTATCCTGATTTAAACTGTTATTCTTTTTTCTGATTTCGAGCATAAAAGGCATAATCACCGATCACCCCTAATTTAAATACTTTATATTTTTCTTCAGCAGTTAAATATTCTGGTGCTTTTTTATCAATAATAAGAAATTGAATCTCATCATGACGCTCAATAACTTCTTTGTAAGTAAAGCCTTGCTCTATTATTTCATTATAATATTTAGATGACTGAATGGTCTGGCTTAAATTAGACTGTTCATAGATAGATTCTAACTTTATTCGGTCTAATGACAAGCACTGTGGAAAATAATCTTCGACATAAAACCTTAGATTATGCCCCGGTATAATAAAATTTGTATTCTTTTTTCTTGTATTATAAAAGGCTTCTTCACTGCTCACCCAAACTATTTTCCCTTTGCTGCCCTTTAAAGCTTGTATAATAGCTTCTTTATTCTCTATGTCTGGATATACTCGTGATTTGAAATAATCTATTGAACCATAAATACTTAAACTAAGTGTCACCAAAAACAAGCTAATTGCTAAGTTTCTCAGTATTACATTAGACATAAACAACTTAACAAATATAAAAAACACAAGCAAGATATAAAGAGGATAGAAAATATTTTCGTGGAGTTGGTCTCCATCATATGTAAAGCACAAAAAAGCTACACCTAATACACTAATAAAATAAGCAATACATAAAAAAACAACCAGGCTTTTTTTATCTTCAATTATTCTAGCTAATCCCTTCTTCTTATAATGAAACCAAAGCAATATCAAAAGAGGGGAAAAAGCAAGTAAAATATACCCAGATCTTAAAATCGGATTTTTTATTAATAGAAATATTCTTGAATAATCTTCTGTAAAGTAAGAAATCACCAAATCCAAAGTCCCAGGTATAGATTTCGCTGTTTCTGGTAATGCCTCATTAAAAACGACATACAACATACCAGCAATTATTATCCCACAGATAAAAAAGCTGTTTTTCGCAGCTCCAAACTCCTTATTATAAAGCGCATAAAACATCCAAATAAACAAACTTGGCACGATAGTTATCATAGTTGGAGGATAAATCACTGCAATAAATCCCAGTATAAGTGGTAAGTTTTTGATGCCATTTCGCTTAAAATCACTAATCAAATATAAAAGCCCACTCGCCACAAGCGTCCATTTAATAGTAGTGTGCGTAACATTTGCAATACTTGGATTCCATGGATTAAAGTCAGTCCCCAAACTAAGCATCCATCTTAAGCTGATTGTATATGGAAATAGAAACACTATCGTTATTGTAAGAGCCAATGGTAGCCAATATTTAGTTCTAAAATAAAGATTGGATTCCCTCAAATACTCAAATACCCCAGTAAACAAAACAGTCACCAACAAAGGAATTAATATGAATATCAACGTATATAGACTTGTAAATCCAAATATTTTTGTTAGCCCAGCATTCAACCATAATTCAAAATAATGGTAAAAATTAAAATGCTGCACCCCATCAAGAGCTGGATCAAAAAGTTTTGTTTCAATACCAGTTTTATTTAAAATTTCAGATATGGCAGCATAGAACGAAAGATCATAATGTACATTTATGAAACCACCTAAATTAGGTATATGTAGTCCTGTTAAAATAAGGAAAGCAACTATAAAAAATGGTAAAATAATAGATAACACCTCTTTTTTAAGTGGAATGCTTGCTAAATTTTTACGTAATTGTGTTTGCCATGATAGATTGTAAGTTGCTCTTCCTTTTATAAATGAGTACCCAAACAGCAGAGAGATTATTAATAAATAGGAAGAAAATGTAGAAACCACCAAGGCATATCCTGTTGTAACCACCAGAATCCCAATAACCAATTTGGTAAAGGAATTGGAAAATGATTTTTGACCTTGTAGGATATGACCAATGATGTACAAAATAAAAATAGCTAAAAGTCCAAATAAAAAAGCTAACAGGTACTGTTCCATCTAAAGTGTATTAAAATAATTATTGATATATTTAATTTTTATAAGCGCTTATTTTTAGGATTGCTTTACAATGCAAACTTAATATGCTTTTCAGCCCACCTACGATAAGAAAATTTGGTAATGTCATATTATTAAATTTGCTAATTGATTACTACTTATAAACTCTACATTTGGATATTTTAAGACAATTTTTTGTAAAATAATTTTTAACATGGCTAAATTCTTATTTCTGTTGCGCTCGTTTAAACTTCCTATATAATTGATCCGATGGCTTCCAATAATGCATGGTTTATTCAATTCAAAAGCAAGTTTTACTCCAGCTAAAGTTATATCCATCCAATCTTTATGAGGCGCATTATTAGGTTCAAAAAAAGCATTTCTTGCTGTATATACTAAACCGCTTGAACGATCTAGCTCACCTAAGAAATGAGGTTTTCTATTAAAGCTATTTCTTTTGTTAGAAATAGGTTGATACTGTAGTTTAATTCCTTGTAAAGTTTTTACTTTTGATTGGGCTAAGAGGTTGTGTAAATTTTGATGCCAATAATATGCTGGTGCAATAAAGCTTTTGGATACATAACCAAAACTTTGCTTAAATATATCGGCGCTATCTTTTATCCAGTGCTTATGGTAGTCTGTTTCACCTTCAATACCATAAACGTCTAATGCGGCCTGTAAGTTTTTCCGCCTTTGTTTTAAGAGTGCTGTATAGGGAATACCCCAGGTTTCCAAATCGAAAGCTTTTAATAATTCTTTATTTCCAGCTTTTAATTCAGCTAACCACGCCAAGGCATGAAGGTGTTCTCTACCGTGCAATTGTGGCATAAATAGCTTTTCTTGTTCCCCATTTTGCCAAAGACCAAATAAATCTTCTCCATGGCTATAGTCATTTAAGGCCTTTGTAAAGGGTTTGTAGTGAAACTCCTCGAAGTTTGCATCTTTAATAGCCTCAAAATCAGGATTGGCAGTACATACATTTGCGGTAATGCAAGCTGGATTTCCTCTAGAATCTCTTACAGAATTAAGCACTTCGAACAAAGCGGATAAATCCTCTGCATTTGCAATGCTATCATATTGTACATAACGATCGTTTTTAACCGCTTTACTTATCTCATTTAATTTATTTAATGTTTTTTTATTTTTAGTCCTTAAACTTCCCCAATCGTCTGATTCGATAATGACTAGCTGACGGTCAGTTTTAAAAGATTTATAGTTGAGGTAGGTATCAATTCCTTTTTTAATCAATCCATGCATAGTTTGTATAGTTTTGAGTAGAATTTTATTTTGATATAATTTTCCCTGGATTACCAATTACAATTGAATGTGGTGGTACATCAAAATTCACAAATGCATTGGGCGCTATCATTACATTGGGCCCAACCTGAATATTGCCTACCAATACCGCACCCGTCCCAATCCACACAAAATCTTTTATTTGTGGTGCACCTTTATTTTCACCTTTAGCATCTCCTAAAGTACAACCATGCACAATATTGCAATTTTTACCAATACTGGCATTCACGCTAACTACTATGCTACCAAAGTGACCAATAAAAAAACCATCGCCAATTGGAGTAATACTAGGAATCTGTAACCCACAACTATAGGTTAACTGCCATATCATGATTTTGGTTGGAAAGTTAATTAAAGTATTGGAATTACGCTTTAACCTTACAAAGGCATATGCTTAAAGCTTTTTGCACCGAGACCAGTAAGTAGTTTTTTATAACTAAATGGGCTTGGATAAATCCGGTATAATTCAACTTAAATGGTCTTTTTGATATTCATAAGATTAGGTACAAGGTTCGAAAATTAATATTTAAAGTTAATTTAAGAACTTTAGTGAATTGTTTTATTAAGTGTTTAAGTGACAAATCCATATTCTTAAAAAATAACACATCTATAATGCTACAAATGCATATTTCAGAATTAATAATTAAGTTATAAATCTCTACGTTAAAGTCTTATTCACTCAAGTTTCGCACCTTTTTCTAAGCAGTACTTAATTGAGGGGTTATAGGTTTTGTCGCTATATTTAAAAACGCTAGGAAATCGCTGTTAAGTATCAATTTATGGATGATTTCATTAAAATCGATATGGTCGGTAATAAGTTCCAAAACGCTCAATATTTCACTGATTGCTGACAAGAGCCTTTCATTGAGCTTGTGTTCGATATAATCCTGTTTGATTTCCCTGAACATTCCTCCAATTGTTTCGTAGGCCTCCATCCTGTATTTCAAGCTTATCATAAGGTATTGTATCATAGTAATGGTTGTTTGGGATACCTGCACATCAAAATTGGTCGATTGGCTTTTGCCAAGCCCCAACAATTGTTTGGCTTCTTTAAAGAATACTTCAATGGTCCAGCCTGTGTTGTACACCTTTATGGCTTTGTAAAAACTTAACCCCGTATCGGTAGACAGCAGAGTGTGCCACGCACCGTTGACACTTCGCTTGGTAAGGAACACCTTCACTTGTACGCCGTCGATTTCCCCTATATACTGAAAATAATAGAGCCTCATGGCTCTTGATCTTGACATTTTGACACGGTGCTTTCTCAATTGTTTTATGGACATTTCCTTGCCATCAGCGGTCAGCTTGCTATTGTACTTGTACATTCCTATAACATGGACCTTCTCGGCTACCCTGCGGAGTTTTTTTTATGAGCCCCAAGCTGGTAAACCAACTGTCGAACAAGATGTAATCGACAGGGATCTTGCGCTGGCTGATCCTTTTGAACATTTCGACAACCACATCAATCTTCTTCTTGTTGAGTTCCGCAAAACGCTTGCAGACGGGCAGCCCTTTGTCTCTATTTGTGGATTTTTGCTTTTTGCGTTCTTTTTTGGAGAGACCGTATTTTTTTGTCTTGCTGTCCTTGTTTTCTCGGTGCAGGCTAAAATCAACGGGGATTATCACGCTTCCATTCCAATAACCAGCCACCAAGATCTTATAGCCAAATATAAAGCGCTGGGAGACATGGTTGTATATTTTAGAGATGCCCTCAATTTTCTGGCCTCTTTTTTCTAGGTCGCTATCATCAAATATCAAACACTTAAAAGCATCTTGGGGAGCACTAAACCTATCATCGAGATCCAAGTACCGTTTGACAAAGAGCAACAATAGGTTGCGCCAATTCAATTTTTGATTGGACAATGCCCCGCAATAGCTGTCTTTTTGCCCTTTGTAAGAAACCGTAATATCGCTAAACATTAAACTCACGTTCTTTATATTCATAAAAGGGAGCACTATCAAAACTTTCATCAATTTCCAAAAGGGGATACCGCTTTTTTTGACGGCATTAAACAGCTTGGAGGATTTGGAAAATTTGAACAGATTGAGGTGCTGTGCGAAAAATTCTGGTTGTTTTCAAGTCTGCTGAAAAAGTGCTTTTATTTCTTGGGTTTTAGTAATATCTTTATATGTTAGCATATTTGTATTTTTCTTGTTCGTACTATAAAAATACAGTAAAACCAAGCGTTAAGCAAGGTTTGTATGCTACTTTTTTTGTTTTATCCATTTGTAAAATCAATGTTTTCGGGATGCGAAACCTGAGTTATTCATTAAAAAAACTATTTAATACTAATTATTTCTTATTAATTCACCAAGTTGCACAGAGGACATAAACTCTACCTCAGGCCACTTCTTAAGAATTTTTGTTAATAAATTCTCGAGGGTTTTATTACCCGACTCTCGGTTAGCTTCGTTGAGACCTCCTATATAGTTAAGACGGTGAGAACTAATGACTGCTGGTTTTTTAAATTTAAAGGCCGTTTCAATATGCCCTAGACAATCTTCTAACGAATGTCCTTTATCGGGATAGCTTGGCTCAAAAACACAATTGCGAGTAAGATAGACCAAATCATTTTTCCCTTTTTTCCCTATATACCGAAAGTGCTTCTTGGTTTTTCCATTTCCCTGTGGCTCTTCATGAATTTTAGGACTAGACACATAGGTCATTCCTTCTTTTGCTGCAGTGTCAATTATTTTTTGGTGAATCATACCGTTGGGAGGCACAAAAAAAGAAGGCTTTCTAGAATGCAATTGTTCAAATAGTTGAACCCCGCTTTTAATAACTTCCTGATGATAAGCCAAACTTTCTGGTTTTTCTAAATAAAATGCAGCTTGATAAGCAATACCTGAAAGATTTTGTGGCCTAAAACCCCAAAACCCTTGATGAAATGCCTCCATCGTTTTTTTGTCTTTTTGTTGTAGAGCATTCATCCATAAACTAACATTCAAATGTTCTCGCCCATGAAATTCAGGAACAAATAATTTTTGCTGCTCTCCTTTCTTCCAATAGTTAAAAGCATCTTCTTGATTGTAGTCTTTTAGCGTATCTAATAAAGTTTGGTAATAATACGTAGTAAACTGTTCTGCTTCTATTTTTTTAAAATCTGGATTGGCAGATAAGGCCATAGCAGTAAAAACAGGATGATTTCCCATTTTATCTGTAAATGAACTAAGTGTGGCAAATAAGGCTTCAAAATCTTCTACACTCGCTAAGGTATCTAATGTATTATATGGTCTGTTTTGATGACCTATGTTTAATCCTTTTTGCCTTAGCACTTTGTAAGCTCTTAATGAAGGCATACGTATACTCCCCCAATCGTCCGATTCTATAACAACAATTTTTCGTTTGGTGCGCCAACCAGGAATATTAGATAGAGATTTTATTGTTTTATTTAACATTAAAGTCTACTAGTTTGTAATTCTTTTTCTATCAAAGTCTTAAAAACACGGTCCCATTTTTTATAAGACTCTTCGTAAGAGAACTTAGTTATATGCTTATAACCGTTGACGGCTAATTGGTTCAACTTAGTACAGTTCATCATCAAATCTTTGGTTTCCTCTACATATTTATCGATATTAAAGGGAGTAACTAAAATGCCGTTTTCATTATGGATCACAATGTCTTGAGCTGCTGCGTAAGAGTTAAAGAGCACTGGCACGCATGCAAAACTTTGGGCTTCCACTAAGACATTTCCAAAACCTTCATAAGCAGAAGTCATATGAAATATTTTGGCTTTTTTGTAATAGTCATCTGGGTTAACCTTTCCAAAAAAAGTTACTCTGTCTAGTTTTTGTTTCAGGCAAAATTTCTCCATTTTTTTCTTTTCTTCACCGTCACCTAAAACCCAGAATTTCCAATCCGGAATTTCATTATGTAGCTTTTTCCAAATTTGCAGCAAGAGGTCTATTCTTTTCTGAGGAATATTGAGGCGTCCCACAAATAAAATAATATTTTCTTTATCTAAACTAGCAATATCTAATTTTGGCCTTTGGAAAGGATTGCCTATACCTAAGATTTTAGTATCAAATTTTTTAAGTGAAGGTGCTAGAAAAAAAAGTTCAGGCTTAAATCTTTCTGATAGCATGACGAAAGCATCTGTGTTTTTAACAATAAAACGCAGCTCAATATTTTGTTTTAAAATATGATATCCTAAAATAAGTTTCCTAGCGAGTAAAGTATTTAAAAAATCTAACTTTTTACTTTTAAACAATTCTTTTATGATGTCTTTATGGTTGTCATAGAAATTAAGCGGATTAATACGCAAGGTATTGATTAACTTTGTTTTTACTGGTTTGTTTTTCAGTAGTAGCTTGGTTAAACTTACAGAATATCCCAATTGATTTATAATACAATCAATAGCCTCTTTTTCCAATATAATTTTTAATTTATTTTCTTCTTTTATATTTATATAATAAAGTGTAATCCCTTCAAAATCTTCTTGTCTAGTGGTATGGTTTCCGACAGAAATAATAATGGAATGGTGTTGGTTTGATTGAAAAATCTTAGCTAGCTTAGATGTACTCCTTTGGACTCCACCAGCATTTGGGTCAAATTTTTGAGTTAAAAATAGTGCAATATTCATAGTCGATTAAGTTTATAAAAAAATCCTTATGGCCGTTCGTATTGAAAAGTCATCTTCACCCAAAAACCATGATACCTGTGGAAGAAAGACAGAAAATAAACTAAAGTTTTCGAATAAATAAGAAACTTGAAATAAAAACATCGGAATAGAGAAAATTAAAAACAAACTCAAGCCTTTGTTTAGGTAATTTATACGCTTTCTACTCCAATTGTACTTTTTTAGAGTTAACTGTAAATGAATTGCCGCTGCCAAAATAAAAACAGAGGCTATCATTTTTGCTCTACCTTGTATTGATGGTGAAAACTCTAAAAAATTGGAGAAGGCATAAATGCCAATTCCTAATGAAACCAAAAAAGTTAAATTGGGATCTATTCGTTTATTCAAATAAAATAAGAGCAGTATAAAAGTTAAACCTACAATATTAAAAGTCTGATAGAAACCCGACCCATACTCTTTATAAAAATTTTGATTCCCTCTATTTTGTTCATCATATCTTTTAGCATATCTTGTAGCATCTGCTTCAGAAGCTATGACATTTGACTGTGTCTGACTTTCAACTAATGATGTTTGAGGCAAATAAGACTCTATAAAAGAAAAATTGAGGGAAGCAAAAAAAGATAATATGTATATTGATATTAAGATATACTTTCTATGTCTTAATAAATAGGCAAAGGCAGCAGGGATTATAAAAATCACATAGGAGAAGTGAACAATTATTGAAAACAGAATAATGAAAAGATATTTTTTATCTTTTGTTAAGGCCCAGCTGTAGGTTCCATAAAAGAAAACCCACATTCCTGTCCACATACGTATGGAGTTTAAAGCACCAATACTTTTTATAAATAAAAACAAGACTATAAAACCAATAAGAATAGCCCCTTTTTTTGTCGTTAAGTGATTCTTTAAGACCAACAAGACTGATTTAGTAAAAAAATAACCCAATACAAAACCAGAAAATAAATGAATTAATTCTGGCGTTTGTAAAACGGATGCTGACAAATAAGAAATAGTATGTAAATAAATATCTTTTGCTCCGACCACTGACTCGAATGCTAATAACTGAAAGCTTTGAGTGAGAAAGTCTGCTAATGAAAGATTTAGGTATTCCTCTTTCGCATTCATTAGGTGAGTATAGCCATCATTACCAGGCGTATACATATATACACTTCCCACAATTCCCATAAATGAGTCCCAAAAAATGTAATAAAT
>Ga0306909_100138_pt1 | contig 22980 bp, 18 predicted proteins | sample AntRauMFilla2697_FD_190439 | JGI IMG/M metagenome (GOLD analysis project Ga0306909, IMG submission 190439) | Saline lake microbial communities from Rauer Islands, Antarctica - Metagenome Filla 2 #697 (v2) (version 2) | ecosystem: Environmental > Aquatic > Non-marine Saline and Alkaline > Saline ... | reverse complement strand
TTACTTCAATAATGACATATTGCTTGTAAAGGCCCCTTTTTGTTTTTGTTACTTTCCTTATTCGACGGTGGTAGCCCTCAACTGTATTAGTGGTATAAATAAGCTTACGAATAGGTTGAGTATATTCAAAATAGGTACTGAGTTCCTCCCAGTTGTTTTGCCAACTCTCTATCACAATTGGATATTTTCCCCGCCATTTTTCTTTTAAGGCCTCTAAAGATTGTTCTGCTAAAGCTTTTATTTGTGCTCTGTAGACTTCTTTTAAGTCTTTCATAAACTTTTTTATCTTTAGAAGCTACGCACTTCATTGAGTTACGAATTTGATGAATAACGCATTTTTGAATTTGAGTTTTTGGAGAGAGGCTTAAGATAGCTTCACTAAAGCCCTTTACGTTGTCTGTACAGGCAATCAGGATATCTTCTAAACCACGATTGTGCAGATCTTTAAGAACACTTAGCCAAAAATTAGCCCCTTCACTCTCAGAGATATACATCCCTAATACTTTTTTTTGCTCCTCCTTATTTACCCCAAGTATATTGTAAAGAGCTTTGCTTTCCATACATCCATCTACTTTAACTTTATAATGCACTGCATCTAAACAAACAATGCAATACATGGACTCTAAGGGACAGTTCTGCCACTGTTTTATATCAGGTTAGTCTGTAATTTGACTTAATACAGTGTGAGAGATGTCAGCATCATACATTTCCTTTAAGTTAGATGAGATATATTTGTAACTCATCCCTAGACCATATAAACCTATTATTTTATCAGATAATTGATTGGCTAATATAGTCTAACGTTTCTTGACAATTTTTGGTTGAAAGCTGCTATTACGTTCCTGTGGAGTCTATAATTCAAAACTTTCTAAGCTACTCTTAACTTTTGTGGTCTTTATTCCGTTACGCATATTACCAGAAGAACGCTCAGACTCATCTAAGTGTTGATCCATCTCTAGCTTGTAAAGATTTGTCTTAAACGTTCATCAACATAGGTGCAAACTCACCGTCTTCACCAAATAAATCCTTACCAGATAAGAATCGATCTAGTACTTTATTTTTAAATTCTGTTTGCTCTGTTTTTTTCATCTCTATTTAAATTTTGAGGTTTCAATTAAAAATAAATTAGACAGATTTTAATTTACACTCTCGAAAAATTAAAAAGATGTCTTCAATATTTAGCCTTAAATAATCTCTGTTTTTCTGCATTTTAACAAAAATCCTCTCTTCTTATATTTACATATTTTTTGATAGGTACATTTTTAATGTAATCTGTTACGACTATTCTTTTGTTGATTAAGCTTTGACTAATTGCGTATGTATGTGTTTTAAAATCATTCCCAGTTTCGATTTCTATCTCAACTAACCAATCTATAACTTCTCCCTTATTTTCAACAACAGCTGCGTAAGGTCTACCCAAATCATTTCTCATGCTACTTTCAACAATTATTGTATCGTGTCTAATTTTACGATTAATTCTGCCATCTTTTTTCACAATACAATCAATATCCTTTTCTATTATTTTATAGGCATCTATATTCAAAGTTTGGGCTATTTTTTCGATTATTGTTCTGTTGCTCCTTCTACCATTTCTAGTAACACTAAAATATTTGTGTACACTTCTCTCCATCTCATAATAACTGAATTTAAATTCAATCTTTTCACTTTTGTAATGCCTATGGCCTTTAACCTCAAATTCATTTGCTTTTTTAAGTTTGAACCCTAAAGAAATGAAAAAGTATTCTACAATTAGTTGCATCTTTTCCACGTTAGTTTTTCTGTATTCTTCTCTTAAGCCAGGATAGCTGTATAAATAATTCTTTGTTAGAAATTCTGGTAATACATTTTTTACTGTTTTCATATCATCTTCTTTTAAGTTATAGCGAGTTGATATGAATAAGTTTAGCGGTTTATTGAATATTTAACATAATCTATTTATTATGTTAAATATTACTAATTCAGTTATTAACTTGAGAGTATCTAAAGATAAGGTAAATAAGATATGCTTAAAAAATAATGCTGATTGACCTTGAAAAGGAACTTATAGACTTGTATATAAGAAAAGAAAAAATAATAACTTGAAATTTAATTAAACATCTAATGAAGTCAATATATATAGGGGTTACAGAGTTTTCTTAGAACATATAATGACTAGACTAGTAAGACTAGAATAATAACAGCAATCTTTTTTGGTTTAGACTATTTAAAAACTCTATACATATTTATATAAATGGTTTACCATATTTAAATTCATAATTGATACTTCTCAAGAAGTCTTTTTTTATAGAAAAAAATTTAAGGAGTCTAAAAGTGAGGGTTTAGAGGATATAAAATAAAGTCTACACTTACCATTCTTTCTTTGTCAATTTTGGAGTGAAACCAAGCTCTCTATTGAGTATATTTTGCATTTCACAGTATAATGTATCTAAATTACTTTTAGTGGTAATCAAACAGTCGTGGAGTGTTATTATAGGTATATTAATTCTGGGGTTACTGTTTATTTTCCTTGCTACAATATCTAAAATAAAATAGCTCTCGGTCTGAAGCATAAGATAGGAGAAGAGTTTATGATTCTCTTTTTTGAACCCATTAATCCATTGCAGGATAGTCGGAAATTGATTTTTGAATATTTTTTGCTCAATTTTGTACTGGTCTATTTTGGCATTCATCATCGAAAGCATTATTTTTTTCATAACCTTTCGTGGTTCTATTTTTTCAGTATTGAAAATACTCATGCTCTTTTTTTTAAGATATTCATCCTTATCAAAATCTTTATCTTCCTTGTCTAAAAGAGAGAGTTCATCAACAAAACAATCATAAAAAGTTCCGTTTAATACTTTTTTCCCAAAAGCTTCAACCTCCTTTTTGTCTAATATATTTGCTCCTTCGCTAAACATTTTAAAAGGATACTTGATTTTAGATTGATGGATAATTGTATCCAAATATTTATTTGAATTAGAATTAGTTATCGCCTTTAAGATGTAATAACAAAAAAGTGGAACCGAATTTGTAAGGTCCACTTCTGCTAATTCTTTTCCGTGATAAGTAATGTAGTGTCGAAGTGGTTTACTCAAGGATGTGATAAGGGTGTGTATTCTGCCGTCAGTTTTATTATTGTAATTAATGTTAAACTCTTGGTTTAAAATAGAACATATTTGTTTGAGATTATTTCTTTGTTTAAATACCTTTTTTGTAGGGTCGAAATAACCAGTTTTAAATAACGCATCGTTCTTCATTATAGCTCCACTTTCATCAATCTCTAAATCATTATTATTGAAATACTTAGCCAAGAATTTGTACCTCCTTTTAAATTTATTATTGTAAACAATCTTATCAGGCCTTAATTTCTTAAAATACTTCAATAATTTTTTATCGGTTATTTCATAAATCCTTGCTTTACTTATAAAATAAGAAGGTGATAATTTGTAAGAATAGCATTGACCAACAGAGTATTCTTTTCGCCACAAAATCTTATCAAACGTCCCTTGATTACTACAAAGAAACCTTAAATGCTCTTTGTAATTATAAGGGTGCTTTTCTAATATTTTTGAACATAACGCCTTCCATTCATTTTCAATATTCCCTTCAAAATCATAAGTGTTTTTAGTTAAAACCTGACTCACAAGCCAATAGAAATAATCAACATTATAATTTGATGTATTGGTTATAGATTGATTCAAAATCTTGTCTATACATAGTGTTTCTGGTACTATTACGTAATATTTTTTCATCAAGTATATATATTTAAAGGGACCAATCCCTTGACTTATATTATCAGAAATGAAAAAGTTGTGTTGTGATTTATTATTTATCTAGAAATTGATAAAAAAGAGTGATGAGTCTGCATTTATATAGATAATCTTGAACTGATTAAATTCAATTAAATGACCAGTGTGACCAAATACAAAGGCATCCAAGTGAAATACGTTAAGACATTACCGCCTTAACTAAAATTGAAAATAGACTTAGAAAGGATTCTTATATTAGCTGCATAAACACTTTGATGGATGTTTCATTAAGAACCAATTTAATTGAAGTTGCCCCACCTCAGTGGGGTGGATTGGAGGGGCTTTAAAGGAGTCGAAGTAGGGAGAAAGGGTAGATGGATAAGAAGTTTTAAAACTCTAGTTCGATAGCCAAATCGCTGTAGCTTCCTCTATATTTTACCAAGGGCAAATTTATAATTTCATCTTTTTTCCATTTTCCATTTAGCATTAGCCAGGTGTCATTTTTCGTGGAAGGGATAGACCCAATACAGGGTTCGAAACTGATTTGTAGCTTCATTTCCCCATTTCTTCTAAGAGATTTAACCTCGTTTTTGTTTTCCTCGCTTTTAATCCAATCAACTACTAAAAAAAGTCCGTTTTTTGGTACAATGATTTCAGCATTTATAACATCTTTTTCTATCCAGAAAGAACCTTCTTTCGCTACAAACTTTTCTTCGTGAACAATAAGTCCAGGTTCATTATTAGAATTTAAATCACAAATGTTTATTTTGAATTCAGCTTCTTCTTTTTTACAATCTGCGTAAACTTTTATTTTTTTTAAATACCTATTCTTATGCTCATTTTTGTATTCAAAAAACTTTGCAATTTTCCTGTTTTCGTCGCCACATGCGTACAAATATTTTATTTCAGAGTCCTTCACTTTACTGGTTTTTGAAATTATAATTTAAATCAATTTGACTGTTTTGCTTACAAGATTTTAAACTTTCTAAACACTGGATACTATCAACAGTAATTAACAATAAAATATCAATTAAATCAAAAAATTAGAAAGAAAAATTTATGAAATTAGAGTGGATTTTAAATCAAAAAAACAAACTAGAAACCTTGAAGAAGTATTCGATTTTTTAGGTGTATCTCTTGAAAGAGATATGATTAATTTCTCCTTTATCACATTAGAGGGTAATACGTTGTATTTCATTATATATACAACTATTGTCGATTTGGATGACTTGGAGTTTTTTTATACTGAAATTAGAAAAGCAAAAAGTTTTTGTGCAAAAGACGTTACAGAAGAAATCTTAATAGGAAGATATCCCAAAGATTTTTTCTGGGACGTAATTGAAGAGAAATCAAAAAATGTCATAGATAGTGAATCAAAAATTGAATTCTACACAAGTATTTTAGAGGAAAATTCATACATCCATTTTGTAAATAAAAAAATAGAAAATCGAGGTTTTAATAGTTTGCTATTATCAATTGAAAATTTATTTAGGCGATTCTTAATATGAGAAATCAACATAAGTTGTGGTTTATTAAGGCATAAACCCTAAAAAAAAGATATCGAAGATTTTAAAGGCTGAAGTTATTGTTTTAGCGATGTACTACCCTTGAAAAAAAATAGAGTTCTATAAATATCGGTTTAAGTAACTATATGCCGAAACGTTTTGTTATTTTGGATGCTAATTAAAAATAACCTTTTCAAGATTTTTATTTTAAGTAAAAAAGCAACAAGTCTATGAATAAATCATCCCACAATAAATTAGTATCCTTCATTTGGTCTATTGCAGACGATTGCCTTAGAGATGTTTACGTCCGTGGTAAATACAGAGATGTCATTTTGCCAATGGTTGTTCTGCGACGACTAGATGCGTTGTTAGAACCTACAAAAGATGCCGTTTTAGAAGAAACTATATTTCAAAAAGAAGAATTAAAATTTACAGAATGGGACGAAAGTGGGCTTAAGCAAGCTTCAGGTTACGTTTTCTTTAATACGAGTAAATGGACACTCCAAAAATTAAAAGATACCTCCACCAATAGTCAACAAATATTACAAGCTAATTTTGAAGACTATCTCAATGGTTTTAGTCCGAATGTGAAGGAAATCATAGATAAATTTAAACTACGCAGTCAAGTTCGGCATATGGCAGCAAAGGATGTATTGCTAGATGTATTGGAGAAGTTTACTTCACCACATATCAATTTAACGCCCTTTGAAAAAGAAGACCCTGATGGCAGGAAACTACCTGAGTTATCTAACTTAGGAATGGGTTATGTGTTTGAGGAACTCATCAGAAAATTTAACGAAGAAAATAACGAAGAAGCTGGGGAACACTTTACCCCTCGTGAAGTAATCGATTTAATGACACACATTATCTTCGACCCCATAAAAGGAAGTTTACCACCAGTAATGACTATTTACGACCCTGCATGTGGCAGCGGAGGTATGTTGACCGAGAGTCAAAACTTTATTAAAGACGAAGAAGGGGTTATTAAAGCACTTGGCGATGTTTATCTTTTTGGGAAAGAAATAAACGACGAAACCTATGCCATTTGTAAGTCTGACATGATGATTAAAGGCAACGACCCAGAAAATATCCGTGTAGGTTCTACTTTATCTACAGATGAATTTGCAGGCAAGACTTTCGATTTTATGCTGTCCAATCCTCCTTACGGAAAATCTTGGAGTAGCGAGCAAAAATATATCAAGGATGGAAAAGATGTGATTGATGAACGTTTTAAAATTCAATTAAAAAACTATTTTGATGTTTTAGAAGATGTAGATGCCATTCCGAGATCGTCTGACGGGCAATTATTGTTTTTAATGGAAATGGTTTCTAAAATGAAATCCTTAGCCCAAAGTGATGCTGGGTCACGTATTGCGTCAGTACATAATGGAAGCAGTTTATTTACTGGTGATGCAGGTGGTGGAGAAAGTAACATACGTAGACATATTATAGAAAACGATTGGCTTGAAGCCATTGTACAATTGCCAAACAACCTATTTTACAATACAGGTATTACGACTTATATCTGGATTTTAAGCAACAACAAAACTGCTGACCGAAGGGGTAAAGTGCAATTAATAGATGCAGGGCAATTGTTTAGAAAATTACGTAAAAACTTAGGGAATAAAAACTGTGAGTTTTCTCCAGAACACATTACAGAGATTGTAAAGACGTACACAGATCTGAGCATTGCTGAGCGCGGAGGCGAAGAAGGTATTGCAGCACAAGTATTTGATAATACAGATTTTGGCTATTACAAAGCTACAATAGAACGTCCTAAGCGTTTGAAAGCACAGTTTACACCAGAACGCATAGAAACTCTACGTTATGATAAGGTCCTTAAAGAACCAATGCAATGGGCATTTGAAAGGTTTGGAGACAGTGTATACAAAAATGTAAAGCAACACGAAACCGAATTGATGGAATGGTGTGAGCAAAATGAGTTGAACTTATCGTCTGCAAATAAAAAGAAACTAGTAAAACAAGCTTTATGGAACAAGCACTTACATCAGTTTACTGAAGCTAGTAAACTTGAAGAGCTATTTTTCGGTGACCAGCTTTATACAGATTTCAATCAGTTTGAAAAAGAAGTAAGTGAATTTACAGAAGGGAGAAACTTATCTGCAAGCGAAAAAAAGTCTATTCTCAATGCAGTAAGCTGGTATGACGCCGATGCTGAAAAAGTAATTAAAAAGGTAGTAAAACTTAAGGGAGATAAACTAGCAACACTTTTAGCACATTTGGATTGTAAAGAAAGTGATTTGCCTGACTTTGGGTATTACCCGAACATCAAGAAAGGAGAGTATACTGTTTATGAAACCGAAAGCGACTTGCGTGATACGGAAAATGTACCGCTAAAAGATAACATACACAGCTACTTTTTACGCGAAGTACAACCACATGTTTCAGAAGCTTGGATTAACTTAGACGCTACCAAAATTGGATACGAAATTAGTTTTAACAAATACTTTTACAAGCACACACCTTTGCGAACGATAACAGATGTGACTAAAGATATTGTAGATTTAGAAAGTAAAAGTGATGGTTTAATTGCAGAGATTTTAAACTTGGTCTAATGATAGAAATAACAACGAAAGTAAAACGATACGACGTATACAAAGATTCTGGTGTGGAATGGCTAGGTGAAATTCCTGAGCATTGGGAAACAAGACGAATTAAATATATTTTTAACGAAATCAATGAACGTAGTGAAAATGGAAATGAAGATTTATTATCTGTATCACAATATACGGGAGTCACAAATAAAAGTGATAAAGTTCAAGAAGGAGGGATGCTTACTAATGCTTTAACTTTAGAAGGGTATAAAAAAGTTACAAAAGGAGATTTAATTAGTAATATAATGCTTGCTTGGAATGGTAGTCTTGGTTTTTCACCATTTAATGGAATAACTAGTCCTGCTTATTCTATTTATAGAATTTATGGCGATAATGATAATAGATATTTTCATTATTTGTTGAGAACAGAACTGTATAAAGCTGAATTTAAAAGAAACTCTTCAGGAGTAATTGAAAGTAGATTAAGATTATATACGGATGATTTTTTTAAGATTGAATCTATACTTCCACCCCCTCCTGAACAAACCAAAATAGCACAATTTTTAGACGATAAAACCACAAAAATAGAAGATGCTATTACTATAAAAAAGCAACAAATAAACCTACTTAAAGAACGCAAACAAATACTCATACACAAAACAGTAACACAAGGTTTAAACCCAAATGTAACATTAAAAGATTCTGGTGTGGAGTGGATTGGTGAGATTCCTGAGGGTTGGGAAGTGAAGCGATTTAGATATGTTTTTAATTTGGGAAAAGGATTAACTATCACAAAAGAAAACTTACGAGATGAAGGTGTTTATTGTGTAAATTATGGAGAAATACATTCAAAATTTGGTTTTGAATTAGATACCAAAATTCATAAACTAAAACATGTAGATAAAGAATATTTAGAAAGTGACCCTAGAGCATTAATTAAGAATGGTGATTTCGTCTTTGCGGATACGTCAGAAGATATTGAAGGTTCTGGAAATTTCACTTATTTAAAAAGTGAGGATGAAATATTTGCAGGTTATCATACTGTAGTAGCTAAACCTAAATTTGAAATAGTATCAAGATTTTTTGCTTACATATTTGAATCTGAATCTTTCAGAAATCAAATAAGAACAAAAGTAAAAGGTGTAAAAGTATTTAGTATAACTCAATCACTTCTTAAACAACCGACAGTTTGGTTTCCATCAAAAAAAGAACAAAAAGAAATTATTAATTATTTAGATTCAGGAGCAAAAAAAATAGAAACAGCTATTAACTTAAAACTGCAAGAAATAGAGAAGTTAAAAGAGTATAAGAGTAGTTTAATAAATAGTGTGGTAACGGGTAAAGTAAAGGTGTTTTAAAAAGAAAATAATATGGCAGCAGGAAATATATCCCAACAGCTAAAATTTGAAGACTTACCAGATTATAAATCTGTTGTAAATAAATTAAATAAAAGAAAATATCCAAAGCATCTTATTATGGGTAATGGGTTTAGTATGGCCTATGACCATAAAATATTTTCATACAATGCTCTTTATGATTTTATAGAAAAATTAGAGGACCCAACTTTAAGTAAATTATTCGAAGTCATTAATACAAAGAATTTTGAATTAGTGATGCATCAGCTAGATAATTTCATTGAAATGGCTAAAGCTTTTGAGGAAGACGGAAAGTTAACAAAAGCTCTAATATATTCAAATTCGCTTTTACAACAAAGTTTAATAGATGCTGTAAGTTCATTACATCCAGAACATGTTTTTGAAGTTTCAGAAGATAAAAGTAAAGCCTGTTTTCGTTTTCTGAATGAATATTTAGAAAACGAAGGTAAAATATTTTCTACAAATTATGATTTGTTATTGTATTGGGTATTAATGCGAAATGAATCAAAACAAGCTAATGATGGTTTTGGTAGAGAGCATTTAAATCCTGTTGAGACACGCAGAGGGCAAGAAGATGCTGAATATGGAGACCTTTATTGGGGAAAGTACAAAGACGAACAAAAAGTATTTCATGTTCATGGCACATTGCCAATATTTGACACAGGAACAGAAATTGAAAAAGAAGTATATAAAGACAGAAACTATCTTCTGGAAAATATAAAAGAAAGAATGGATAATAAGGAATATCCGATTTTTGTGACTGCTGGTGATGGAACTGAAAAATTAAAACACATTTATCATAACAGGTATTTAATTCATTGTTATGATACACTATCTAATATTACTGGTTCATTAATATCATTCGGTTTCAACTTTGGCGAGTATGATTTTCACATTATTGATGCAGTTAATAAAGCATCTAAACGCGGTGCTCAATCTGGTGAAAAATTATTTAGTATCTATATTGGTGTTTATTCAGAAAGTGATCTTGAGTATATTAAAAGTATTCAAGATAAATTTGATTGTAAAGTGAATGTGTATAATTCACAGACTGCAAATATTTGGGACTAAAAAATAATTTAGTAAAAATACTTATTTCAAAAGATGAAAATAAATCAATATGAAAATAGTTTAGTGGATAGTGAGTTAAAAGAGTAGAAAAAAAGAAAAAGAAAAATGTTAGAAAATTTAAACAGAGAAAATATTCTCAAAAAAGCAGAAAGAGAGTCTGAACTGTCAGATCTAAAGCAACATGCAGATAAAATGATAAGAGGTTTTGAAAATTTCAATGACTTCTCTTCTAATAGGGCTATTTGGGAATTGGTTCAAAATGCTTGCGATTTAAGTAGAGAAAGTGAAATAACAATAGATTACAGAAATGAAGGGTTCTCTTTTACTCATAACGGAAAACCATTTAATACAAATTCTCTAAATTCCTTAATTAAACAAGTTAGTGGTAAATACGGGAAAGACGAAGATATACCAGAGGTAGGTAAATATGGAACAGGTTTTTTAACTACACATTCTTTTGGTAGAAAGTTTCTTATCAATTCTATAATGGAAGCTGATGGAGCATATTTTGAATTAAAAGATTTCGAAATCGATAGAAGCCCTAAAGAATGGAAGGAATTAAGTGATAAAATTAGAATCCAGAAAAAAAATGTTTACGAAATTATTAAAAATGGAAAAATAGTAGATAGTCCAACTGACTTTAAAACTACTTTCACTTATTTACAGGAGACAAACCAAGAGAATCAATATGTTAAAGAGTCTAGCCAAGATTTAGTAGATTATGTTCCATTAGTTCTAACTATTAATGAAAGATTAAAATCACTAACAATTATAGATAAAGAAGGTGTAATTACAACTTTTTTTTGTAAAGATAGATATCGAGTTGAAAATGATAAAGGAATTAATTTATTTAAAACAGTAATTTTAAAAAACGGTGTAAAAATTGAGCTTTATTCTTTAGTAGATTCAGAAAATGAAATTGAAGTGATTTTACCAATAAACAAAGATTTAAAGTTGTTTCAGTTTCCTGAGAGAGTTGCAAGATTATTTCTTTATTATCCTTTGGTAGGTTCAGAAGATTTTGGTTTAAATTTCATCATTAATTGCAATAATTTTTTACCAAATGAACCTAGAAGTGGTGTTCATTTAAATAGTAATAAAGACCAAGTTAAAGACCAAGAAGAGTCTAATAGAAATATTTTAAAAACAGCGTCATCTTTAGTGTTTGAATTTCTTAATAGCAATGTTTTAGTAGTTAAAAATCCATTGTTTTATGCAGATGTGAATTTTAAGAGAACATCAGAGAACGTTCTACTTAATAAGTACTTTGAAGGATTACAGAAATTATGGAACGAAGAATTAAAAAGTTTACCTATTGTTGAAACACAAGATGGTTTTAAAACGGTAAAAGAAGTTTTGTTTTTAGACGAAGAATTGTTTGCAGACAAAACAGTGTTTGATGATATATATAAATTAGTATTTACTTTTTTTGAAAATATTCCATTACAAGAAAAATGCGAAGATTGGACTAATTATGTAAAGGAATGGGAAGATGATGAGGTAAGTTTTATAAATCACGAAGATTTAATAAAGGTTATTTCAAATGAAGATTTATCCAAATTTGATAGAAATAACTTAATCAACTATTATCAAAGTTTAATTGACTTGGATAGAGCTTTGTTCTTCTCAGATTACGAACTTTTACCTAACTTAAAAGGAGAGTTTTGCTATCTAAATATTTTACTATCACCATCTTCCATCACTCCTAAATTAATAAAACTTGGTAATATTCTAATTCCTAAGATAATAGATAAATTAATACTAAATGATTTTCAATTCAATTTTCATTTAGAACGATTTACTAGAAAGGATTTTTCAGTTAGTGTAAAGATTGAATTAGATGAGTTAGAAGCTGATAATAAAGTTTGTTTATCAGAATCTTTTGACGAGTCTATATATAATTCTTTTGAAATTGACGATGAAGAACAATTGAGTTTTGAGTTTTTTGCGGCATTACTTAATTATTGTAAACTAAGCAATAATATAGATTCTCAGAGCAAGCCACTACAACTGCTTAGATTGATAAGTTCATATTATGGTTTAGATGAAACTTTAATCCATTTACCAAATGTTCCTACTATCGAAGAAAACCTTGAAACTAGGGCAACACGTAAAATTTTGGTTAAGATATACTTTAACCTATTGTCACAACATAATGAAGATTGGGTTGAAGAAAACATTGCTTTATTAATGAATGTTGCTATGTGTTTTGAAGATAGTTTAAAAGAAGTGTATGCAGATTCAAGTATTTACCCTAATCAAATTCACCAGTTAAAAGAAGCCAAAGAATTAAAACAGGATGTTGATATTTTAGAAGAAATAAAAGATTTATACAATAAAGTTAATGGAGATATTGAAATTAGAAGTAAACTAGCTTGCATGGGTTTTAACGCTTTTATTGATGAAGATGATTATATCAATAATAAATATTTGACAAATAAAATAGAAGACATATTTTTCGAAACAGATATTCTAGATATTAATGAACATCCATTTAAGGATGAAATATTAAGTATTATTTCAAAACTTAATAAAAAAACTTACAAAGAACTTTTTCCGAGATTAGATGATAAAAAGGCAAAGTTGATGCTAGATATTGTGACTAATGAAAGAACAAAAGATGACATTTTTTCAATTGTAACTTTAAAAGAAGATAAATTAAAGAAATTAGGGCAGTTAGTTCAGAATGAAAATTTTGATGATATTTTAAATCGAGCTGAACAGTTAGCAGAACAGGATAAACTTAAAAGATCAGACTTTCAACACAAATATAAGATTGGTACTAATATAGAAAGATTGATAAGAGAAAAATTATCGTCTGAACTGCAAGATAGAGTATCATTTAAAAATGATGAAAGTGTTGAAACAACTAATATTCAGGGAGGTCAGGATATAGTAGTGTTTTTAGATAATAATCCTATTTATTTCATTGAGGTTAAGTCTAGATGGAATTCTGATAGTTCTGTTTTAATGAGTAAATTACAATTGCAAAGAGCTGTTGAAGAGAATAAAAGGTATTCTCTCTGTTCTGTTGATGTCTCAAAATATTCAGGAAATAATGATAAGTATAATCTATCTGTTGAAGAGATTTTACCACTAACAAAATTTGTAAATAATATTGGGATTAATATAGAACCATTAATTGAAAGTAATTTGTTTGCTGAAAAAAACAGTCTAGAATTAATTCATTTAATAGATTACAGAGGTATTATTCCTCAAGAAATTATAAAAGAAGGATCTGACTTTAATAATTTTATAAATTCACTTCTTATAAAAATAAATAAAGCAATATCATAAAATGCATAGCCAAACCAACGAACAAGCCTTAGAAGCAGCAATAGAAAAGCAATTGACAGGAACCTGTTTAGAGGACATTAAAAAACAAGGACTTTCTGTAGATGCTGTAAACGAGGATGCAGACATCTATAGGACAGGGAAGGGTTATTATATTGGTCAAGCCAATAACTTCAATTCACAGTTTGCTATAGATGAGCAGTTCTTTTGGTCTTTTTTAGAGAACACACAAAAGGAAGAGTTGGAAAAGCTCAAAAAACAAAGCGACTGGAAATTAAAAATCCTCAATCGTTTTGACCGTTTAGTTAAAAAATATGGTATTCTGCATTTGCTTAAAAAAGGTTTACAAGTAGATGATGCTAATTTTACGTTATTCTATCAATTGCCATTAGCTAGTAGTAGCCAGACCATAAAAGATAAGTTTGAGCAAAACTGCTTTAGTGTGACTAGGCAGTTGAGATATAGTATAGATAATCCATCGGAAGAAATAGACCTCGTCATGTTCATCAATGGTTTACCAATAGTTACAATGGAATTAAAAAACCATTGGACAGGTCAAAATGCTAAAGTACATGCACAGCACCAATATAAAACCAAACGTGACACTAAGCAACATTTATTAAATTTTGCACGCTGTATTGTTCACTTTGCAGTTGATACGGATGAAGCGTATATGACAACTAAGCTAGATGGAAAGAACACCTTCTTTCTACCATTTAATAAAGGGAATAAACATGGCAAGGGCAATCCAGAACTGCCAAGAGGAGAAATAGGTCACAGAACCGACTATTTATGGAATGATGTTTTTACAAGGGAAAGTTTGGCCACTATTATTCAACATTTTGTACGTTTAGATGGGAAGAAAAAAGACTCTTTACAAAGTAAGACCTTATTCTTTCCCAGATACCATCAGATGGATGTGGTTCGTAAAATAATAAAAGATGCCAGTGAGAAAGGAGTAGGGCAAACTTATTTAGTGCAACATTCAGCGGGTTCAGGAAAATCTAATTCCATTACATGGGCAGCCTATCAACTTATAGAAACTTATCCAGAAAATGAAAATACACCAGGCAATAGAGGTTTAGAACAACCCCTTTTTGATTCGGTAATAGTGGTCACAGACAGGCGTTTGCTAGATAAACAAATCCGAGATAATATAGCTGACTTTTCTGAAGTCAAAAATATAATAGCACCTGCCTATTCATCAAAAGAATTAAGAGACAGTTTAGAACAGGGCAAAAAAATAATCATTACCACCATTCAAAAGTTTCCATTTATAATTGATGGGATTGCCGATTTAAGTGATAAACGCTTTGCGGTCATAATAGATGAAGCGCATAGTAGTCAGAGTGGCTCTGCTCACGATAATATGAACAGAGCGATGGGGCAAGAAGTAAGTGAAGATGAAGAAATGGACGCACAAGATAAAATTGTGATGGCTATGCAGTCTCGTAAGATGCGGGGCAATGCCTCTTATTTGGCATTTACTGCCACTCCAAAACCAATTACACTTGAAAAATTTGGAACTCCTCAACCTGATGGTAGTTTTAAACCCTTTCATTTGTACTCGATGAAACAAGCGATTGAAGAAGGTTTTATTTTGGATGTATTAGCAAACTACACCACTTTGAGAAGTTATTACGAGATTGAGAAATCTATTGAGGATAATCCATTGTTTGATTCCATAAAAGCACAGAAAAAATTAAGAGCTTATGTAGAGCAGGAGCAGAAGACTATTAACACCAAAGCAGAAATTATATTAGACCATTTTATTCCTAATATAGTTAATAAGAAAAAGCTTAAAGGCAAAGCAAAGGCGATGGTGGTGACGCAAAGTATTGTTTCTGCTATAAAGTATTATAAAGCACTTCAAAGTGCATTAAAAGACAAAGGAAGCCCCTTTAAAATCGTCATTGCGTTCTCTGGAACAAAAACATTGGATGGTATTGAATATACAGAAGCAGAAATGAATGGTTTTGCTGAAAAAGATACTCGCATTAAGTTTGATGAAGATGAGTATAGAATATTAGTAGTAGCGAATAAATATTTAACTGGTTTTGACCAGCCAAAATTATCTGCTATGTATGTTGATAAAAAATTGCAGGGAGTTATGGCAGTACAGGCACTATCCAGATTAAACAGAGCTGCTACAAAATTGGGTAAGAAAACGGAAGATGTTTTTGTATTGGATTTCTTCAACTCTACAGAAGACATAAAAACATCATTTGATCCTTTTTATACCGCTACATCATTAAGTGAACCCACAGATGTTAATGTACTTCATGAATTAAAAGAAGTTTTGGATGATGTAGGTGTTTACGAATGGGAAGAAGTAGAAAGCTTTAATATTAAATTTTTTAATAAAGAAGATGCCCAAGTCATAAGTCCCATAATTGAATGTGCTGCCGAACGATTTATCAGCGAATTGGAATTGGAAGATGATGAAAAAGCGGATTTTAAAATAAAAGCAAAACAGTTTGTCAAAATATATGGGCAAATGGCTTCTATTTTACCGTTTGAAATCTTGAATTGGGAAAAACTATTTTGGTTTTTAAAATTTCTGATTCCTAAACTCCCAGTAAAATCAAATGATATTGATGGTTTAGACGAACTATTAGAATCTGTAGATTTGTCAACTTATGGCCTAGAAAGAGTAAAGCTAAATGAAACCATAGGCTTAGATGACACGGATAGCGAAGTAGGTCCTCAGAATCCAAATCCAAGAGGTGCTCATGGAACAGATGAGGAAAAGGACCCACTAGATTTGATTATTAATAGTTTTAACGAACGCTGGTTTCAAGGTTGGGAAGCGACACCCGATGACCAAAAGGTTAAGTTTATAAGTTTATCGAAATCAGTTCAAGCACATCCAGATTTTCAATCTAAAGTGGCAAACAATAGAGATGAACAAAATAAAGATTTAGCATTTAGAAAAATATTGGATGAAGTGATGTCGAATCAACGTAAACAAGAATTAGATTTATACCGTTTATATGCAAAAGATGAGGCTTTTTACCAAGCTTTTTTTGATACAATGAAGCGTATGTCTAATATTGTCTCGCCCTAATATACCATTACATTAAAATTTTAGTGTAATTCTAACATGAGTAAAGAACGAGTATGATTAATTATTTAAAAATCAGTTATTTTATATCCATTCTCTTTATTAGCCAGCTCAGACAAATGTTCGTAACCCCTAATATCCTCTTTTCCCAAGTCAATAATTAAGTCACTTGTTCTCATTCTATAAACAATCTCACTGATAATATCTTTGTAATTCCTTTCGTCGATTTTATCTAGCACATCTCGAAATGCCTGTCTAGCTCTTGTTTTTTCAATAGTAATTCCACTTTTAGCGTTTAGATTGTCATCCCCCTGTGTATCCTTAATTAAGTAAGAAATAGTATTTTTCAAATTATCAGTTTTTGTAAACCTTGAAAAATTTAAGTAAAAGGTGTTGAGTACTTCTTCGTGTAACTGCAAATCTCTAAACTTAATACCTTGATTAATTAATAATGTTAGAAAATAAAATGATTTGGCAACTGGGGTAAGAGTTATTTCTTGCTCTACACCAGGAACAAAAATTCCATATCGCCCATCCACGACCTTTATTTCTAATTTATAATTATATTTGTTTCTACCTTTTTTAAATTCTTCTTTAGAGAGGTTATTTAACGCTGATAATAAGCGAATATATTCCTTTTGGCTATTCTCTTTTTTAAATTCAGCTTCTAGTACTTTCTTTGCTTTATCTAAAATTTCTGAGTATAAATCAGTTACACTTGGAATTTCGCTTCTTAATTCTGAATTTTTATATTCAGAATTATCAGTTATATTTTCAGGATATTGTTGATTTTCATTATCGTTAGATTCATCTATTTCGGTAGATTTACTTTCTTTAGGTTTTTCCTGTTTTAGCTCAGATTCAAACTTTTCTATTAATTTATCTATATTACATCTTTCTAAAAACATACCTCTTAAGTTTTTTGGAAGAGTATTTAAGATGAATTTTTCAGCACTCATAAATATCACTCTATACCCATGAATGTAAGGCTCAAACCATAATAGCCCCCCTTGATGGATATTTTCAAAACCAAATAATTCTCTAATTGCCTTAATAAATTCAAGATAATCAGGTTTACAAAATTCTTGTTTCGAATAAAAATGTTTAAAACGTTCGAGTTCTTTAGCAGAAAGACTTGATTTTATGTTTAATTCAGATATAATAGAATTATCGTTATTTTTAGGATTAACAGGAAGGGTGACGAAGTCAAAGTTTTTAAGATCTTCATCTTCAAGTAAATCATAAACCTCAGAAAAAAGATTTTGATTATCCTCAACAATCTCAGATTCTATAAAAAAAATCTTATTTAAAAGGACCGATAGATAAGGATATATAGGGTGAGACCTAAATACTGTATACTGTGATTCAGGATTATGGCCATAATAATAGTAATACATAGATGAAAGTTTTTAGTTGTTCATAAAACTAAGAAAAATTCATAGTACACGAACAAATTGAAGTCTATTATTTGTAATGGTATATCTATAAATTTCTCTGTCTTATAATTTTAAAATTTATCCACCAAGATTCACTTTCATTTCTCTAAATTATCTGATTTTATAATCATCAAGAGTGAATTCATTATTCAATAATTTTCGAATTAAATGTAAGTTCTCAACTTTATCCCTATCAATAGGTATATTTAAATACTTTTCCTCATTTGTAAATGAGACATCATTAAGGATGTGATTTGCATGGTTTAAATCAGGATAGAAACCTTCAACATGGTTTTTGATGGAAGTATTCGTTTTTGATTTTATTGCACTTACAGCGAGCGATTTATCAAGCATTTTAGCTATCGTTCGTTTTGGACTCTGAATATTAGAATTTTTATCACTTTTTTCATAATTATGTAAGCCCTTATAAAGCAAATTCAAATTTTTAAGGTACTTACCTTTTTTCAAGTCATCAAATTTGACCCCTTTTAAATTTAACAAAGCAAGAAAATATAAGGCTTTGTTCTTCGGATAAAACTCTTTAATTTTAAAGTCAATACCAGGTAAGAAAGGCTCTAATATTCCATTATTAAATTTAATTATTAATTTATTTTCTTTTAAATTATACCTTCTATTATTTTCTTCTATTACTAAAGCTGTTAATGAAGAAAGTTCTTCAGGACTCATTTTTGATAAGTCATTCTCTGAGAACTGTTTACCTTCAAATTTTAATAATGGTGAGTCTACTTGTTTTTCAAGAAAATTTTTAGTTTTCTTTTTATTACTTACAATCTTTTCCAAGAAGTCATTTCTATCATCTTCTTTTAGATTTGATATATCATCGATATGAGCAAATATGGCATCCAATCCATCATCAGTTTCTTCAAGCCAAAACAACCCACCGTCCTGAATATTATCCATTCCAAAATTATCCTTAATAGCATTTAAGTATAATTCCTTTATATAGTCTTTGTTTGAAAATTTAGAATATAGACCGTCAAATAGTTCTTTATTTTTTTCACTTAATTTGTGTTCGTAATCAATTTTCATGATATCATTGACTACATAATCGTAATCTTCTGGGTTGTTAAGTGAAAAAAAAGTCAGGTCATGTTCTTTTGAAAATTCTTCGATGTTCAAAAAAGAAGAAGCAATATCCTCATTACTTTTTTTTGAATCTGGTTCATAAGTATAGACCATTTTTTGTAATAAAGACAGAAAATTGTAACGATGATCTGATTTTAGTACACTATAAATAGATGATTTTGTTTTATTTTTTGAAGTAGACATATTTATTGTTTTTAAATTAATATTTAGCTTGATAATCGATTACTATGCAGATGAATTGGGAAAACTTGGACTTACTTAAGGCAATAATTTATTAAATTTTTCTTGTCTTATTTTCATTTTATAATATGTAATGCATTTACGTAGTGATTGTAAGTCTTTGGATGAAAAATTGATATATCGTTTATCTAATAAGTTTTTACTCTTACTTGAGCTTTCGGCTAAAAACTTCTTGATGCTCTTACTAGTATAAAAAGATTTGATTCCGTCTTCGATATGTTCTGAGTTCTGCACAGAGAAACAAATTGGTATGAAAGAGCTCCTATATTTTTCTTTGCGAACCGATTCGCTGTCTATTTGAAATCTTATCTCGCTTTTATTGATGTCATAAATCAATTTCATCCACCCATCACTATATAAAGGGCCATTACCTTTCTCATTGATGATTTCATTATACTTTTTTTGTAAATCTTTAATTAATTCTTTCATTAGATGCTTAGTTTAATTGATGAAATTTATTTGTGTTGTTTTTTGAATTTTTAATTGAATGATACGAGCTTCTTATCCCAAATTAGGTCCATGACCATCTCGGATCCTTTATCTATTTGATGTTCAATTATTCTAAAATAGATACTTATGGCTTCCTGCTTATAAAAATCTTCGTACTCTTTGACTAACGAAAGTTTTTTTAATATCCCATTGAACCAAACTGTATCCAAAGGTTTCTTTTGTCTCAACTTTTTAATTAAATCTGGATAGTTTGTAGTAGTATTATTATCCAATAATAAGTCTAGTTTAACCTTTCTTAAAATGGCTACATTTTTCATGAAATACTGGTGAACAAACTTTCTTCTAACTTTATTTTTTTTTGCAAAGTGAGACGATTGTTGGTAAATTATTTTTTCTAAAAAAATGATTTCTTTTGAATTTGCATGAGCATTACATAGATTAAAAAATATTTCTTCATCTTTTTTATCGATGAATAGAGATAATTCAGTCGTTATATTACCAGAGTTTGAAATTTCTAACATTTCTTCGTGTGCGAAGCAAATCGTATCGTAAACTTCTTCTAACAACCTTTTACCCTTTTGATTTTTCCGCCAATTTGATTTCATGATTATTTGTTTTTAAGATTAATATTTGATGCAAATTTAATTGGATAGAAGGTGGGTTTTGGATTTCTGCAATATTGCAGTGATGATTTTAGCAGATGAAAAAAGCAATAAATCGATATAGGTAGCCTAATTTGGAAAGTATCTTATCTACTTATTTTAATTCATTTAATTTTGGTATGATCTATTTATAAAATCAATACTTTTAACGCCATTATGGCTAGGATTTAAAAAAACTGGTACCACCATTGACACTTACTTTTCATATACCAATTGTTTTTAATTTTTTAGACCTCATTCTATGTTTATACTCTTGTTCAGTATATTTAATACCATCTACCCACCATTCTTTTCCAAAAGAAGTTTCAATTGCTGGACCATCTTCTCTATGGAATCGGCCATTTTTAAACCAGAATTTAGCACCAGCATTAGTTTCAAATGCTGGACCATCTTCTCTATGTTCTTTACCATTTACCCACCATTCTTTTGCAAAAGAAGATTCAGATGCTGGACCATCTTCTCTATGCATTTTACCATTGGGTAATCTCCACTTTTTAATACCGTTTTCAATTGTCATTTCACTTTTCATAATTTGTTGTTTTTAAGATTAATATTTGATGCAAATTTAATTGGATAGGGGGTGGGTTTTGGATTTTTGCAATATTGCAGTGATGATTTTAGCAGATGAAAAAGGAATAAATCGATATGGGTAGGTTAATTCGAGAAGTATCCTATCTACTTATTTAAATTCACCTAAAAAATAAGTCCTTCTAAATTTTTAAACTTACAAGGACTTAATTTTGATATGATTTATTTTAACAATCTCTCTAGTTTTATAGTCCTCATTTCATATTTATGTTCTTGTTCAGTATAATTTATACCATTTAGAAACCAAGCTCTTTAACAATCCTTATTTTCAACTGATGCACCATCTTCTCTATGCCATTGACCATTTGGAATTTTCCATACTTTAGTACCGAACTTACCAATACTTAATTTGGACTTTATAATAATTGCTTTAATTTTAAATACCTCATCCTTTTTTTATATTCTTGTTCAGTATAATTTATACCTTCTAACCACCATTCTTTATCACCATATAATAATTCCCTTGCAGGACCATCTTATCTATGTAGTAAACCATTTATGTACCATTCTTTATTACAATTCCAAATTTCCTCTGCAGGACCATCTTCTCTATGCATTTTACCCTTCACCCACCAAGGTTTTCTAATAGAGTCTTCAACTGCTGGACCATCTTCTCTATGGTATTTACCATTAGGAAGTTTCCAATATTTATCACCACATTCATCAAGAATTATTTTACTTTTCATTTAACAATTCTTTAAGTTTTATACTCCTCATTTTACTTCTTATTTCAAATTTGTGTTCTTGTTCAGTATATTCTATACCATTTAGAAACCAATATTTAGTACCATTTCTCAATTCAACTGCTGCACCATCTTCTCTATGCTTTTTACCATTTAGATACCAAATTTTAGTTCCATTATAATATTCAACTGCTGGTCCATCTTCTCTATGGTACTCACCATTTATATACCAATATTTATCACCATTTTTCTCTTCAATAGCTGGTCCATCTTCTCTATGTAGCCTTTCATTTACATACCATTCTTTCCCCCCATCTTTACCTTTTATAAATTCACTTTCATACCATTCTGGAAAACCACATTCATTAATAATAATTTTACTACACATTTAACAATTTTTTAATTTTTTTAGACCTCATTTTATGTTTATGCCTTTGTTCAGTATATTGAATATCATTTACCCACCATTCTTTATATCCAGCTTCAGGATATTCTGTTGCTGGACCATCTTCTCTGTGCCTTTCACCATTTACCCACCACTCTTTATGTCCATCAGCGTCTATTATAGCTGGACCATCTTCTCTATGTCTTTGTCCATTAATATACCAATGTTCACGTCCATCAGCGGCTATTACAGCTGGACCATCTTCTCTATGTCTTTGTCCATTAATATACCAATGTTTATCACCAGAATTCAATTCAGCGGCTGGACCATCTTCTCTATGGAAAATAGAGGTGTTTGGTAGCATCCAAAATTTATTACCATTTTCATCAATTACTATTCTACTTTTCATAATTTGTTGTTTTTAAGATTAATATTTATTGTAAATTTAATTAGATAGAAGGTGGGTTTTGGATTTCTGCAATATTGCAGTGATGATTTTAGCAGATGAAAAAGGAATAAATCGATATAGGAAGGTTAATTCGAGAAGTATCTTATCTACTTATTTAAATTCACCTAAAAAATAAGCTCATCTAAATTTTTAAACTTAGAAGGACTTAATTTTGATATAATTTATTTATAAAATCAATACTTTTAACGCCATTATGGCTAGGATTATACAAAAAAACTGATACCAGCTTCTACACTTAAATTTTAACGCCATTATGGCTAGGATTATACAAAAAAACTGATACCAGCTTCTACACTTAAATTTTAACGCCATTATGGCTAGGATTATACAAAAAAACTGATACCAGCTTCTACACTTAAATTTTAAC
>Ga0306909_100132_pt1 | contig 24021 bp, 31 predicted proteins | sample AntRauMFilla2697_FD_190439 | JGI IMG/M metagenome (GOLD analysis project Ga0306909, IMG submission 190439) | Saline lake microbial communities from Rauer Islands, Antarctica - Metagenome Filla 2 #697 (v2) (version 2) | ecosystem: Environmental > Aquatic > Non-marine Saline and Alkaline > Saline ... | reverse complement strand
ATTTCCTGATGATTACAATTTTAAAAATCTAGATCAAGTTTATCTCTGCGGAATGTCCGTACCACCATTCATGATGCAAAGAGTGGCAGACGAAGTTTACAAACAATGGCTTAGACACACCGCGCATAGCACTTAGACTCACTCTAAAGTATCCTAAACCTAATTACTCGCCGCGCAACAACATATAAAAGGATCACACATGTCTATAAGGCCCTCTAAACCGAGAAAACAAAAAAGAAACTCTACAGGGCAATTCAAAGCAAAATATAAACCAGAATACTGCCAACTACTCATTAAACAAATGAGCCAAGGACACTCATTCTCTTACTTCTGCTCTCAACTAGGAATCTCAAGAGAAACAGGGTACAGATGGGTACAAGCTAAAGACGACTTCTTCGAAGCTAAACAAATAGCAGACACTGCATACTACACTTGGTGGCAAGAACTAGGACGCGCCGGAGCAGCAGGACAAATTCAAAACTTCGGAAACGCTGCATGGATATTCAAAATGAAAAATACCTTCAACTGGACAGATAAACAAGAAATCACAGCAAGCCTAGAACGAAAACAACTAGAAGAACTACCAGATGAAAAAATATTAGAAATAGCATTCAAAGCAATAGAAAGAAAGAGCGCACAACAAAATGCAAATCCAATTCCGAAACTACAACAATGAAGATAAAAACTTTATCCTATCCTCCTGGATAAACTCACTAAAACAAAAAAAATCAAAAGATATCACCATTAACGCAAACGGAAAATCAACCACTATAGAACAAGGATTTATGACAGCCTTTATGCCACACGATCTGTACTTCGAAAGAGTTAGACCACTAATAGAAAATAAAATCTTCCCAATCTCAACCACCATTGTCGCTTATAACCCAGAATTTGAAGATCAAATATACGGATATATCGCCTTTAGAAAATTTAAAAACTCATCAATCATTAGCTTCTGCTACGTTAAACACAACTTTAGAAAAATGGGCATCGCAAAACAACTATTCGAAATAGCAAAATCTGAAACAAACGTAGCCACATATCACGCCCCATGGTTAAATAAACTCTACAAAAATAACGGCATCTTATTCGATCCGTTCTTTGACTTAGAACTATAGAAAGGTACACAAAATGAAACAAATATTACTACAAAAAACAACCCTAGTGCTAGACACTACAACTCAAACCTCACCCGTGCAGATTGAACAAATCGCAGCTCCGTTTATTCAAATCACAGTCACAAACGCCGCTTCTCTTGACACCACACTCACAGTCCAAGCAACAAGCGATGTCACACCAGGGACAGACGCCACATATCAAAACTGGGTAACACTCACCGAATTCACCGCTACACAAATAACCGCAAACGGATCAACATACTGGTTCCTGCCAGACGCAATGATGAGCATGAAAGCCATACGAGTCGTGGCAACAAACGCCACAGGAACAGGAAACGCTACCGTTATAATCAACGGCGTTAGGTGGTAACATATATGGAAGCATTTAAAATAATAGAAGCTGTCTTCGGATCACCCGTAAAAGATCCAACACCACAAAGAAGAATCAAAACCTCCTTCAATAAAGCCGAAGGATTTGAAATGTCATACATACCAAACATTCAAATGCTAGCTGTGAAAAAAAACAACTTCGAAGCACTCTACCCAATGACAAATATAAAACTTCTCGTAAGAGATACAACACCAACGAAAGCAAGAAGAAACAAAAAAAGTGGATAGAATAGAAAGATACGCGCTTGAAATAGCAATCAAGCGCGGTCTTCTCGGAAACGAAGAAACTAAACTTAAAGGACACCTGTTTAAACAACAAAGACAATTCGCAGACGATAAAGAACGATTCAAAGTAGCACAATGCACTAGACGTGCAGGGAAATCAGAACTTGCAGCCGATATACTATACGAAGCCGCTACGAAAATACCAAACAGCGTCGCACTCTATATCGCACTCACTCGTAGAAGTGCAAAAAATATAATATGGCCAAAACTACTCGCGCTAAAAGATAAATACAATATAGAATGCACGCCACTCGAAGGAGCTCTCGAAGTTAAATTCCCAAATAACTCAATAATATGGTGCGTTGGCGCCGACATGACAAACTTCATAGAACGACTGCGCGGCGGCGCTTACTCAACATGCGTCGTGGATGAAGCGCAAAGCTTTCGCTCACATCTAGGAGAACTAGTCGACGATGTTCTCACACCAGCACTTATAGACTTTAACGGCACACTAAACATGTTCGGAACACCAGGGCCAATCCCTCAAGGATACTTCTACGAAGCTACTGAAAAAAATATCCACGGATACTCTCTTCACAAATGGGGAATGCTAGACAATCCATTCATACCACAAGCACAAAGCTTTATGGACGAAATGATAGAAAAAAGAAACTGGACTAAAGAAAATCCCACATTCAGAAGAGAATACCTAAACGAATGGGTACTAGATCTAGACGCTCTGTTTTATAAATTTAGAGAAGAAAAAAACGTACTAAGAAACTCACCACTAAATAAACACAATCGCGTTCTAGGAATCGACTACGGGTTTAACGACAAAACAACCTTCGCCATACTTGCATACTCAAACTACAGCCCAGACATCTTTATAGAATATACAGAAGGACACAGCGAAATGATACCCTCGCAAATAGCAGGAAGAGTACAACAACTTGTGAAAAAATATAATCCTAGTAAGATTGTCGCTGATACAGGAGGACTCGGAAAATCAATCACAGAAGAAATGATACGTAGATACTCAATCCCTGTACATGCTGCTGAAAAAACAGACAAATATTCATTTGTATCACTTATGAACGGAGACTTTATTGATGGAAACCTACACGTGTTTGAATCCAACACAGATCTTATACACCAATACAAAACACTTATTAAAGATGATAAAGATCCCTCAAAAGAAGATCAAACTATGCCAAATGATTATTGCGATGCAGCGCTGTATGCATACAGATATATCAGGGCATACCATTTTGAAAAAAAACAAGAACCACAAACAGCAGAACAATATTACGAAGAAATAGAGGATAAAATATGGAAAACAGAAAAAGAAAACCTGAAAAAGAAAACACAAATGGAATGGTGGGAGCAGTAGAAAAAGGCGTGTCACTACAATCACTGCTATTATTACTACGTCAAAACGGAGTGAAAACTTTTAAAGACGGAGCAATAGAAATTGAATTCGGAGAAAGAGCAAGCCTTGAAAACCCAATGGTAGAATTTGAACTAGATGAAAAGGCAATGCAAGCTGCACAACACGATGAAGAGATATTACACTACTCTTCTGGAGGATAATTATTATGCAAAATGTAAAATGGTGGGAATCTTCCAAAGAAGCTGTCGGTGACGATCTAATAGAAACTGTCAACAGCCTAATACAAGAACAAAACTACAGAACCGAAATGAATATAAAACACGCCAGACTCTACGGCAATATGGACATTCTAGGACTTTCTGCTTTTGAATACACTAGATCTAACTCTCAAGATCTAGATAACAAAGTCACCATGAACGTCATACAATCTTGTGTGGATACATCCGAATCAAAAATAGCATCCAAAAGACCAGAACCTATGTTCTTAACAGAAGCGGGAGACTTCGATGCACAAACAAAAGCAAAAAAACTAAACAAGTTTGTAAACGGAATGTTCTACGATCAAGGGGTTTATGAAAAAGCTGCACTTTGTTTTAAAGATAGTGCAGTATTTGGATCTGGACTGTTTCACGTCTACTCAGAAAATCAACGCATACAAGCTGAAAGAGTATTCCCAAACGAACTCATCGTAGATGAAGAAGATGCGTTTTATGGAAACCCACAATGCAAATATAGATACAAAAGCATTGATAGAGGCGTGATCAAAGCCGCCTTCCCAAAGTTTGAATCACAAATCGACTCAGCGCCTACAATGCGTGATCAATACACTGCGATCCCTACAAGATTCTCTAATAGAATTCAAATAGTAGAATCTTGGAAACTACCCATCATGGGAGAGAAAAATGGCAAGCCTGTAGTTTTAAAAGAAGGCAGACACATTCTAGCCATTCAAGGCGCAACACTTCTAGATGAGCCTTGGACAAGAGAAGGATTCCCATTCGCTAAACTTGGATATAACCCACGACTTTACGGTTACTGGGATCAAGGAATAGCCGAGATACTTGTAGGCAAGCAAATTGAAATAAATAAGATACTAAGAAATATACAACTGGCGCAATACTTTTGTTCTACTCCTATCTGGATGAAAGAAGTCGGATCTAAAGTTCTAGACTCTCATTTAAATAATAGAATAGGCAATATCGTAACCTTCAAAGGCATCGCACCACAATTGCAAACTTTTAGATCCGTAAACCCTGAGATGTATCAACATCTAATGTGGCTGATTAATAACTGCTATGAAGAAGTGGGCATTTCTCAACTTGCAGCACAATCTAAAAACCCACTAGGAGCTAATGCATCTGGCAAAGCATTGCTTACATTTAATGATTTCGAAACCGAAAGGTTTTCTCGTGTTGGGCAACGATGGGAACAGTTTCACATGGATATCGCAAAACTTATGATTGAAGAAGCCAAAAGCTTGCACAAAAACGATAAAGTAAACCTATCTGTTAAAGCAGAAAGCGGAGCGTTCGTTGAAACTATTAAGTTCTCTGATATATCACTAGAAGAATCCAAGTACGTAATGAAAGTATGGCCAGTGAGCGCATTCAGCTCAACACCCGCAGCTAAGCTACAAGAAATTACAGAAGGAATGCAAGCCGGCTTGTTCGATGCTGATACTGCAATGGATCTTTTAGACTTTCCAGATCTAGAGAATAAAATCAGCTTAAGAACCTCAAAAAAGAAACTTGTAGAAAAAATCTATGAGAAAATGGTCGACACAGCAGAATACATGCCAGCAGAACCATTCATGGATCTTGCTTATGCAATTGACTACGGGCAAAACTACTACTGCATGTGTAAAATGAACGAGGTTCCAGACGATAGACTAGAACTTATTCGTAGATTCATGAGTCAGGCAGAGATTATCCTAGCAGCACCACAATTAGAAGAAGGTGAAGACTTTACAGAAGCTGAGACACAGCCATTCGAAGACGATGCAAGCGATGTCGATATGGCAGGCGATATGGCAGGCGATATGGCAGGCGATATGGCAAGCGATATGGCAGGCGATATGGCAGGCGATATGGCACAAGAAGAAATGTTATTAGAAGGAGTATAGAAATGGAAAACAATTTTCAAGCAGCACTAGACACATTGACACAACAAACAGAAGGCGAACAACCAGCTCTCGAGCAGACAACAGAACAGGCGCCCGAACAGACAACCGAACAGGCGCTCGAACAGGCAGAACCTGCACCCGAGGAAAATAAAGCAGAAACTCAAAGACAAGAACTACTCTCAAGGCAAATTGCCGTGAATCAAAGACTAGATAGACAAGTTAGAGAACTATCTCAAAAACTAAAAGAAGCCACAAACAAAGAACCTGAGATTGATCCAGAACTTAAAAACCTAGCAGAACTAAAAAAGAACGCTAAATTTGACCCCATAGCATATCTAGAAGCCGCAGGGATTAGCTACGATGACATAACCGAGTATCAATTAAATGGCGGTCGTCCTACAGTTTCTAAAGATGTTTACGAATTAAAAGAACAAATTCAAAACATGAAAAAAGAAAACGAAACGCTTGCAGAGCAGCGTCAAAGAGAGGCACAAGAACGTGAGTACGCCGCGCAAGTTTCTGAAATTAAAGCAGAGATAGTCGGCAAGAAAGAAGACTACCCACTTATCACAGCCTTTGCAGATCAATACTCACTCGTTAAAGATGTCATGCAAGAAGCTGAAAAAAATGGAGATGAGCTTTCACACTTTGATGCCGCTAAAATGGTAGAAAATCACTTGCAAGGCGAATTCGATAAGCAGTTCTCCATGATAAAGAACATTCCCTTTGTTAGAGAAAAAATAAAGGCAGAACTTGCATTAACTGAAAACACAGCTCATAATGATAGTAACAACCCGCAGAATAGTACCGAAGCCGCACCCAACAATACAAACACAAACAGACTTACGAACAAAATGAATCAGGTTGCGGGCACAGATACTCATAGACCGCTGACAGATGAAGAACGCCGCCAAAAAGCCGCTAGCCTATTACAGTTCGACTAACTGAAAGGAAAGCATAAACATGGCTACATTAAACTCTGCTGCGGCTGACGCAGTACTAAAGGTACTCTACGACGATCAAAAAATGCAAAAGGTCACTTATACCGACCGACCATTTTTTGCAATGGTTCCAAAGAAGGAAAACTTCGGCGGACGTAACTATCCACTTCCACTACAATACGGAAACCCACAAGGTAGATCAGCTACATTTGCAACCGCACAAGCGAACAAATCATCATCTAGCTTCACTGAGTTTCTACTAACTAGATCAAAAGACTACGGTCTTGCTTCTATTCAAAACGAAATGATCGACGCTTCTAAAAATGATAAAGAAGCTTTCATCTCTTTGTTGGAAAATGAAGTTGATTCTACAATTGACTCAGTAGCTAACGCTATCTCTGTTGATCTGTTCGGAAACGGATCAGGCTCTAGAGGCCAACTAAGCTCTGCACAAACACTAGCTGATACAACTTGGGTTTTGTCAGATGCAGAAGACATCGTAAAACTAGAAGTGAACATGAAAATTGTTCTATCTGCTGCAAAAGGCGGCGGTGCAGTTAAATCTGGCGCTGGTTATATCGTTTCTGTTGATAGAGATGCCGGAACTTTTGAAGTTTCTGCAACATTAGGCGGCGCACCTGCAGACGTTGACGTTATTGTCGCAACTGCTGCTGCTTCTGATTACATCTTTGTAGAAGGTGACTATGACAACAAGATCAAAGGTCTTGATGCATGGATTCCTGACACTGTACCAGGAGCTACAGCGTTCTTCGGTGTTGATCGCTCTGTCGACGTAACTCGTCTAGCAGGTGTTCGTTATGATGCCTCTAGCTACACAATCGAAGAAGGACTTCAAAAAGGTCTATCTAGAATGGGTAGAGAAGGCGCTACGCCTGACAAGATCATTATGAATCACGAGAAGCTACAAGATTTAATCTTAGCCCTCGGTTCTAAAGTACAATACATCGAGCACGACATTGGTAAGATTGGATTTAGATCTGTTCGAATCCACGGGCCAAAGTCTATTGTCGACGTATTCGCTGATAAAGATTGCCCATTTAACAGAGCATACGCTTTGACTTTAAAAGATTGGTGTTTCGCATCACTTGGCAAAGCTCCAAAGTTATTGACTCAAGATGGAAACAGAATCTTGCGCGAAAACAGCGATGACGCTTGTGAAGTACGAGTCGGATACTACGGACAACTAGGATGTAAAGCTCCAGGTCGTTCTGGTGTTTTCTTACTCTAGAATTTAAATTAAACTTGCGAGTGGTTCTTAAAAAAACGAACCGCTCGCATTGTTTTGTCGAAAGGATACAAAATGGCAAATAGACTATTTAAACAATTTTTGTACTCGCTAGAAAGACAGCCCGTAGTTCTAAACGCAGTGGTAACTGTTACAGGCGAAGGCCCAAACACAATTACTACAGACGTTAAAGGACTAGAGGTTGCAGTTTCAGACCCTGGTGAGTGGACAATTACTTTAGAAGATAAATACCAAGCTCTTCTAAATGCAAACATAACTGTGCAAGCAGCTACAGAAGCAGATTTAACTACTCAGATTAAAAGTGAAGACGTAGATGGAGCTAAAACTATTGTTTTTTCAACACTAGCCGAAGCAACACCTACAGCACTTTCAACTGGGGATAAAATCTACATTACACTACTACTTAGAAACTCTTCTTTGTAAGAAATGAGGATCCTATGAATCCTATGATGAGTGATAATGATAAAATGGCAGCTATCATAGTTGGTAAAGCAGACGGTGAGAAAACTCCACAAGAAATGGACTCTCCAGACGCAGGGCTAGAAGCTGCTACAGAAGAAATCTTTGATGCGATAAAATCAGACGATAAGTTTATGCTTAAAGAAGCACTTAAAAGCTTTGTTTCTATGTGCAAAGAAGAAGAATACGAACAAGAATAAGGTTAGGAGTTTTGCATGGCTAGCAATATTACTTTATTGGATTTAAGAAATGCATGTAAGGATAGAGCCGACATGCAGAACTCTAACTTCATCACAGATGACGAGTGGAATCGGTACATAAACTCTGCGGCAAAAGAGCTGTACGAGATACTTATTCTAAAAGGTCTTCAATACACAACAACCACAGATACAATCTCATTAAATGGGACAGATGATACTTATGATCTGCCTTCTAACTTCTTTAAACTTGTAGGTGTTGATCACAATATCAATAACGAAACCTACCCAATGGAAGAATACACATTCCAAAATAGAAACTTATACAATCAACAAAACACTCAAAGATATTTAAGATACAGGCTTGTTGGCGAGGACATGATTCGTTTTAATCCAAAACCAAGTGCGCAAGAAATAACCATTTGGTACGATCCAGTACTGGCAACGCTTAGTGACGATGCAGATACTTTAAACGGAGTAAACGGCTGGGAAGAATACGTTATAGTTAGATCGGCTCTTTGGGCTAAGGTTAAAGAAGAATCCGAAACAGGCGACTTAAAACAAGACATTGCTTTTCTAAGGGACAGAATAGAAACAGCGGCAGAGAACAGAGACTTAGGCCCAGCTGGGCAAGTCACAGACGTTAGACGCGATAGAAGAAGCCGATGGGAATTTTAACCCGTGGCTAAAAACTTTACAAAACTTAGAAAAATAACAGGCACAGACAGAGTGCTCACACAAATACAATCCAACATAGATCAAGCATTCTCAGAAATACAAGAAGGCCCAGTGCTGCGAGGTGTTCTTATAAAACAGGTGGCAATAGCAACCTCAAACACATTCATAGACCACGGACTAGGTAGAGATTTTCAAGGCTTTGTTGTTGCAAGAATAAACGCAGATGCAAGAGTGTGGGAATCCCCAACAAATAACGTACAACCTAATACACAAATAATATTAAAAGCTAGTGCTGTATGCACTATAAACTTGTGGGTATATTAATACATGGCATTATCTAAACAAGACATGCAGCTACTCTTAGGCAAAGGTGTCGACACGATAACGGATGCGAAAATAGTACAGCCTGGCCCCTTGCTTGTTGCAGAGAATACAAATTTAAATAAAAAAGACGGATCAAGCTACAAAAGAAATGGCTACGATGCGCTACCCTTGACTACGTTTTCTGTTGGAGGTGTCACCCCAGATGGGGGCACTATTACAAACATTCAAAAACTTGCCACAATAGACGATGAGCTGATAGCAATCACCGATACTAGCTTATACGGCTATGAAGCTGATACAGATCTTTGGTACTGGAAAGGGTTTATCGGCAATGCGATTGCAAAATCAGAACAAGTTTACAGAGATGCAAAGGGAGTTAGAGGAGTAGACTCTATAACAAACAATGGAATAACTGTTTGCGCATCAATCCCTGTGGCTGTTAGCGGTGGGCCTGATTATCTAATGATAACCATTATTGATTCTGCGACAAAGAAAACTCTCACACAAGAGAGGTTTTCACGTGTTGGTTTAGATTTTAACCCCACCTATGTGCTGCCAAATTGCGCAATCAAAGGCGACAACATCATAGTGTATTGCCTTCGATCACCTTCCGCAGCTTCTATCAATCTACTAGATGCGTTTGAGATAAATACAAACACTCTTGATATTATCGCTCATAGAGATGTTTTCCCTAGTGCAACAGACATAGAAAACTATGATGTAGTAAGTTTTAGTGACAACATCTTAGTAGGAATTACTGACGATGTAGGTGCAAACGACGACTTTACTTTAAGCTATATGCAAGAAGATGGAACATCTGGCGGCGTGGCAGACGGATTGCCGGCAGATCCGGTGACGTTCACGCCACCTGCGGGAACAGACCAAATCAATGTCACAGGATTCTCAGACGGTGTGAATGATAATGTTTATGTTGTCGGAACAGGGGGGAGCCAGCTTTTTTATACTTATGTGTATGATCTAGATTTAACAAATAGACAAGACAACACAGAAACTGTAGCCGGCGTGGGGTTTTCCAGGCCATCTATGATTGCAAAAGATGATACTTGTTATTTGTTTTTTAACTCTACGAGCTCAGGTTCTATAGGGATTCGTTCTTATACAATCACAAATGCAAACGCTTTAGATACATATGCACAAGCTGTAGAAAACACAGCACCAGTAAGTGACCCGTTCTTTGATTCTAATAATAACTTATATGTTTGTGTAATTTTAAAAGCGCTAAGTATAGCAAGATTTAGAGAACAAAATAGTGTAATTGTTTTGCGTGCGAATGAACAACGAGTGCAAGACTCTAATGGAGATGAAACATTTTATAAAATGTACCCAGTTTGTCAGGCACTCGTTGCAGAAACTGGCTCTTTTAACATCCCAAACGTTTCTAAGGTTTCTAAAAATGGTGATAATATTACCATATCTACTTTAATATCAAATGAGTTTGAAACGATCTCAAGTTCTGAGTTCGAGCCGATATCAAATCACGCATTACTAACATTTGAATTAAATTCATTAGAAGGTTACACAGTTCTAGCCAAAGAAAATACTTTGTATATTAGCGCAGGAATTTTATTTAACTATGATGGGTATCAAGTATTTGAACAAAACTTTCTATACTACCCATCTATAAGGTTTATATCAGAAAGTGGCACAGGGAATGTACCCGCAGGATTAAACAACTACGTTTCTGTTTTTGATTGGACAGATAGAAATGGTGATAGGCATTTAAGCGCACCAAGTTTATCTAGAGGGATTACATCAACAGGCAACAAGCAGACAAATGCTGTAGTCTCAACGCAAAACTTAACTTATAAAAGCAGAACTGTAGCCACAGAAGTTTCTGAGGTTGGCATAACTCTTTATAGAAACGCAACAAGCTCAACAGTTTTTTATAATGTAGAAGATGGAAACCCAGAACAAGAAAACAACGATCTAGAACTTAGCGAAGTGACTGTCGTTGATACAGTAGACAACGATGATCTAATAACGCATGAGATACTTTATACCAATGGTGGCGTTTTATCATCAATATCATCTGGCTCGTCTGGCTCTATTGAAGATTATCAAGGCAGAATACTTCTATCAAATAGAGACAGAGCAAACACTATACTGTTTTCTAAGACAAAAAAGAAAAACCTAGCGTTTCAATTCAATCCCGACTTAGAGTTTAGAGTGCTAGAAGAGCAATCACGAGTTTTTGCTACAAAAGTATTAGATGATAAACTAATCCTATTTAAAGAAAGCTCTTTGCACGTACAAGTTGGTCAAGGCCCGTCAGACACAGGGCAAAACTCTGACTACTTGCAAAACCCACAAAGAATAAGCTCAAACGTGGGATGTCCTTATCCTAGATCAATCGTTCGCTTCGACGGTGGTATAATATTTAAATCAAAAGATGGGTTCTACCTACTTGATAGATCACTTAGTCTAAGCCCGATTGGAAAGCCTGTAGATTATTTTAAGAACCTGACAACCACAGATGCAGTGCTTTTAGAAGATCGTGATGAAATTAGATGGGTACATTCAGACGGTGTTTGTCTTGTTTATAACTATTACCAGAATCAATGGTTTGTTTACACTAACCACGAGGCTACAAGCTGCACAGTGTGGAACGATAACTTTGTGATATCAAAAACAGATGGCTCTGTGTGGGTAGAAAATAAGAACACAAATCTAGACGATGGCGAGGCTGTAACGCGTAGACTTGTAACCCCATGGATTGCCATGGCAGGATTGCAACACGCACAAAGGCTCTATAGAATAAAACTACTAGGTGAGATGCGCTCAAGGCATGATGTTAAAATGTACATTGCATACGATTATGAGCCAGCAAGACGTGAAGAACTTACATGGAACTCGTTTGAAGAACTAGGAGATGTAACCCTGTCAGACGATGCATACTATGACACGCCGCCTACCTATACGACACAAAACAGAACCTATGACATAGAATTTAGACCAGCAATCCAAAAGTGCGAGTCTTTTAGAATAGAAATAATAGAAACACCAGATACAGACGGGGCAAGCCCTGTTGATGGAGGTAGCGCAGTATGGACAAGTTTAACAATAACACTGGGAGCGAGTCGCTCAACATTGCGCTCAAGTACGAACAGGCGTGCAGATCCACAATAAGACGTGTGAATGCAAAAGATAGGGGGGAGATCATGGACTGGATGCAAGGACACAGACAAATTATTGATGGCTTGCCTCGTGTAGGCTTTCGCGCTGGTAATTGTGCATGTTTTTTAAATCAATCTGAATGTGGTGTTGCATTTATAGATCACCTAGTTAAAAAACCCGGCTCGAAAGATAACGAGCCAGAAGGTTTTTGTTGTATTCTTGCTTGTATAAACTATGCGAAAAACAATGGGTTTACTTTTCTATTCGCATTTTCAAAGCTGCCACATATTGTAAAAAACAGTGGTCTAATTGGATTTAAAAAAGATAAACATAAATATATATACATGGAGTTAAATTAATATGGGTAGTTCACGACCAGGATACGGGCAAAGTAACCAAAAAAAGGCTAGTTCTAAATATCAGAGCGGCTATACAAATCTAATAGGAGACGGCGGAGATAATAAAGCCGGTGCTATTTATGACATGTATAGAAAATCAGGTCAGGATGAAACCTCAGATCAAGTAAGAAGACTTGGCACAGGCGATGTTATTAATTCTATTCCCAGTGTGTCAGATGCAGACGCTCGCAGCGCTAGAAGAGCAGGTCTTTCAGGTGTTGCACAACAAGGGTCCGGCGGCGCTATGAATGCTGCCGCAGCTCAAGCTGCTGCTGAGAATCAAATATACCAAGATTCTATTAGAGACATGGCCAGAATACAGGGAATATCCGCTGCGAAAAATAAAGCTAAAGGTGCGAAAATCGGCGCAGTAGCAAGCGGCGCAGCAAACGCTATTAAATTCTTTTCATCAGATGAAACTTTAAAAAAGGATGTTTTAAATATCGAAGGGTTTACTAAGAATTTTCTCGTAACCCTAAGCCCATATTCTTTTAGATATAAACAAGAAGGTGAAGATACTAATAAAGTTATCGGCGTCATGGCTCAAGAGCTTGAGAAAACAAACATCGGTAATGCTTTAATCATGGATCACGAGGGGCACAAGGCTGTTGATGTCCCTAAAGCTGTGTCACTATTGCTTGCAGTAGTTGTAGATTTAAACAAACGCATAAAACAATTAGAGGATAAATAATTATGGGAAGCGGTAGATCACCAGAACAAGCTGCAAAAGATGCAGCAAATAGACAACAGTTTGAATTAGGTGAGAGGATTTATGGTGTCGAAAAAGGCAAGATAAAAACACCTGCACAAGTAGCGTTTGAGCGTGGTTTAAAAGAAACAGCAGGTTCTCAAATAGGTGTTTCCAGATCTGGCACAGGCGGAAGTCAACTAGGCAGAGCGAGGGATTTAAACACTGCGCAAACTGATTTAAATATACGCGGAGAAGTGGCAAGACAAATACTAAAGGATCAAGAACTTAGTAGGCTTAGAAATGTTCAAGAAAACTTCGTAGATACAGGCGCAGGGCTTGAATCTGCCGGTTTGCAAAACCAAGCTGCAATAATCGGTGCTTATTCAGCCGGTGCGGGGAGCTTGTTAGATACCCAGAAGAAAACCAACAAAAAACAGCAGCAATGATATACGATCCACGTAGACAAAAGAAAACCATGTACTCGTAAAGGATGTGAAATGGCAGAATTAAATCAAAATATACTTACAGGCGGCGGAGCTAGTGAAGAAGACGTCGAGGAAAATAAACCCTTTGAGCCACTTTTAGGAAGAATGCGCCCCAGTGCAGGGGTTAGACAACCTGCTGCAGAACAAATGCAGCCATCTGTTTCAGAGCTGCAACCTGCAGAGCAACCTGCAGAGCTGCAACCTGCAGAGCAACAAATGCCGATGCAAATGCCGCCGATGAGTGATGAGCCAAATAGCATGAACTCAGCGATAGATAAGATGCAAAGAAGTTTCGATCTAAGCTCACAAGCTGGGCAAGAGTTTGCAAACGCCGAGGCTAAATACATAGAACAAGGCACTAAGCTTGCAGAACAAAGAGCTGCACAACGCCAACAAGAACTAGATCAAAGACAACAAATCCTACAAGAACGTGAATTCGAAATGAGAGAGTCTCAAAACGATTACTTAAAAGCTAAAGAAGAAGCTGGGCAAGGGTATTGGGAAAACAGATCTACAGGCGCGAAAATTGGCGCAGCAATAGCTCAAGCACTTGGTGCTTATTCTGCTGCCATGACTGGAACGCAAAACTTTGCAGCACAGATTATTGAAAGTGCAGTTAAAAACGATACAGAATTAAAACTTAGAAAAGCAAGACTTGCAAAGGATAGAAGCTCAGACATTGCAAAACGATATGATTTTCTCATGAATAATCTACAAGATGAATCTGCTGTGAAAGATGCAATGATGTCAGATGGCTTAAGAGCTGTGCAATCTAGGATAAATCAAGTAGCTGCTAAAACAAAATCTAAAGACGCACGCGCCAAAGCTCTAGCCTCTAGCGGTGAGCTTGATATGAGAATTGCAACCTTGAATGAAAATGCTGCTCAAGCAGCCTCGGACAAACAAGAAAAAATGCGTGAATATTTAGTTCCTGAGTTTAATAATCAAATGGCTACATCTAAAGAAGGCGCTAAGAAAATAAACAGCCTTGCAGCAAGTGTTAACACTGCAAATGATGGTCTAGATAGATTGTTAGAGATTGCAGAATTGCCAGCGGCTACAATAAGCCCAGAGCTTCGAGCAGAAGCTCAAACTACCGCAGGGTTATTAATGGGCGCACTGCGTGAGCCACTTGTCGGCCCAGGCGCAGTTTCCGATGCCGAGCGTGCATTACTAGAAAAAGTTATTGCAGATCCAACTGTGATATTTAGTTTAGGATCAAAAAACAAGCGTTCTTTGCAAACATTAAAACAAAGGCTTGCAGTGAACTTAGAACAAACAGCAAAAGCGTATGGAATAGACGTCGGCTCGACAACAAAAATTACCTCAGCAGGTGGGAAAAATGCAGTGCGTGGTTCGGGCGGAATATGGAGACCGCAATAAGTGGCAGAAGAAAACCAAAAGAGATTCTCACAGCTTAAAAAGAAGTTTCAAACAGATGGATTGAATGATGCAGAGTTTGAAGAATACAAAGTAGAAGCGGATAAATTCGATAGACCCTACTCTGCTGCCGCTGCTGGCGCGGGAAGTGCTGTGACTCTAGGGTTATCGGATGTGGCAGGCGCAGCATTAGGTTATGGGGATGATTTAAGAAACCTAAAAGAGTTTAACCCCACAGCAACAACCGTGGGCGAAGTGGCTGGTACTGTGGGCAGTGCTGTTGCAGGTCCATTATCTGCAATCACTAAAGGCACTGAAAGGGTTTTAGCTAAATCCATTATCAATCAAGCTGGTAAAGATACGCTTGGGAAAGCTGTAGCACGAGGCACAATAAGAGAAGGTGTTGAGGGCGGTGTTGTTGGCGTGGGGCAAACAATATCAGATGTGGCACTATCAGAGAAAAGCTACACTCCCATGGACGTTGCAGAAAGCTTAATAGCAAATGTGGGCATGGGCTTTGTTGTCGGCGGCGGTATCGGCGCAGGTCTTGGAGCTTCGGGCAGAGCAGCTCGTGGAATAAAGGGAGCTATAAAAAAACCCACAGCGGCGGCGCAAGAATTTACAGAAGATGTAGTGGTTAGCCCTCGTCTTGGCGGTGTTGAAGTTGAAGAGGCTTTCCCAAGGGTAACAGGCAACGTAGAATATTCTGGATCTAGTATAAACGATGCTGTTCCCACAGGGGAGATGCAAGCGAAGGCACTTTCCGAGCTTGGTGTTGATGCAAATCAAGCCAAAGAGCTTTCAAGTAACTGGTTTGCAAGACAAGCAGAAGACACTGGAACTATCGCATCTAATATTCAAGCTAGAACAAAAGCGAACTTTCAAAAACGCATAGCAGAGGATTTCACAACTACCGCAAAACCCGAAATAGATCTTTCAATGAAGGAAATAGGGGCAGACTTTAAAAAAATTGTTCTTGAGGATATTGAAGCCAACAAAGCAAGATTTAGTGAACTATACGGTGCAGAGAAAACAGATCTTTCAAAAATTAAACTTAACAAAGGTCAAAACGCAGACGGCGCAAGATTCATTAGAAGAAGTAACGCGTATAAAGAACTATCAAACAGCCCTGCAAAAAGAAAAGCAAAAGAACTAGAAAAGCTTTTTGAAAAAAGTTCATTTAAAACTGCAACACAAATAGATAGAGAGATTAGTAAGATTAAAGGTCTAGCTAGGGACGCTGTTAAAAACCCCGATGAAGCTTATACATATTCTAATCTTGCACAACAATTATCTAAGTTTAAAGAACGTCTAGTAGAGAGAAAAGTTTTATCCGCTACCGGTGGGGATACAAAAGCTGCACGTCAGATATTGCAATCTAGAAAAGATCTAAACACTTCTTACAGAGAGTATGCACAAGATCTTGCAAACATAAGCGGTATTGGCAAAAAGGTAGAATTAAAATCACCTGCACAAGTTGAGACATTTATAAACTCTTTATCAGATGAAGAAGTGGGTAAGAAGTTTCTAGAGAACAATATTAAAAACGCTGATAATCTCTTGTCGCTTAAGGAGCGTTTGCCACAGCAATTTGAGAATATGCGTAAGAAGTATGTTTCAGATTTATTAATAGATAGTGTAACTAAGGATGAATTAGATTTATCTAAACTTGTTAAGAAGACAAAAAAAATAGGTCCAGAGGCTCGTGAATTAATCTTTGGCCCTGAGGCTGCTAGAACATTAAACAACCTTGATATATTAGCTCGTGGTAATGGTGATTTACTTGTTACCAAGAGAAAAATGGAAACAGGTTACAAAGGTGTTATAGCTACGATGACATCGGAGTTAAAAGACGCTGTGTTTCTTGCGCTTTCTAAAGCAATGGGCATAGTAGATAACGCAAAGCTACCTGCAGCATCTGCCGAGGGTACTCAACTAATGAAAAAGGGTTTAATCATAGACCCTAAAGTTCGCGGAGCTGTTCAAGGCACAGAGAGTAAAATCAAAAATAGCATTAATAAGTTTTTAAAAGGCATAAAAGACACCACTAAGGGAATCCCTGCCGGTGCTGTGAAATCAAGCCTTGGTACTCAAGAAGAGAACAAAGAACGCATAGATCAATATTATTCATACGCAACAGATCCTAATAAGTATGTAGATCCTATTTTGCAAAACACACGCGGAATATACGCACGAAGCCCAGAAGTTGCAGATGCAATGATGAATTCTGCCATGGAATCTGTGAATTTTCTGATATCAAAGCTACCCAAGGGCGAGGTTGGTTTTGATCAAGAAGTATTAGGAAAGCCTGTAGATTATAGTGATTATCAAGTCTCTACGTTTAGCAGGTATGCAAAAGCTGTAGAAGATCCTTTATCTATTTTAGATGACATACAAGCGGGCACTTTGACGCCGCAAGCTATAGAGTCTGTTCGAACGATTTATCCCTCTATTATGCATGAGATACAGGCTCAAACTCTAGATACTTTATCTAAGGGTGAGTTAAATTTGAACTATGGGCAGAAAATTCAATTATCTATGCTTTTAGGATTCCCAGTTTCTGCTACAATGAAACCAGGGTTTATAGCAAGGATGCAAGCTGGGGGGCAGCAGCAGCAGCAACAACCACAAGTTAAAAGCAGTGCAAGTCTAGACGTAGCGCAAAATTACGAAACACCACAACAAAGAATTCAAACAATGAGCTAGGGGCAAAAACCTCGAACCCACAAGGAGCATTAAAATGGCCAACAAATCAACGATAAAGAAATTCCAAATGGTAGAAGACGGTGACATGAGCGCCGATATCACATCTAGCATCACAGATATAACAAAGCTAGATAACATGGGATTACAAATCAAATGGGATTCTGCGAATGCTGTAGGTGTTATTTCTGTGCAAATATCAATAAACTATGATCCACAAATCAATTCAGGTGATTGGGTAGATTTATCTTTTAGCCCATCTTTAACGCAGCCTGATTCTGATAATGGCGTGTATGCAATAAGTCTAAACCAATTACCGTACCCGTGGTTAAGAATAAAATATGCTTTCGGCTCTGGTGCTGGGACATTCAACGCATGGCTTTCTGCTAAAGTGATAGGTGGGTAGGGTATGGCTTCATTTAACTGGCCAGCAGCAGGTGGCGGTGGGGTTAGTTCACTTGAGACTTTGGTTGGTGATATTACTATTGTTGGCGGGACTAATATAAGTGTTTCTGACAATGGAACAAACGAGATTACAATATCTACAACGACAACCGATTACATAGCTTCTGTATCAGACACTACGACTATAAATTTAACTGTGACGGGCGATGTTTTAAGTTCGGATGTAAACGCAGATTCTTTAACCAATGTTGAGATAAACTCAGCGGCTGGCATTGTATATTCTAAGTTATCGCTTACAGATTCTATAATTAATGCAGACATTAATAGTGCAGCTGGCATTGTATATTCCAAGCTTGACCTTACAGGATCAATAGTAAATGCAGACGTTGATGCTGCGGCTGCGATTGTATATTCTAAGCTTAATCTTGCAGGATCTATTCAGGATTCAGATATCAATACTGCTTTAACTTATAGTGTACTGGACTTATCAGACTCTATAGTTAACGCTGATATAAACTCAGCTGCTGCGATTGCATATTCTAAGCTTGACCTTACAGGATCTATTCAGGATTCAGATATCAATACTGCTTTAACTTATAGTGTACTGGACTTATCAGATTCTATAGTAAATGCAGACATAAACTCAGCTGCTGCGATTGTTTACTCTAAGCTCGCATTAACGGATTCAATTGTAAACGCAGACATTAATTCTGCTGCGGCCATAGCGTACTCTAAACTAGACCTTACAGGCTCGGTTAATTTAACGAGTGACGTGACTGGAATTTTACCGCTTGCCAATGGTGGTACAGGTAGTGCTACACAAAACTTTGTTGACCTAACTACGGATCAATCAATAGCCGGAGATAAGAAGTTTTTAAACGAGCTATTACTTAACGAGAATACAGCGGGCGCCTTTGTAAGTGGCACGTTTGATACCGCAACCAGTGTTGTATCAGTTTTCACAAGTGGCAGTGGCACGCTAGAGGGTTTGTCTGGCAAAGTGGATCAAGTAGCAATACTTGTTAACAACTCATCAAGTGACATTACAGTAGAAAACGATTCTGCCTCGGCTAGTGCTGGGAACAAGATAATCACCGGATCTGGGAGTGATATTCAGTGGAAAGATGGGGCGACTCTATTCTTTGTAAATGCAAACGAAACCTGGAACCTTGTTGGCGGTTCTGGCGGCGAGGGTGTGGCGGCTAGGTATGAAACTAATTCAGGTCAAAGTATTCCTAACGCAACATTTACAACGGTAGTATATGAAGACTTAAGGTTTGACACGCATAGCGCATATAACACATCTACTGGAGTATATACTGCCTCTGAGTCTGGAATATATAATGTATATGCCATTTGTAGGTTTGTATCCACGCCGACTGGGGCTGGGTTTAGAATTTTTAAAAACAATTCTACTGTAGAATTTCAAACAGTAACTGGGTCTTCTACAGTCAACGAGGTTGCAGCGGTTGCAGGTTTAATCAAATTAGACGCTGGGGATAACATTAGAGTTCAAGTTTCACAATCTACTGGCAGTAGTTTATCCCTAAACACAACAGCTTCAAACAATCAATTTACAATTTCAAAGGTGAATTAATATGATCAAAGTAGAAATCAAAAACAAAACAACTCAAATTATAACTCACAGTGCAAGGTTTGAAACACAAGAATTAGCTGATGAATGGATCTCATCCCAAAGATCAAAGGGCAAAGCATGTGCATGGGGGCGTCCAACTTGGACTGAGAAAATAGAAATAGGAAAAGACAAAAACGGTGAACCAACATATAATTATAAAAACCACGCTGACGAATTCACAATCATTCAAACCGATATTTCTCAACAAGTGGCATTAGAAGAAACTAAAAAGCAATCATGTGAACAGTTTAGTGCTCTACTCTCGGATTCTGCAATAGACAACAAGTCTAACGATCAAGATGTTAAGGAAGTTGTGCGCAGGTTACTAGGATACTGGAAGGCTTGTAGATAATGTTACAACAATGGTCACAGATTCTAATACCGCTCTTGGGCATACTAAGCCCATTAGTATTTGGAACCATTGGATGGCTGTACATAAAAACCCAAGCCGATAAAGACAGCAAGATCAACAATGTCTTAGAACAAAATGCGAGAATATCAATTGCACAAGTAAAGAGTCAAGAGCGTATAAATCAGTCTTTGCATGAGCTATCTAAAAACCTCTCACTACTAGAGCAAGCACTGCAACACTTGGCTGGTAACACAGACAGAAAATACGATGAACTGTGTGCGCACTTAGCGCGTGTAGATGCGGAGCTGATTCGGGTGAGAGACAGAATAGAAACGCAGGACAATTATATAAAACAAGCAAGGGAAGGAATAGCATGAGTTTTTGTAAATGGTTAAAAGGATTCTTAAAACCAAAGTCAGATCAAAAATACATCTCCAAGGTTCCAAAGTATGGAGACAAGGGCGAGCATGTTGCTGTCTTGCAAGATGCTTTAAGAGCTAAAGGATACGCAATTGTAGGGCCACATATATTTGGACCGAAGACAAAAGCGGCTGTATCAAAGTTTCAAAAGTCATTTGGCTCCGCAGGTTCTGGAGTGGTTGGGCCTATAACCTTAGAAAAACTAGGGCTAAAGCTTGGGCGTGAGGAAACTAAACTCCCACCAGTGGGCAAGAGTGAAAACCCAGCATACAAACAAGCTAAAAAATACGAGGGCAAGAGTGAATATGATTCTGCTTTTAACAAACACGTTTCAAAGTTCTGGCCGAAGGTTGGCTTGCCACACTATAAAACAATCATAGGCTCGTCTTTTGCTTGGTGCGCAATCTTTATAGGTCTTATGAACTCTGAGGTTGGACAAGACTATATATCAAAGTACGGAGCTGCGGCAAGATCTTATAGGGCTTATGGGCAGAACATAGATTTTAAAACTATGGGAATCCCACAAGGCGCAGTGATGCATATTAACTCTAAGTCGTGCTCAAGCGGCAGTGGCAATCATGTAACATTTGCAGACGGTAGTTGTACTCCTGAATACATTGCCACAAGGGGCGCATTGGTGCCGGGCTATGGTGGCAACCAACTCAACAAAGTGAAGCGTTCTATGTACGCAGCGTGGAAAGTTTGCAAAGTGCGTTGGCCAAACGAGATACCGCTGCCAGCGAAGGTTACAAGAAACATTGATTGTGGTGGGGGAAAAGATAATGGGGAGTCTACAAAATGAAATTAGCGTTATATGTCTTGGGGTTGCAGCTCTTTGTATTTTCTGGTTGTACAACGACGGTTAAAAAGAAGCCATTTTATGCACCTGCTTGCGAAAAAAAAGTATACAACAGGGGAGCACCACCAAAACAGTTTCTTCTAGATGTTTACGACTTTATTGTAGATCACAAAACGGACGCTTTACTTGTAGGCCAAAACAATGAGCCGCTAGATGTTTACAAATATCTAGGACTTGACGCTAGCAATCCTGCGGTTTTATTTGAGCTGCTTCGAGTATCCGCTGCAATGGAGAGTAGTTGGGACTGGACCGAGGGGCGTGACAAGGCGGCGTCAAACTATTCTTGGTACACGCAAGAGGCTGGCATATTTCAAACCTCTCCTAACTCGCACGTTTATGCGCCTAATGGCAAGTGCTGCGCAAGATGGGGGTATCTTGATACTCTTATGGGAATAAAGCCCGCTCAAAACAATCCTGAGAATCAAACTTGGAACAAGTTCATGAAGGACTACGCCAACAAAGAGACAATTATAAAGCATCACGCTTTCATGCTTCGGCATAACTATCGGCACTATGGACCGATGATAAATAAAAACTTGGTAGCAAGTAACCTAAGCAATGAGTGCATAGGTCAAATAGAAACATTACTAAAAGGAGAATAGGAATATGGAAAAGGGAATAAAAGAAACTAAAGAGCTTCTAAAAGGGGTTATCGTTTTAACTAAAGTCAGTGCTGAGCTTTTAAAAGATGGCGTACAAGTACAAGATTTAATCGACGGATACACAAAGCTAAACGGCGACCCGGTTAAAAAAGCAGCTCTAGAGGCAGCTCTAAAAGATATTCATGAAGTGCCAGAAGAGATTAAAGACATTGACTTGAGTGAGTCAGTGGAGCTTGTAGTTGAGCTTGCAAAAGAGCTACCAGAACTACTTAAAGCTTTTAAAAAGGCATAAGTGGGAGCGGCATTTTCAATGGTGTGGCAGGTGCTTAAAGCCCTGCCCGCCATTTTCACTATGATAAAACAGGCAATATCATTCTGGAATGACATGCGTGAGGACAGACAAGATAGCGACTTTAAAAAGGGTGTTAAGGATAAAGACAGCTCTAAGATTGAAGAAGCTTTTGGCTCTGACAAAGCAGGTGTGCCAGTTGATGGTGTTGGCAGAATAGAGTTTGACGATGAGAAAAAGTAGGCTTTTACTTGTAACATTTGTAGCTCTTGTATCTTGTGGATCTGGTTTAAATATATCAGTATGGCAGGGCGATCATAGAGCGCAGGAGATTACTCGTAGGGTTGTGGTAGATGGCAGAAAAGGAACTCAAAAGGTTTCGACATCCAATCCCTATTTTTCACAGCTTCAATGTATTGCCAATTCTGACATGTGGAAAATAAAAGAGTTGTATCAAAGAGCAAGACGCGCTGGCGTTCAAATGGATGATTTGTAAATAAATAGGGTACACTAATAGTATGGCTTTATTTAAGGCGTACAAATTAAATGTGGAGATTTTGGACGAAGACTTCTATACTGAGGAGGAGATGATAGCTGTTGTAAAAGAAGCTATCTATGCGCATTGCGAGGTTAGACACGTTTCAGTTGAGCTTGTGGAATTTGAAGAAGACGTAATATCTAGTCCTGACTGTGAATTCGCGGAGGCTTAGAGGCGAACCCGCCGTTTTTTAACCTGGCGTCTAACCCTTCTTTTCTTGTTCGTTTAAGTCCCTCGTCTTTTAGCAATCGAAGCACTGGACCACCGCTTACACAAAGAAGGCGTGCGATTGTTGACCCGCCATATCCTTGATGGAACATGTCTATGACGATTTGTTTTTCATTTTCTTCTAGTTTGTTTCTTAGTTTTGCCATAATAATAAAAAGCCTCCAGCGAGGCCAACACCCACAACTTGTTTGTAACGTAAAGACATCGAGGAGATGTTTTTGTTTATATCACGCATGTGGCGCGCAATTCTTATTTAATCCAAATCATTCTGTACCAAGCAAGGTTGCCCTTCTCGTAGGTTTTATTCCAAACCTTCTTTGAATCAATCCAAGGGTTAATATTAGTAATAGTTTTTTCATAATGTTCTTCCTTTATCACGTTTATGATATTGCTGCGTAAGGTCTTTATCACATATGTGATATTGCTCATTCACAACTCGCCTTTTTTCTCCGTATAACAACTGCTGCAACAACATCCATTTAGAAATAAAAAGCCGTGTGGACATGTTTCTCCATCTCTCATCACAAAACCCCATTCCATAATTTAGCAATACGCTCTTTGACCCATAGTTTAGAACAAACAAGGCACAGCCCATGAGTACAAGATTCCCAAGACCTGCACCTTTGGCACCACCCCTTATGGGTTTTCGACATGGAAGCCAAGCTTTCGCATCTCTTTGTCGTAGATTGTAAGGTCACGTTTTGCGTCTGCGATTCGTTCTGCCCATTCGAGTACATCGTCTGAGTAGAGAATACATTCTTTCAGGTATTGTTCTGGGTCACGTTTTGT
>Ga0306909_100129_pt1 | contig 24865 bp, 47 predicted proteins | sample AntRauMFilla2697_FD_190439 | JGI IMG/M metagenome (GOLD analysis project Ga0306909, IMG submission 190439) | Saline lake microbial communities from Rauer Islands, Antarctica - Metagenome Filla 2 #697 (v2) (version 2) | ecosystem: Environmental > Aquatic > Non-marine Saline and Alkaline > Saline ... | reverse complement strand
GCTGCAGGTGTAAATAACCAAGGTAACAACCAAAGTTTAGGAGCTTTAGAATTTGATGGAGTTCAGTTGTTTATGACATACGGACTAGCTGCAAATACAATGTTAGCGACTAGAGTTTCAAACCTTAAGTTCGGAACTGGTTTACTTTCCGATCATTCAGAAGTGAGATTAATTGATATGGCAGAAACTGACGGAAGTAAAAACGTAAGATTTGTTATGAGATTTACAGCAGCAGTTCAATATACTTTTGCTAAGGACATCGTAACATACGGAATCGCTAATTCAGCAAACTAATCTAAAGGGAGTTAATAGCTCCCTTTATAATACAAAATAAATATGGCATGTGATATTACAAAAGGTAGATTAGATACACCTTGTAAAACAGGCGTTGGAGGTGTTAAAGCCTTTTACTTCGTCAACTTTGAACCTCTAATTTACAAGCAATTTGAAAAAACTGATGGATTAGTTACCTCACTTTTGACAAGTCCAGCTACACCTTTAGATTTGTATAAATATGAGCTTAGAAGCTCAGGACATAACCTAGAGGATGCTAACGAAAATTCGGAAGAAACGGGAACTTCATTTGTGACCTCTACTTTTACAGCTATCTTAAAACAGATTGGTGCTACAACTAGAGATGAATTGCAACTAGCAAGCTTTGGGAGACCTCACGTCTTTGTGGAGGACTATAACGGTAACTTCTTGCTTGTAGGAATTGAAAACGGTTGTACTGTATCTGTAAATCAGGTTACAGGCTCAGCAATGGGAGAACTTTCAGGCTATAACTTAACGATTACAGCACAGGAAAGAGAATTGAGCTACTTAGTAGACCCTACTATTATAGGAGACGACACGCAAACTACAATAGTTGTAGGAACTTAATTAGATTTAGACTAAAAAAGGGAAGCCTGTCTTAATTGATAGGCTTTTTTTTGTTAATTATGTTACAAATAGTAAGGAATCAAAGTATAATAGATATGAAAGTAACTGAAAACACCACATTGTTAAGCATATTCACCCAGAATGTCAGCGGTTTATACGACATTAAGGTGACAAATGAGACGTTAAAGGCTTTAACCTACGATAAAACCAAAGCTTTAACGCAGGAATTATACTATTATCAGATAGAAGACACAGAAGGGTTTAATTTTACCAACGAAAACACGTATATAATTGAGGTTTTTAAGCAAAATACTAGCGATTTAGTGTACAGAAACACCGCATATTGTACGGATTCGGACAGTTATAACAAGGGAAACCGTATTAATTCCGATAATGAATACATCACATTATGATAAATGAGAAAAATACGCATATAGTTAACTTGTCTAGCTATACAAGTCCATCCATTACTGAGGTTAAAAACGATAATTACGTAGAATACGGAGACAACAACGACTATTTCAACTACTTAATTGAACGTATTACAGGAAGCTCAACTAATGGAGCTATCATAAAAGGTATATCAAATCTTATTTATGGTAAAGGTTTAGCGGCTACAGATGCAGAAAACAGAACTTCGGAATGGATTAAGATAATGACTTATTTTAGACCTAGTGATTTACGAAAAATAATCTATGACCGTAAGGCGTTGGGCATGGCTGCAATTCAAGTCCTATACAAAAAGGGAAAAGTTGTAGGAACTGAATACTTTCCGATGCAAACGTTAAGACCAACGAAAAAAGACAAGTTTGGAAAAATTAAAACTTGGTTATATTTTAACGATTGGAAAAACAAAAAGAAATCAGACGAAGCTGAGCCAATAGCAGCATTTGGAGAAGGAAACGGAAACGAACCTGAGATATATATTTGGCAAGGTTACGTTTCGGGTTTTGAATACTTCCAGCCGCCAGAATACATAGCAAGTTTACCCTATGCTTTACTAGAAGAAGAAATCGCAGACTATCTAATTAACGATGCACAAAATGGGTTTAGTCCTACGACACTTCTAAACTTTAATAACGGAGTACCAGAAGATCAAGAAAAGCGTAGAGATGTAGCTGACGAATCAACTAAAAAACTAACAGGGAGCAAGGGTAAAAAGTTTGTAGTTGTATTTAATGATGACAAAGACCACAAGGCAACAATAGACAGCATACCTCTCAACGATGCCCCAGCTCATTACGAATACTTATCTAAGGAATGCTTCAATAAATTGATTGTAGGGCATTCTGTAACGTCTCCGATGCTATTAGGTATTCGAGATGGACAGAGCGGATTAGGCAACAATGCAGACGAGATTAAGAATGCAACTTTACTTTTTGAAAATATAGTTATTCGAGTTTACCAAAATCAACTAATTGACATTATAAAAGAGATATGCCCTACTTCTTTAGACTTATACTTTAAGACTATCCAGCCTTTAGACTTCATGCAAGTTGATGAGCCACTTTCAGATGACGAAGAAGAAAAGCAGACTGGTGTAGAAATGTCAAAGCAAGAGCCAACCGATGAGGATTTAAACAAAGCCTTTGAGCAACTTAAAGAATTAGGCGAAGAGGTTGGCGATGACTGGGAGTTGGTAGACGAGCGAGAAGTAGACGAAGAGACAGAGGATGAAATGGATGAGCTACTAGAAGAAGCCAACTATAAAAGCACAACCACTCTACAAAAGGCAATAAATCTAGTAAGCACAGGCACAGCGAGACCAAACTTAAAAAGCGGACAAGATGAAACGATTGATGGTATTAATTTCAAGGTAAGATATAAGTATTCGCCTGAAACCACAACTGCAAATAGTAGAGAGTTTTGTAAAAAAATGGTAAGTGCAAATAAGATTTACAGAAAGGAGGATCTTAAAGCTATGAAAGGGCAAGCTGTTAATCCCGGCTTTGGAGTTAATGGTGCATCAACTTATAGTATTTGGAAATACAAAGGCGGCCCAAATTGCAATCATAAATTTATGAGACTAACTTTTAAAAAAAAGGGAAGCATAGACGTTAAGAGTCCACTAGCACCACGCATAAGCACAGGCAAAGCAGAAAGAGAAGGGTACAGAGTCCGAAACCCTAAAGAGGTCGCTATGAAGCCAAAAGACATGCCTAACAACGGATATAAAAGATAATTATGGCAATCACACTATTTGTAACACAAAACGATATAAAGGCTAACAGCATTGTAAGTGGTTCAGTAGACCCTGACAAGTTCTTACAGTTTGTTAAAATAGCTCAACAGATACACATTCAAAACTATTTAGGTACAAAACTTTTTCAAAGACTAGAATTATATGTAACTAACAACGGAAGTCAAAACGGTACTTTTTCTGGTAACAACACAGACCCCGAAAAGATACTACTAGACAAGTTTGTTAAGGATATGACTATCTACTGGGCAATGGTGGAATACATTGGCGTAGGAGCGTTTGAGATAACAAACAAAGGTGTGCTTAGGCATACAAGCGAAACAGCAGAACTTGCAAGCAAAGAGGATTTAGATTATCTAATTAATAAGTATAGGAATTTGGCACAGTATTACACAAATCAATTTATAGAGTTTATGCCTTATAATCAAGACACTTATCCTGAATATAATACTAACAAAAATAACGACCGATACCCAAGTAGAGATAGCTACTTTGGTGGTATGCAAATATAATAATTATGAGTGACTGGGGAAAAGGAGTAAATAATAACATTGGATGGGGTCAGGGTGCTAATAATGATATTGGATGGGGTAGCATTTACGATAAATCATTTTCAGGCGATACCTTGCTTGGTGGTGGTGGTGATTTTACACCACCAGCAAAAATGTCTATTGAAAGCGTGGAATTAACCGAAGATATTACACCACCAGCAAAAATGTCTATTGAAATTGTAGAATTAACTTAAAAAAAAATAAATAATATGGTATTAAAAATAATAGCAAATTTAAACGGAGGTGATTTAGTTACTCCTGATAATGAATTAACATATAAAATATATGGTTCTGCTGATAACTATGCTTCACCAATAGCTACTTTAGGTAGTGCTATTAATGATGCTAAGGTAAGTGTTACATCAGGTGTTGTAACTATTGACAATGTTGACGTAGGAACTGAAGATGAATTTAAAATATCTTCAGTTGATGAGGCTGGAAATGAAGCTGAATTAAGTAATTCAAGTTTAAATAAATTATACGTTAGACCAGCAGGAACAACTTATGGAGATAGTTCTGGGGATTCTTATGCGAATGCCTGGAGTGGTTTTAACAATGTAGACAATGCAAAATGTGAAGGAAACACTTTGGTTGTTTCTGGCACGCATACAGAAAATTTTAATGTTGGTTTTAACGGAACGATTTCTTTTAACGATGAGGCTGGCTCTGGCGAAATAGACGCTACTGGAATAGCTACAGGAATGAATATAAATGGTTTTGATTGCATTTTAAACAATCCAATTATTAATAATGCCACAGTACAAAACATATATTTTGAAGATAGTATTTCAACAGTAAACAGCGCAACACTTAACAACTCGAGCAACCAAGGCGTGCAACATTGGTCTGGTTCAAATGTTACTTATAATGGTGTTATAGTTTCAAATGATAATGAGGATGAAGGAATGAGCGGCCACCTTGACGCACTAGTTACTATTAATGGAACATTTGAATCAAAAAGAAACGGACAAGCAGCTATTAATCATATTGAAGATTCAAAATTTACAATTAATGGTTTAGTTGATTTTTCAGACAATGTTACTGCTGATGTATTTTCCACAAATGCAACAACCGCAAGAAGTTGTAAATGCACTATTAATTCAAATAACACAGGACTAGTTTTACTAGCTTCTGGTGGATCTGAAATTGAAATGAATGCTGGAATTTATCAAGATGTAAAAATAACTACCGAAGGATTTATAAAAGCTGATAACGTTATTATACAAGACCTTAGCGAATTTGATGGCTCTTTAGATGTTTCAAATAGTTACATAGTTATTAGTGATTATCAAGTAAGATCATCAAGTCCTCTTAAGGTTAGAAATTGCAATATTGATTTAAGGACTGTTTCTGGAAATATAACAATAATAGATGGCGATATTGTAGACATACAGAGGAGTAGAATAAATTGTGCAAATGCTTTTGCAGATCAAATTATTACAAATGCGTCTGGTAATTTAATTTTAAATCACAACGAATTTATTAATATTCCAGATTCAAAATTTGCCATTGTAGTAGAAGATACATCACTATCTAATATTATTGATAATAATGTAATAGATGGGAATGTTAACGGAAGAGGTATTTTGACTCAACAAAACGTAACAATTAATAACAATGTATTTATAGACACAGCTATTCGTGTATTTCTTCAACAATCTGCAACCCTTACAATGAATAATTGTTTATCCTTTAATGCAGATACTGATAGAACAAGTGAAGGTACACTCATAGAAAATAACGAATTAACAACTGATCCATTATTTACAGATAGCGCAAATAATGATTATAGTTTACAAGCTTTAAGCCCTTGCATTGGTGCAGGAATTGCAGTATTCGAAACACTAGGAATTGATACGGCAAATTTTGGAAGCATTACTGTAGTTCCTATTATAGTAACAAAAGAACAAACAAACCCCCCTAACATTGGAGTCTTTGCTTAATAAATAAAGAATATGAAAAACTACTTAAAAAGAACACGCCATCACCTTCACGCCATTGTAGGGATAACAGCAGGATTCCTAGCTTCTTTAGCCTTGTCATGGGTTTGGATAGGCTTTAGAAATTTAGATGCACTAGATAAGGCTATTTTATTTATATGCCCAGCTTTTGTAATTGGCTATGCGTGGGAAAGATACCAAGGCATTATAAATAAGTGGGATATTTTTGTGAGTGGAGTTGCAATTTGCTTGGGAGTATATTTAGGCGGATTATTATTTTAACAAATAAACAATTTAATGAGTATATTTAGTGAAAACCTAGGCGTTATAATAACTGCAATAACAGGAGCCATTGGTGGGATAGCTGCTTTTTTTACAGGTAAAAAGGCTAGAGACTCAAACGCTAACTTTGAAATCGGCAAGGCTTATGAGCTTATGGCTAGGCAAAACAACGCCTTCATTATTACGATGACAGAAAAAATAGACGAGCAAACAAAGAAAATTGAACATTTAGAAGGCGAGGTTTTTGGTTTAAGAACTGAAAATAGACAACTTTTAAATGAGCTAAAAAAATATAGACAATGAAACAGCTAACAAAGAATTTTAATTTAAGTGAATTTTTATACTCAAAATGGTTTGATAAGGAAACACAAGCCAAAGTGATTATGTTATATAATGAAACTAACAGCATTCAGCATAACATTCAAAAACTAGCCAATCAACTGCAAGCATTAAGAAACGAAGTAGGTGTACCAGTCATTATTAATATAGCTTATAGACCCGTTTTCTACGAAGTATCAAAAGGAAGAGACGGAACATCACAACACACTTTAGGCAAAGCTGCTGACATTACCGCGCAAGGTTTAAAACCTAAGTATGTAGCTGCTAAGATTGAGCAACTTATAAGTTCTGGAGATATGCTTCAAGGAGGGCTAGGGGTTTATCCTACTTTTGTTCATTATGACATTAGAAAAACAAAAGCCAGATGGTAAGATATAAGACGTTTTTACTAATTGTATTACTTTTCGGGTGCAAATCAAAAGAAACGACCGCAGAACGCACGCAAACAAGCGACACGCTTATAAGTAAGTCGTTTGAGTATGTAAGTAAACCCATAGAAACAAAATATACCTTTTCAATAGAATGTGATAGCCTTGGGAATGTAAAAGAAATTAAAACCTTTGAATCTTCTGGACTTAATTCTGCAAGTGTAAAGCTTAAGAACAATCAATTAGATTTGAGATTGCTTACAGGAATGAGTCAAAGTAAAACCGATACCATTTACAGGACTCAGTTTAAAGATAAATTTAAGACGGTTGATTTGGTACGTTATAAAACCCCTCTTTGGATGTGGCTTACAATTATTTCTTTAGTTTTAGTTATTATTTTACTGCTTAGATTCAGATAAAGTGTTATATTAGTGTTTTCATAGTTTTAGTTTTAACCCCTCTGTCATTAGTTGAGGGGTTTTTTTATGCCTAAACTTTAACAGTATTAGTTTAAATATTTGTTCATTTATCCATTTGTTAGTTGTATATTTGTATATAATTAAAAACAAAAACTATGAAAAATCTTACAATAAACCAACTAGCTAAGAAATGTGCAAACAAAACAAACACTACTAAAAATAAATATCATTTATTTGTAATGGAAAACTTTTCTAAAAATGATTATATAGTTTTTAATCAAACAATGTGCGATATAGAAATGCACAGTAGACCTAGCTATGTAGGTAGTGATAGCCTTGTAAGATGAAAAAAATAGACTTTAAAAACTGGAATAAAAGCATAAATACAAAGCCTGAAAAAGAAAAGAAATATCAGGTTTTGATCGATTGCGATGGAGAAACAAAAGAATCTTATTGCACTTATTTTATAACTAAAAAAAGATTTCATTTTGATATGCCAAATATTAATTGGAAAGTAACACACTGGAAATAAAAAAATAAAACCATGAACTTCATCAAAGAATTACAAAGCGTATTACTACTAGGACTAGAAACCAACGTAGACGCAGAATCAATTAACCTAGAAAACAAGCTTAAGGCAGACCCTAATAGCATAACACTTAAGGAGCTGAGACAAATCTTCTATCATGCTGGAATCAAATCAATAACAATCGAAAACACAACTATAAATATATAAGCTATGGAATTACAAATAAGAAAAGAGTATTACTTATTTAGCCTTTTGGAGGGTTGGTTAAAAATGGAGGTAAACTTTCCTAATTCATCTCAGGAATACCTTCCAACTAAAAAGAGAAAGTATTGCGAAAACTCAGAATCAATAGATGAAATGACTTTTGATTCTAAAATAAGTTATGAGGAATTTAAAACTAACGTTCAAATGCTTTTATCATGAAAACAAAAACAAGAGAAATCGTAATTAAGAGAATAGAATTACAAAATCAATATAAAATATCTGATGGAAATTTTGAATATGAATATGTAATTGAAACACGCCTACCTCTAGACCTAAATGCCTTAGATAGCGTAGTAACACAAAGTATAAAAGTACCTGCATCATTTACGGAATTTATGGAAGAAAATAATATTAGTTATGAGCAAACATTAGAATTCTTAAACAACAACTACAAAAAACAATAACATGAAGAAAATAAAACAGATTATAGATGTGGATTTGATCTTTGAAACTTATAAGATCAAAGTAAATGAGCCTCATTTGACTTTCACACACTTTTGTATTTATGTTCTTGGCTCTACCGTTACAATAGTTAACGGATGGAAAACAGGGGATAAGCAAATGACAGATTACAAAAAGTCAAAAGTTTTAGAATTTATAGGATTATACCCAGACCAATATTGTAAAAATGTAATAATTTAATTATGGGATGGCAAAACCCTGAGGAGGATTTAAACCTAGAAAACAAATGCCACTATTGCGGTGAAGAGTGCGAGAGAGACTTTTGCTCAACACAATGTGAAGAGGCCAATTTAAACGATTAGAAACTATGAAATTAGAACACTTATTAGAAGCAGAAAAAGAAGCAAAGCGTTTCTTAAGTAGGTTAAAAGATGTAAAGCAAAGCGACCTAAACAAAACTGTATTTACCACTAAAGAAAAGTATTTAAAAACAACTAGAAGTAGCATAGAAACTGGAGCTTTAAAAAGAAGTTCTTTAGACTTAACTAGATGCTTGGCAAGACTTAGAAACGATAACTATTAAAAACTAGAAACTATGAAAGATTTAACAGTAGAGAATTTTGAAAACTTAAACTTTGCTCAGGACTTTAGCAAAATAGACGCTAAAAATCAAGGTTTAGAATTAGCGAGGACCATCTTAGATAATGGCAACGTTAACCCACTTGAAGTAATGGCCACGCTTGTAAGACTAAGCGAAGTGATCAATACCTTCCAAACGGAATTAAAGGCAAACCTAGACCTTCCAGAAGAGTTAAAACTAAACGGAGTCAACTTTAAAAGTAGACAAGGTTATGCGGTTTATGATTATTCACAGGATGGAATGGTAGACCATTATGAAAAGCTACTTAAGCAGCGTAAAGATTTAATAAAATCCGCTTGCAAAGCTGGAGAACCCGTTACCGATCCAAATACAAGCGAAGAAATTAATCCGGTGCCTGTAAAAAATTACACTAAAGATAGTATAGTAATCACATTTTAATACAATAAATATTATGGAATTTAAAGGAACAAAAGGAGAATGGAAAATTACAGGAACAAGAGAGCAAAGAACAATGATAAATGGTAGTAGTATTGATGTTTGGTGGAACATAGGTTCACCTGCTGTTTCAAAAGATGAAGGTAAAGCCAACGCAAAACTAATTGCAGCAGCACCAGACTTATTAGAGGCTTTGCAAGGCTTATTATTAAATGGTCATAACGACAAGCAGATAGAAATATCACAAAAAGCAATTAACAAAGCATTAAACTAAATTAAAAGTAATATATTTAAACTATAAATTGAGCTGAAGCGGTTACAGCATTTTAATCGTATTTTAAAACATTTATATTATGAGTTGGTTAGAAAGACAAGAAACAAAAAGTAAAAACCCAGCGAAGAAATTCTTAAGCTGGAAGTCTGAAGAGAAGTGCTTTGCTTACTACGACAAAGACAAAAAGGAAAACATCTTAGTCCCACTTCCTTTTAAATTTGTAATCCTAGAACATTACCACACAGTTAAGGGTTGGAACGATGCAAGCGAAAGCGGTATTTATTCTAACGAAGTGTTTCAGATTGGAAACGAAGAACTGCAAGTTAAAAGCTTTAAGGGTGGTAAAATTGCAGAGGGTTTATACAAAGATAATAAACCTACTATAGTTGCCGCTGGTGGACATTATGCCAGAAGTATCTACGCAGTTACCAATGACCTTGAAATAATTAATATAAGCCTAAAGGGTAGCGGTGTAAGTAGCTATTCGGATTTTATTAATGATATAGGGGATGGCAATTTTGACAAGAATTGGATAGAAGTAACGGAAGCCAAAGAGCTTAAAAAAGGAAAAGTAAACTATTCTATACCAGTATTCAAAAAATCAACCGCAATCAAAGACAGAAGCAAGCTAATGCCGTTTGCGGATGAGTTACAAAGTTATATGATAGATTATACTGCTGAGGGAACCGAGGTCGTTAGAGCCAAAGCAAAAGAACCTGAAATAGAAGAAGACGATCTAGCTTTCTAAAATTATTAATTACTCGACAAGTGAAAACCCCTTTGCAGAAATGTAAAGGGGTTTTTTAATAGGTGTAACATGTTACACTAGATGTTACACCTAAATGTTACAGTAGTTTGTAGCATTGATAAGGGTTAAGAGCCTGTTAGGTGTAACATGTTACACCTGTTACACCTAAAAGAGTATACAGTAAAATATATTTTTATTTTTTAATTTAGTGTAACAGGTGTAACATGTTACACTAAAAGCTTGGTAGACCCTATAAAATAAGGAAACAGGTGTAACATTAGGTGTAACATTAGGTGTAACATCTAGTGTAACATGTTACACCTTAATGGATAAAAATAGCTTTTTTAGGTTATTATAGTAATATCTAATAAATAGTATTATATTTGTATCAAGTTGTTTAGTAGAGTTTACAACGTAAAAAATAAATCAACCTTCTTAAAGGATTCGCAAACTCTACTTTAGCGATGAATTTAAGGAGGTTTTTTAGTTAAAAAAATTATGATAGACCTATCAATAGCCAATAAATTAATAGATGATGGATTTAGTTTAATCACTGTAGGTGAAGATAAAGTGCCTATAGGAAAATGGACTAGCCAACAAACAAAAGCAGTATCAAAACAAGAATTTAAATCTAATTGTGAGTATTCAAAAGCTAATAGTTTTGGAATTGTAACGGGGTATAACTATTTAGAGTGCGTTGACGTAGACTTAAAAGTATTTAGCACATCAAAGGAGCGTAAGGATTTTTGGAATGAATACCTATCTATGCTGGAGGATAATATTGATGACTTTCACGATAAATTCAAAATTACTAAGACTAAAAACTTTGGCTATCATATCCTTTACAAGTCTAAAAGAGTAGTAGGTAATAAGAAAATAGCATCTTTAAAAGGCCACAAGGAGGCTATAATTGAAAGTAGAGGTTTAAAGGGATATGTATTTTATTATAATAACTTTCTTAATGGCGAAACTTATAGCGATACTGTTTATGTATCGGATGAAGATAGAGAAATACTTTGGACTATTTCACAAAGCTATAATTATGTTGAACCTGAAAAGGATATAGTAATACCTAAGAAAACACAACAACAATTTGAAGATGGTTTAAAACCCTGGGAGGATTTTGTAAATAAAAATAATACTATTGATGTAGTAAGAAATGATTTTAGTATTGTTAGAACATTAAGCAATAAGATCATATTAAAAAGACATGGAGGCGAAAGCGTACATAGTGGCTATATCTTCAACGATAACGACACAATGTATCTACACAGCACGGGTACAAATTACCCACATGAGAAGGCTTTAAACGCATGGCAATGTTACGTACATGGACATTTTAAAGGAGACTTTAGTGAAGCTGCAAAACAAGCTTATAAGGATGGCTATGGGGATAGGGTGGTTAAAAAGGTTCCTGAAGTATTATCTGAAGATTTACCAAAAATTCAAAACGATGTTTTCCCTATTGATATTTTTCCAAAGCCAATAACAAACTACATATTAGACTGTAATAATACTTTGGATAGTGTTATTGATTATATGGGCGGGTCTATGCTTTGGATGGTTTCCGTTATTATTGGTAACACTTTAGAAGTCGAGGTTAAAAAAGGTTGGAAGGAAAAACCTATACTTTGGATTAGTAATGTTGGAAAAGCTGGTATAGGAAAAACGCCAAGTATTAAAAATATAATAGCTCCTTTACAAAAAGCAAACTCAAACGAAATAAAGAATTTCATCAAGCAATCAAAGAAGTTTCAAGAATACGATGACTTGTCTAAAGAGGATAAAAAGACAAGCGAAGAAATTAAGAAGCCAATAAAGTCTCAATTTATAGCCAATGACATCACCATAGAAGCTCTGGTGGACTTACATCAAGAAAGTAAGAACTCAGTAGGTGTTTTTAAAGATGAGTTAGCAGGATGGCTTAAAGATATGAATAAGTATAGAGAAGGATCGGACTTAGAATTTTGGTTAAGTAGCTGGTCAAATGAAAGCGTTAATGTAAATCGTATGAGTAGAGTAGGAAGTTTTATAGAAAGTCCTTATATCCCCGTACTTGGTGGAATACAACCTAATATTCTAAATGGTTTTTTTACTAGCGAAAACAAGAATAACGGCTTTATTGATCGTTTGCTTATAACATATCCAGAGGCAAAAGTTGAGAAGTTTAATGATAAGGAAATGAGTTACGAAGCTTTGCAATGGTATAGCGATACAATGACTAACTTTTACAATTACTTTAAATTTAATTTTAGCTCTATAAATGAAGATTTGGAGGTTGAAACTAAAACAGCTAAATTATCAGACAAGGCAAAAAAAGAATGGAAGAAAGTATTTAACAAATACACCGAGGTGCAAAATGGAGATTTTGAAAATGAATACTTGAAGTCTATGTACCCAAAACAAAAATCATACATACCTAGATTTGCATTAATAATACATGCTTTGGGTTGTTATATTAACAATAAGCCAAAGGACGACTATCTTTTAATCTCTTTGGATGCAATGGAGAAAGCTATAAGGCTTTCGGAATACTTTATTAATATGGCTAAGAAGGTAAAAATAAAAGGTAAGATTAGTAATACGATGAATGAAAGTATTAAGAATCCAAAAGGGGTGATGAGTGATCTGGATAAGGTTAAGAAAGTCTATTCAGACAACCCAGAGTTTAATCGTTCAGAGCTTGCTGAGTTGTTAGGAGTTACACGTCAATCAATTCAAAGACACTTGAAAAAAATCAAAGATGATGAATTATGAAACTGCAAGAGTTACACAACAAAACCAAGAGCTTAGAGATAAGATTGACTGGACTGAAAAAACAATTAAAGAAAATATTAAAAAAACAGGATCAGAATCAAGTCTTACAATTAGAATTGAACAAGCTGCTTCAGAGCTTGCAAAGTACAAAGGACTTATATCATGGCAAGAAAACAGAAGCAGACAAGCTAATACAGTTATCAAAAGAAATAAGTAATAATAAACACTTAATGCAATGAAACTATGAAAAATCACAAATTTCCATTGACTGAATTAAACGAAAACCCCACATTACCTATACACGGTTTTATTAAAGAACTAAATTGGATTGATAAACCGAAAAAAAAGGATTCTGATATTTATAAGGTAATGGCTGATGCTAAAGTGCCGATGCCACATACAGTAGGTAATGCACATATTGAAATAACAGAACAAAACTACCCATGCAATTACTATGAAGCTACTCTATGGTGCTTTAACCAAGGGACAAATATAGCGGAAGGTAATTCTATTATTGAATGTAAAAATAAGGCTTTTGAATGGTGGTCTAATTTTGTATGTGGTTTTTTAAATTGCCCAAAACGAAGAAGTTCCATTTTAAAAACTAAGAAATTATGACACCAACCGAATATTTAAGAAAAAGGAGCTACCGACTTAATCATAGGTTTTGATAATGTTACAGAAGAAAGTTTAATCGAAATAATGGTAAGTTATCATAAAATTAAAATAAAACAAATAAATAATATGAAAATAAAAGAAGCAATTTCAATATTAGAAATACACAATAAGTGGAGAAGGTTTGAAGGTCATACAACGTTTAACACTAATATGGTAAACCCTAAAATATTAGGCATAGCGATTGACACAGTAGTAGATAATTTTAGAAATCCTGTTGTAGATGTAGAAAAAAAATACACTAAACAAGATATGGAGAAAGCTATTGAGCATTGGGGATTGTGTAAAGTTGAAATACCTTACATAGATAAATTTTTAAATAAAAACTAAAACTATGTACAAACTAAAAGAACATCAAATTGAAAAGTCTAAGGAATTAAATGAGATCCTACTAGATCATAAGATAGCCTATCTCGCAGGAGAGGTGAGAAGTCAAAAAACTTTAACAGCTTTAGAAGCTGCTAGATTATACGGAGCTAGTAAGGTGATTGTAATTACCAAAAAGAAAGCTATACCCAGCATCTTATCGGATTACAAAAACTTTGGTTTTGATTATGAGATTGTGGTTATTAATTACGAATCATTGCATAAGCTGGATAATCACGACTGTGATCTGGTTATTTACGATGAGTCTCATTCTTTGTCTGGATTTGCTAAACCAAGTGTAAGAACCAAGCTTTGCAAGAAACTATTTTTTAATGTACCCTGTATTCTTATGACCGGTACTTCAGCAGTCGAATCTTACTCTCAATACTATCATCAATTCTTTGTAAGTGCTTACAGTCCATTCAGTCAATACAAGAACTTTTACAAGTGGGCAAAGGACTTCGTAGAGGTTGTAGAAATGAAATTACCAACGCATACCGTAAAGGATTACTCAAAAGCAAACGTGGCAAAGATTGATAAAATACTAAAGCCTTACATGGTAGTAATGACTCAGCAAGATGCAGGCTTTGAAGTTAAGATTAACGAGCATTATTTGACTGTGGAAACCCCTTTAAAAATAAAGATAGTAGTTGACATATTGTTAAAGGATAGAGTTGTAAAAGGTAGCGCTGGCTATATTTTTGGAGATACTCCAGCAAAACTTCAAAGCAAAGTCCATCAGCTTTATAATGGCCATTGCATAGTTGAGGATGGTGAGACATCTAACGTAATACTTGACACTTATAAGGTTGACTTCATTAGAGAGCGTTTTAAGGACGATAAAATTGTAATTATGTATTACTACCAGAATGAGCTTAAAATGATTGAGAGCGTATTTGGTGAAGCCGTGACAACCGATATAGATGAATTTAATAATACGGATAAAAGTTTTGCTCTACAACAATCTTCTAGCGAGGGGATGAATTTAAGTAAGGCTAAATATTTAGTATATTTGAATTTAGGGTTTAGCGGTAAAAACTACATCCAGTCTAGGGATCGCATGACCGTGCAAAGCCGTAAAGAAAATAATATTTACTTCATTTGTGAAAGTGATGGCATTACGGAAAAGATACTAAAAGCGGTAACCAAAAAGAAAAATTTTAATAGTAGATTATTTAAACAAAACTTTGAATTATGAAAAGAACCGATCCAGAAATTATAGAAGCAATGCTTTTTATTAAACAAAAACATAATGGAGAGTTACCTTATAAGTTTGGAACTTTAGAATGTGCTAATATGATGGCTGAATATTTAAAAAACAAAACAGATGGCATCTAAACAGCAAACTAAACTTATAAAGCATTGGAGGTCTCTTGGTTATTTTGTGATTAACTTAGTAAGAATACAACCAACGGGGCTCCCTGACCTTATAGCCTTGAAGCCTAACGAGGTTATATTTATAGAGTCTAAGGAAATTTGGGATAAGCTGAGTGCCTTACAGATAGCGAAAATAGAAATACTAAAAAAACTTAAATTCAAAGTCTATGTCAACGAAAATGAATACTAATCCATTTGCAACTTATACCTCTCCAAAGGGATTGGATTATAGAGTAACGGGAATCGAAAAAGTAGAAGGATCTGAACGGTGGATAAATGGAGTATTGAAATATCATTGGATAACCTCTATCTGTTTTATAGAATCCGATGAGCGTATTTCTTTAGAATATGACTACAGCGAAAAAGTAATTAGAAAGATTGTTTAATTATTTGTTCGTTAATCAATTTATTTATACTATATTTGAATTGTGGCAATTAAGCCAAATATAAAATTATGATTAAATTACCTTCATTTGAATATAAGAAAATGATATTTCACAACGTAAAAGATAATTTATTTCAAACAAACAAGTTTGGAAATAAATTAATTTACAAATATGAAAACGGACAATATCATTTAGTAAGGGACGAAAGATTATCTAGTGTAATCACATTAGATGAAATATCTAAAAACCCATTTAGTTATTGTAATGACGATAATAATTGGAAGTAATATTGTAGCCTTGTTGCTAACGAATAGGTATAAGATTAGTAACGTATAAATAAATTATGGAAGAGGAACAGAGAGAAGCAATGTTTAATGCTTGGAAATTAAAAGAAGATAAGAAACATAAAGACTGCGAACCACATAGATGGTCTTATGCAGAACCTAAACATTGCGTTGAATGTGGTAAAAGGTTTGAATTAAGCGATAAGTAGTTATTAATTTTATACCGTGTTGTGTGCTTTTTTAATTGCATCACAACACCCGTATAAATAAACGTTTTTATACTGTGTTAGATAACCATGAATGAAATTGATAAATTACTAAAAAAGCTCAAGCAAGATCAAAACACCCTATTGGAAAACTTTAGGGAAGAGGTTTTAAGAATCCAATCAGGACAGCAAAAGAAATATGCTCATAAGGATTTTGAGGTTCTTAATGAAATAGTCTGTAGACATTTTGGAATACCATCCATTTTTGTGCAAACTCGAAAGATTTATTATGTAGCAGCCAGATCTGTTTTTGATTTTATTTTAAGAAACAATGGCCATACTTTAGGTTTTATAGGCTCGGAAACTAATAGAGAGCACACAACAATAATCAACTCTTTAAAAATATATGAAGGGTTTTCTAAAGATGTTTCATATAAAGACTTATATTTAGAAATAAAAAACGAATTTAACAATTATAAATTATGAAAAAATTAGTATTATTATTAGCATTATTTGCTTTTACAAGTTGTGGAACGGAAGAAGGGAAATGGACTCAAGAGGATATGATTTTTACAATGCAAGTAATGGAAGACTTTATAAACGCTTTTATAATGGCTGGAATAATTTTCTGTATCTTAGCAATTCAAATACTTACAGGATTGTTTATACTTTGGGTAATAAAAAAAAAGTTTATATTTGAGATAATCAAATAAGCCTTAATGAATGTACTCAGCTTAATCTCAAAAAACCACAAAGAATGGATTAACGTTTGCAAGGTCTTTGGAGTAACTGACTATCCAGAAGACATAGTACAAGAAATGTACATTAAGATAAGCAAGTCTAAGATAGTCACAAAGTTAAATTATAATGGTTATGTATATGTAACCTTAAGGAATCTTTGCTACGATAGTCACAAAAAAAAAGATTTTAATTTTAACATAGACGAGAACCGAACAGAAGATAATTTAAAGAGCGATGACCATTTAAACTGGATTGATATACAAAAGGCATTACATGAGCTTCCTTATTTTGAGAGACAAGTAATTCAGCTACATAAGATCGAAGGCATTAGCCTTTGCGAGATAGAGCGAGAGACAAGCATTTGCAGGGTCAAGATGATGAGAGCAAAGAACAAAGGAATAAAATCATTAAAACTAAGATTAACTAAATAACTATGGAAGAGAAAAGAACTTTAGCTTTAACTATAGTCGAAAAGCAATACATGGATAGAATACTTGCAGAAGAAGGAGAGCAGTTTAAAAAAAGATTGTTTAAAAAGTTAATTGACTACAGTTCTATAGAAGAAATAGAAAGATACATAGAGTTAAAACTATCAAAAGCTGAAAATAGGAAAACAAACGATGAAATGTTAACCGCTCAATGGAGAAAACTATGAAAAAAGACTTAAGCAAAGACGAAGAAACAAGAGAGTTTATTAAGAACATAAAGCCTAACAAGTATTACAAAATGGAAGGTACAAGCAAAGTAATAATAGGAAAACAACTTAAAAAAATATACAATGCAACAAGAAATCAAGAAAGAGCCATATTTGGAAAGCCTAGACAAGAGGACTAAAGAATATAAGGAGTATAAGAAAAGACACGAGAACAAATCTAAAGGACTAGGCGACACCATCGCAAAAGCAACCAAGGCAACAGGCGTAGACAAGCTAGTAAAGTTCATTGCTGGCGAAGATTGCGGATGTGATGAGCGACAGGCGAAACTTAATAAATCATTTGCCTACGATGTACCTAAATGCCTGAATGAAGATGAGTACGAATACCTGACAAAACTAATAGGAAACAAGCCAGCGGTCGCAAGCATAGATTTACAGAAGCAAATCATTAAAATTCATAATCGTATCTTTGCTCAGCAAATAGAATTAAGCTCATGCCCTAGTTGTGTGAGAGCAACAATAAATAAGTTAGAAAAAGTATTAAAACAATATTAACAAATAAAACTAAAACTATGAAAGATAAAATAATTGTGTAATTTAACATACATTTGTTTAAATATTTGTTCATTTATCCATTTGTTAGTTGTATATTTACGTATAATTAAAACGCACATTATGAAACTATTCAGAAGCATATTACTAAACGAAGGAGATGAAATAGACACAAGCAACCTTGGAAACTCTTGGACACTTTGTGATATATTTGCTGAAGATCATGCTGATGATATTAATGGTTTTCATGGTAAGGATGGTTACGTAGTGCTTTTTATTGATGTTGATATTGACTTCGTAGACATTGACAACTCATTGTTTGCATTAGAAAACAGAGAAAACGAATGTGAGATAGTAATAGATAGTCAAGATGTAGAATGTAGAGTTCATTTGGTTCAAGGTATAGAATTTGATGATAGCCAAATTATAAAAGGAAATACAGGAGGCAATGAGTTTGAAGATTATACAACACAATACGAAGGAGATTTGACAAAAGAGGATCTTATAAAATTAATTAATGAATTTAAAAACTAAATAAATTAAAAAAAGTATGGAAAAAATAGAAAAAGAATTAAATGATTTTGAAGACAACGATTTTGATCTAATACAAGATACAGAAGAGTTAGATTTTGAGCAAGATAGTCTAGAAAGTAGATATGTCAAACCATTAAAACAAAAGCATAGGTCACAATCACAAATAAGGTTTTCTAATGCGGAAACTTTAGTAAAAAAAATAGATATGAAAACAAAAGGAGACTTGTTTTCAATAGTTGATGGGTCTTTTATATTTGGAGATTTTATATTAGCGTTTCTAAGATACCACGATATAAAAGCAGTAAGAATGGATATATCAACCTTATCTTTAAGCCTTCAAAACATTATAGGAATAAAAACATTTATAGAAAAAGGATATATCGAAAATGTAAATTTCTTAATAGGTTATTATTTTTACGCACACGAACGTAAAGGATTAATAAAAGAAATGTATGAACAATTAGATATAGACAACAAAATGCAATTAGCTGTATGTAGAAATCATACTAAAATAACTACAATATTAACAGATAAAGGGCATAAAATAACTATACATGGCTCATCAAATTTAAGAAGTTCGGACAATTTAGAACAACTACATCTAACATTTAATGAAGAAATACACGACTTTGTTACAGACTTTAATAATAAGGTCTTAGAGGAATATAAAACAATTCAAAAACCAATATCAAATAAAAAAATAAGAACATTATGACACCACAAGACAGAAGTAGAATAAAAGCATGGGAAGCTAAAACAGGGGGGTTTTTAAATATAGGAAACCAAGGATCACAAGGGGGAGGTAGTACTGGAGCACCATTTTAAAAAAATAATAATATGGGAAGGAGAAAAGGAGACGACGAAAATATTGTAGCTGAAAGAGTAAACATGGTTTATGCTCTGCAATTAATGGGTAAAAGAAATAAAGAAATTGTTTCATACATTGCAAAAAAATACAGTATTGGAGAAAGAACAGTTTACAATTATATTAAAAAAGCCAAAGAGCAAAAGGATGAAGATGCTAAAGAATACAGGGATGTTGCATTATCAGAACAAGTGTCCCAATTAAGAAACTTATATGAAAAGAATTACAAAATACAAGACTTCAAGGAGTGCAGAGGGGTTTTAGGTCAAATGAGCTTATTGCTAGGGTTAAACCAGCCGATAAAAACAGAATCTAAAATTGAACATATAGAAGTTAACTTTGAAGATTAATGTAAAAAGACCAAAACTAACAACCTATCAAAAGGACTTCCTTTACAACGGTGCAAGGTTTACGTTTACAGAAGCGTCAACAAAAGCAGGCAAAACCTTTGCCCATATTTGGTGGATATACGAAAGAGCGCACGAGCCTTGGAATAAGACAGGATATAATCATTGGTGGGTAGCTCCTGTTTACTCACAGGCTAAGATAGCATTTAACAGGCTAAGGATTAAACTAGGTCGCACCGGCTATTATAAAATTAATGAATCAAGTTTAACGATTACTTGCCCTAACGGTGCAGTCATTTGCTTCAAGTCTGCAGACAAATACGATAATCTATTTGGAGAAGATGTCTACTCAGTTGTATTTGACGAAGCACCTAGGGCAAAGGTAGAAGCATTCTACGCATTACGTTCTACCGTAACCTCAACTAAGGGAGTAATGAAGATGATCGGTAACTTTGGAGGTATCGCAAATTGGATGCACCAAGTAAAAGAAAAGGCAAAGACTGACGACCAATACGCATACTATAAGATTACAGCTTGGGATGCAGTTAAGGAGGGCATACTAGACGAAGCTGAGATACTACAAGCACAAAAAGACCTACCTACTAAGATATTCCAACAACTCTACCTAGCAGAAGAAACAGAAAGCGAAGACCAGCTTATCAGTTTTGACACTATGAAGTCTATGTTTACTAATGACTTTGTTAAGGATGGCACTAAATACATTACTGCTGATATTGCCTTACATGGTTCGGATAAGTTTGTTGTATTTGTTTGGTCAGGTTGGAAAATAATCGACTGCATTATAACAGCCAAATGTGAAGCCCCAGAAGTAGAGAAGTTACTAAAAGAAACCGCCAATAAATACGGAGTACAACGTAATAACATCACATACGATGCAGATGGTCTAGGTTCGTTTCTTAGAGGTTATCTTCAAGGAGCGAGACCATTTAACAACGGAGGTACACCAATAGGCAAAACGAACTATAAGAACCTTAAAAGCCAATGCGGTTACGAGTTTGCTAAACATTGCAGAATTGAAGGTATTAAAATAGATTGTAAGATAGACAAGGGAGAACTCTACAAAGAGTTGGAGTGCCTAAAGTCTTATGCACTAGACAAAGAGGGGAAGATACAACTGATGCCAAAGGAGAAGATAAAAGAGATTATAGGGCATTCACCTGACCTGCTAGATGCAATCACTATGAGGATGATTTTTAATCTTGAACCCAACAAAGGGAAGTATTACGTATATTAGTTGTCTCTACCCTGTGGACGATGTTAACTCAACTACTATAAACGCTACAAACTTAAAATAAAATAACTATGAGATATTCAGTAAAAGATAGACAGACAGGTAAAGAAGTAGGTCACATTGTAGCGGAGGATAACGAAACAGCAATCAAACTGTTTTATAATATTTATTCCGATAAGACAGACGATGTATTTATGACAGACGATACGTAACAAACAAACAAATCCAAAGTATATTAAGTATGAAGCTAGAGATAACTATACCAGAGAAGCTAAGCGAGATTAAGTTAGGACACTATCAAGAGTTTGCAAAGATAGAAGAGCCTAACGACTACGACGTGTTAAGATGCTTTTACGGAATAGACACTAAAGGAGTCTTTGACATGAAGGCAACGGACGTAGCCAGGCTAGTCGAAGCAATCAATAAGTTATTATTAGAAGAGCCAAAGGAGCTAATACAAAGCTTTAAGTTAGGTGGCAAAGAGTTTGGATTTATACCAAGCTTAGACGCAATGAGCTACGGAGAAAACAACGACCTGACAGATTATGTTAACGATATAGAAAAGATGACAAATGCAATGGCGGTAATGTATCGACCAATAACAACTAAGCAAAACGGAAAATATCTAACTGAGAAATACAAGGGTAGTTTAGAATACTCATCAATAATGTATCATGCGCCACTAGATGCTTTCTTAAGTGCTAAGGTTTTTTTTTATCATTTAACGAAAGACTTGTTAAACTTTATCCCGGTCTTTTTGAAGGAGGAGAGCCGACATCTTTCAGCCGAAAGTGGGGAAACTATGCAAGCATATATAAGCTCGCTGGAGGACAACTTGAAGCATTTGACAGAGCCACCGAAAGGAATGTACATGAATGCTTAATGTACTTAGAATACGAAGTAGACAAGTTTAAAGAAGAAAATAAGAAGCCGACAAATGGAATATCAAGAACTAATTAAGATAATACGAGAAGAGCTTGAATCTAGCGAATTAATCGCAAGAGTAGAGAATGACGACATTCCATCAATAGACCTTAAGAAGCGAAGTCTATATCCTTTAGTAGCATTCTACATTGATAGCGTAGAGATAACTAATAGCGTTAACACCTTTACGGTTCAACTTTTTATAGCTGACATATTAGACGTCAACAAAGAAACAGATCAAGACAACCAAGATTTTATCTGGAATCAATCAATCGCAGTTATTAACAATCTATACAACAAACTAAACAGGGGGTTATTATTTGAGCAACTTGTACAAGAAATAGAACCAATAAATTTAACACCTTTTACCGATAGACTAGATAAAGGACTTGCAGGAATGGAAACTACTTTAACAATAAGCGTTAAAAATAATATGACCTTATGTTAAACAACACGCAAACAGCATTAGATAAATTCAGCAAGGGAGTAGTTAAGCAATCGAGGACACGACTAACAAAAGGTAAAAAGAACGTTACTAGAACTCTATACAATGCCATAGACTACGACTTAACAGTATCGCCTAATAGTTTTAGCCTTAAGTTCTATACAGGTGAATACGGTGTATTTCAGGATGAAGGAGTTAAAGGAGCAGACCCAAGTTTGGTTAAGAACGGAAAACAAAAAGCACCTAACTCACAGTTTAGTTATAAGAACAAAAGACCTCCGATAAAACCATTAAAGGAATGGATAAAGGCAAGGGGTTTAAAATACAGAGATAAGGATGGAAGATTTAAAAAAGGAGGTATTAACACTTTAGCGTTTTTGATTAGTCGAAGCATCTACGCTCAGGGAATTAAGCCGAGTGGATTCTTTACAAAGGCATTTGAGAGCCAATACAAGAATCTACCTAAAGAAATAATAGACGGGTACGCATTAGATATGCAAGACCTGTTAACATTTACAAAGAAATGAAAGCACTACAATTAAGAAGTCCTATAAATGTATCTTACTTTAACTCAGGGGGAGGATTCTCTTCTTTAGAGCTTTCAATTTATGTTAATAGAGATGTAACTAATATTGATACTACAACGGTTCCAGACTATTCTTTAATAGCGGAGCCAATTAATCAACGAGTTAACTTTGAAATAGCTGAGCTTATAAGAAGTAAGAACAATTATCTTTATGAGGATGATTTTTATACAGCTAGAGATACAGCAACTTACGTATTATTGAGAGCGGTTTTATTAGATAGTGATGGAGATGAGATAGATACTAAATACAACTTCTTTAAAGTAAGGGATGGTTATGTAGACCGTAACGAAGTGCAACTATTAAATAGTGAAATAAATCCAGACCCGAAAACTTGGAGTAACAAATTCAACACAACTATTGCAGCAGATGGAGACGATCCCTTTGGTGGTACTGATGCTTATTCTATATCAGATACAATCGACGTAGACCCATTTGTCTTAAGAGATGTATTGCAACTTACAGGAGTTTATACAATGTCATGTTTTGTCATTGGTGCTATAACTGTTGAGATAGGTAAAGATGAAAATAATGAAATAGCGGTAGACCTTGGAACAGGAGACGTGACAGCTGTAACAGGAGATGTACTTGCTTATGATGTGTTCAAAGTTGGATTATGGTATAAGATAAGCGTTACATTTACAATGGCATTAGGTGACCAGTTTAGAATAGCAGAACAAATACCACCGGGGGCAGCAGCTATAAGATTGTTTAATCCTACAATAATAAAAGGCAACCTAGTTAACTTTACACCGACAGAGGTATTGCTTCAATCTAATACACAAGTATTTTCACACTCTAGCATAAGACCATTATATATGCTTGACAGAAAAGAAAGTGTTGCCTATGAGTTAAATTCTTCTACTTCAAAAAATAGAGATTTAAGAGCTTTCTTTATTGCGAATCTATTAGTTAATTCAGCTATTAGCATCACTTCGGAAAGAGAGGTTTTTTTAATAAACCAAACTTTAACAATACCTGAAAATATACTTTGTGAAATAAAATATACGCCTGTAAAAGTAAGCTTCATAAATAAGTTTGGAGTAATACAAGATTTAGTTTTCTTTAAGAAGAGGGAGGATAGTTTTAACACTACTCAACAAGATTTTAAAGCTAACATTTTAAGAAACGGAACTTACGTACCACATACAGGACAAAAGCAAATCATCAACAAGCAAGCAAGCGCAAAGTTAAAACTAAGCACAGGCTTTTATCCAGAAGAATTTAACGAGGTTTTCAAGCAATTACAATACTCAATTAACTATTGGATAGACGATGAGCCAGCCATACTAACGGGTTCAAACTTTGCCTTTAAGACAAGCGTAAACGACAAGTTAATTAATTATTCATTTGACTTTGAATACGCAAATCCAGATATAAACGATATTAGATAATGCTAAACCTACAATTATTTATAGAAAATAAACGTGTTGATTTCTTTGAAGATGAATCTATACAGTTAACTGACTCAATTCAGGACGCAAGGGATATCGGCAAAATTTTCACAGCAGTATCAAGAGACTTTACCGTACCAGCTACACTAATTAACAACAATCTATTTAAGCACTTCTATAACTTTGATATATTAGACGGGTTTGATCCAAGGCAAAAGGTCAGAGCATCACTTTTCCAAAATGGATTCCTATACAAAAAAGGATATGTTCAGCTTCGATCTGTTAAT
>Ga0306909_100124_pt1 | contig 25841 bp, 26 predicted proteins | sample AntRauMFilla2697_FD_190439 | JGI IMG/M metagenome (GOLD analysis project Ga0306909, IMG submission 190439) | Saline lake microbial communities from Rauer Islands, Antarctica - Metagenome Filla 2 #697 (v2) (version 2) | ecosystem: Environmental > Aquatic > Non-marine Saline and Alkaline > Saline ... | reverse complement strand
CAACGGATTAGTTATGTCAGCAATGGTCATTCCTGATACAGTTGTTGTAACTTGAACCGCTCTATTGTAAACAGAACCATAACCGTTTGATATGATCTCAACAGATGGGGAGTTTTCACTAAGCGTATAATCAGCAAAAGAAGCATCTGCAACTACTTTATTTATTACATCAGTAATTGTTGTTTGAACACTTGTATCAATAGCTATTACCTGTGATTGAGAACCTATTTCAATTACAATTTCTCCAGTTCCTGTTCCTAATGCTGTTATATCAAAATAACCATTTGATTTTTCAATTAGTTTTTCATTTGTAGGATTAGCATTTTGAGAATCCAAAACTATAGGATTGCCAACATTTGTACTATTCTTTACAAACTGAACAGATAAGTTTCCATTTAATAAGTTGGAATCCATCTCTATTAGTTCAAAAGGTTTTTTATTATTTAATGTAATATATACTGGATTAGTAGTAGGAATTTCTACATTTAACGTAACATCTGGCTTATCAATTTGAATTACGCCTGTATTGCCATTTACACTTGTAACAACATCAGTAGGTACTTTTAGTCGTATCCATGCTGAACCATTGTAAATATAGCTTGCTCCTCCATCTGCAACATTAGCATCATCAGATGCGTCAGTCACAATTCCCAAATCTCCTTCTTGTGCTGAGGAAGAACCAGTCATTGCTGAGTAATTAGCAAATTCAAAAGCATTGGTAACAGCAATTGCAGGTAATTGAGAAGAGGGTATTTTAGAATTATCATCTAATGTAGCAATGCCGTTTGCAACTCCTTTTTCAGATAATGGAATGTGATTTACAACATCAAGTGTTATTGTCTTGTTAGGAATATTAACATTTTTACTTATTCCAGAACCATTAACAAGAGCATTTCTTACTATATCAAATGTTCTATCATCTGTAAAATATAAATTAACAGAACCTTCACTTAAATCATCTGTATCAGAAAGCTGTATCGGATAAGGTAATTCTTTCCAGTTGGCGGATTGAGTAGGATCTTCGCCAAATAGCCAAAATGCTGTTCCTGTGTCTGTGCGCTCTACCCAATCACCAACATTAATTGATTCAGAATTAATAGCAAGCATTGCTGTTTGATTATCAACAGTGTCATGGTATGTACCGCCTGATCCGCCTGATCCGCCAGCACCTTCTGTCCATTCTGTACTATTCCAAAACCAAATACTATCATTAGTTTCATTGAGGTAAATACTAAAAGGTACACCCGGATCAACAGTAGGATCAACAGTTCCTTTTCCAAAGTTAGCTTTGCCGCCCCAATTTACGGTAATCCAGTTATATAAATCTTGTACTGAAACTGCCATTATACTGTCTCTTCTACGTTAATTGTAAGTGTTTCTCCGTTTGTGTACCCAAAGTCTATAAGCTCTGAAAGAATGGAAACTTGTATAGCATTATTATTTGTATAGCTATTAGCTCCATCTCCTTTATTTGTAACCGACCAGTCTCCTACATTATCCATTGCATTTTCATCTGCTACATAATTCTGACAGATAGTAAACGGAGTAGGTGAGTTTATTTGACCACTTATTATAATCTTAGATGGGTCAACAACTTGAGTTTCAAGATCAGCTATATTTGCTGGCTCTGTAAGCTCTATTGTTTTTTGAGCAAATCCTTTGATTTTGTATCCCTTATTGAGTGTGGTTGTCATTCCAGAACGATTCTCTACACTAAAAGCTACTTGTTGTTCTGAATTTGAGTGAATATCTGTATCGGATGCAGATAATGTAAACAACTTTGATGTAACATAATTTGAACCTGTTGAGGTAAATCCAAGTGTTCCCCGATCTGTACCAATAGAGGCATTTGTTACTTTAACCTGTTGAGTAAACCCAACACCTGTTGTTTTTGCTATTGGTGTTTCTGTACTTCTAAGCACAAATGTAGAAAGTGAATTTATTTGTGGAAGAACATTGGCTATAAATACAGTAATGCCAAATTGAGCTGTTGCTCCGTTTTCAGTAAACGTACAAGTAAATCGAAGGTTGTTTGTATTATCATTATAATCTCCGTCAGTACGAAGTACATTAACTGAGCCTGAACCACTTGTAAGAGTTGGTGCATCATCATCAAGTAGTTGATTTGTACCTTCTATTTCCAAAGCGTCAATTACTATATCATCAGCATCTAATACATTTGTAGTGGTATAGTTAATAGTAGCAACTTCACTTCCTTTTAATGCTGATTGTGTTCCGGGATATGTTATTCCGGTAACAGCTAATGATGGAACGCTATTATTTACAGGAGCAGTATCAATAGATGTGAAACTATCACTTAAACTACCAGTATTTGATTCTACTGTTAGACGTATGCGTTGCTGTGTAAGTGTAGTCAAGTTTCTGTTAGCAACACTTACTGTAAAGGTTTTAGATGTTGTTGGAGCGTATCCATTAATAACTTTAGATTTAGCAAGTTCAAAATCTGCTACTACAATCTCAGTAAATGGTTTGTCTGCTGTAACAGTTATTTCAATGCTGTCATTTTCTTTGAGAGATGTTTGAGTGTTGGGATAGGTTGTAGAAATTGTAACATCTGTAATAGTAGGAGGAACATCTTCAGTCAAGTCAATACTATATGTTGTACCATTAAGTTCAGCTACAAGTTCAGTCTCACCGGTAATGTCAAGATCAACATATCCGCTATATGTTCCACCACTTTTTGTAATACCATTTGTTACAGATGTACCATTAACAGTAGGTGATCCTTGATAAGCAGCGAATCCACGATCCCATTCTATAGTTACACGAAGATCAGTATCATCAGTTAAAATAGAAGCAACTGAACCAGTATTAGGATCATTGTTCGTAGAAATAGCAACATTCTTACCAGCAGTAAGTGGCTCTACATTAGTAATAAATATAGGATTCTTTTCATCTGTTCCTGCTTGAAGAGCAATCAAAGCCTGATTAACAGCATTCATTAAACTGCTAACATAATCCCAACTAATAACTCTTTTTTCTTCAGCCATTATACTACCTCGTGTGTTCCAATGTTAAATGTCTCTCCGTTTACTTCGAGTTGGAGAATCTCTTCATCATTAATCGTTTTCCCATCTTCTACTAAATCTACATAATCAGGACCATCTCCAATAATGAGTCCTCCCGCATTTGGTATAAGCCCCTTAACCCCTTCAATGATATCTTCTGTATTATCTTCAAGAATTGTGTAAAAAGTTCCACCATAATTAGGGTGTCCGGGAACACTTGCGTTATATGGAAACGTGTTAGTAAAGTCAGCAGACATAACTGTGCTCAACGATCCGCTTCCAAAGATAAAACTTTCTATATCAATAGCCTCAAGAGAAGGGTGTCCTTCTTCAAACGTATCATTTACAGTATATACAGGAGGCGTAACTGTGTCAAGAGAAGAAATAGTTCTGTTTCTATTTTCTTCTTTATACAGGTGTTTAATTGGATTCCGCTTGTAAATCTTTTTCATGGCAGAGAAGGGGGTTTAAGTCCTTTGTTAATTACGATAAGATATTGACTTTGTTCTCGTTCAAGCAACTTCTGATTAATATCAGATTGATTTACAATATGAGCTGAAATAAGAAACTCCCCACCTGTCTTACCGGTTCGCTCCATTAATCGTTCTACATCAATTTGAGTAGCGTATTCAGTTTCATCATCGAGAATCCTGTTTCCATCACTCCAATCATCAGAAGATTGAATAGGATATTGTGCCCATTCACATTGCGAGTCACTGTAATCTATAATGCTTCCGGTGTCTAAATCACGAATAACAAACTTATAGAAAAACGGATACGGACGATCAGCTTCAGGTTTAAAATAAAACTCATAAGCTGAATCAAGAGGATCTGGATATAAAGGTTTGCTTTTAGCCATTAGTTACCCTCCGCACGAATCATTGTAAGTTTTGCTGAAGTACCATCATTTGACAGTATGTGAGGCAATGTCCACTTGTTAGCTGTCAGCATGTCTTTTACAGGTGTAAAATTTATGCTTGGGTTAGAAGTAGATAGTGCCAGTGTTGCATCAATAGTAATCTTATTCGTGACATACACTTCATTTGAAATGTTGTAAATATATGCCTTATCAGATGTACTATTGAGATACAAAAAGCGATATACATTGTTAGGAGCGTATGGAAGCGAACCAAGCTGGTTTCTGTATAATACGTTCCATCCTTCTGTTTCAGTCTTAATAGGGTTATTGAAACGAACAATATAAAAGTTACAAACAATACCTACACGTTCAATTTCAATAGCAAAGACTTTCTCTTCATCATTTTCAATAGCAAATTCTGAAGTAAGAGGGAATGTTGCTACAAAGAACCTATCATTTTCTTCAATACGTCTGATTCTTACAGACCATCCAAGTCCGTTTTCACTATCTACTACAAGATGATTAGCTTCAAGAGAAAACACATCAGATTGAGTAAGAATCTCATTTGGCTCTTCTCCCACCATAATAAATCCACCAAATCCGGCAATATTTAATCCAGCTAATGTTTGTTCCGTAGCACCTTCAAATTGACATCCACGACCTTTTGTAAGACTGCGAAGCATTGGAGTCAGCGCATTACTTCCTCCACCACTCAACGGTGACATTCCTGATGTACTAACGTTTCCATCCCCTGCAACATTTATTGAAAGATCAGCATCATTGTATGTATCAACCTCTTCCGTAGTTCGTAAACTTAGATTTACATCAAATGGAAATTCTGTTTTAGGATCACCTGATGCAGTTGTTGAATATTCACTTATTGTTGATGTAAGTTTAAATATTCCGTTACCTAAATCTTTGGTTCCATCTGCTGTTATTTTAAGTACAGGAACAAACCCTGTTTCATCAACTTCAGAAGCAATCGCAGTAAAGTTGTTTGTAATAGCAGTGTTTATTTCTCCAAGAAGATTAAGTTTATTATCACTCGTGTCAATAATAGTTACTGTTTGACCATTGAATATAATGTTTAAATTATCACCAACTCCGCCAACAGTATTTGCATAAATAGTTTCAGTTTCATTAGCTACAAGTTTGACACCATCAGGAGCAAAATCAGATTGACTATTTATTTTATCTCGCAACAACATCATTAATTCAATAGATGTTGTGGTAGAATCAAAATCACCTTGTATAAGACTTGCTAAATTTATTGAATTGTAATCTAATTTAATATTCGTTGTGTTTCTATCTTCGCCATTTTGAATTAATTGAACATCTTCAAAATTACCTGATGGATTTTCTACACCTAATAAACCTAATCCTCCGCTTTCAAGCTCAGGAGTTACTGATAAAGAAAGTATAGCTGAAGTATTATCTTGTGTAATAACTAATCTATTATTTCCAGTAGAAGCTGTATATCCCGGTGGTAATGGTTCAACAACACTTCCTAATATGCCATCATGATTAAAACTGTTGCCATTTAACTCTGCTGCAATATATCCTAATATATCATTTACACTGACGTTATCCGAATACTGTATTCCTACATTACAAACTGTACCGTTAACATTTATTTTATAACTACCGCTATAGCCTGATATTCCACTATCGTATTCAAGTTCATGAGAATAATTAGCAACTGATTTTATATACAGTGTAAATTCTGTATCATTATTATTTCGTGTATTTAAAGTTGTTTGAATGACAAGATTATCTCCATCTTGAACAACTTCAAATTGAGGATAAACAGCATTAAGTGTTGTAGAAAATTCACTTATCAAGCTTGTAATAGCTTCGGTTGAGTTAATCCATTCATTATCTGAATCGGAACTGACTCCATCGTAAATAATTTCAGGAGTATTGGATGTTTTTACTAAAGCTACAGAATAAACAGAATGCGGATAAGTAAGCTGAGACAAATCAAATATGGCTTTACCTTTTTGATTAGTATATACTGTAACGCTATCAACTTTAATACTACCACCCGTTGCAGGAAGACCTTGAGAAGCATCTGTCTGAGGAAGAAAGATATTATTAGCGTCTTGGTTGTCTTTATTGTCTATTAAAAGTCTCATTTGGCAGATGTAGCGGTTTCTGGAAGATACAAATTGTTTGCATCTGTTTTAGCGTCTGTATCTATTAGTAGTCTTTTACTCATTTTATTTTTATCTTAATATCTTATTTAATATACGAAAATTTATAACCAATGTCAAGTATTATTTTCTATTTCTTGCTGAAAACAATATCGACAACATTCTCATTACAAAATTCTCTTCAGTAGATTCGACAGACCAGAATAATTTAGTACCATTATTGTTATTTCTCTTAACACCAAAATGATACATGCCGTTTTTGTTTTTTACATCAGAAAAATTCTTCTCTTCTAAATTACTGTAATCTAAACCATATTTAAAAATTGCGGCGGAAGCATTTTTAGCTTCTATGTACAACTTTCTGAAAAGTTTAATTACAGAAGCCTCATTCATATCATTAGCTCTTGATTCAATTAAAGTAGTGTAATCCTCTCCATTGAATTGATTGCTGATATTGTGCTCATAAAACAATGTTCCATCGGATGCAAAACATCTATTATTGATAGTAGTTGAAGGCTTATCATAATGTGTATATTGAAACCATTCATCTAATTCAATACTGTAAGCATAAGTATCAACACCATCAGTAATTCTATATTCTTTATTTTTTATGTCTAATGTAGCAAACCAGTCATTGTCTTCGTTTAATGTTATTCTACCATTTGATATGTTTTTTAATCCATCTTGAAATAACCATACATCAACACCATCTCCAAAAAATAATTGACTCTCATATTTCTTTATACTTTTTGGTTTAATATCTACAACATTAGTTAAAATCCAATAGTCTCCACTAAGAAATCTTGAACTATCAATAAATGTTTTTCCACTCGTTTGAGAAGTTAATACCTCTCCAACGTTTACAATAGAAACACCGTTCTCACAGAAAACTAATAGCTTATTAGCGGTATATCTCATATCAACAATTTCACCATATTCACTGGAAAGATTGTAATAATTCTCTGGACTAAAGTTTCTTGTTCCATTAAATCTGCTACCTTCCACAATAGGAGAACTCCATATAATTTGATTAGGGAAATCAGTTTTAAAAACGTCTCCTTGAACTAATTCCTCATATATATTACCCTCATTGAGAGCTATATAAATATAATCATTTGCTTGTTTTTTAGTCCAACCAGTAGTATCAACTGGATTAAAAGATGTATCTACAACATCATTTTTAGAACCTACCAAAAATAAAGGATTGATAGAAACAGAACTATAATCTGTTCGGATTAATTGATAGGTATAATCATATTCCGTCCAATCAGTCAATTCTACAGATTCAATAGTACCATCATCTAATTCACTTAATCCTTTAATAGATAAACCAAATCTATGTGTTATATCTAATGACGGTGTTCCATCATAGTCGTCTTTAACATCTGTATTATTTATAGAGATATTATCAACGTCTTGTAGTACACTTTCATTATCAGCAACTAAATATATGTGATTTTTAGATGTCGGATATATGTTATCGTTATCAACTAATATTTTTGTTTCTGTGTCTGAAGTATCTCTTAAACCATTAATAGAAATATCACTATTTAACAGATCACTATCATCAAACCCTGAAGAAATGTTGCTTGTGTTATTTAACGAATTTAAAATAATAGTAACATCGCCTTTACTGATAGCTTCCTTCAAAGGCTTTAAATATGCTATCTCGTAAATCACACTTAATGTACCTTGTGTACTTCCACCTAATGACCATGCAAAATTACCAGAAGTATCGGTGAATGTAATATCATTCATAGATATTTGTCCAAGAACTTTCTCATAAAAATATATTGCTGTAGAATCTGCTGATTTATATGCTGTAACTCCTATCGTTTCATTATCATTTATTTCTGTGACAATTTTATCAATTGTTCCTGATGTGTTTTCAGCACCAGTTAAACTAACATCGACAGTGTTACCATCATAGTCAAATGTTACTGTAGCAGTGGTTGTAGGTGTGCTACTTACAACATATTCCTTAGTTGACGCAGTACCACTCTTAGCTTTTATTTTATAAGGTAACGTACTACCAATTTCTGTTCCATTTACAGCAATATTAGCATTAACTAAATCTGGCACATTATAATAATCTGTACCTAAGCTATTGTTTGTGTCAACAAAATAATCATTGTTTGAACCACCATCTTCTGTGGTATCCCACTCAGAATCATAAACCCTTGTTTCATTGTTGAATCTCGTTAAATATTTCCACCCTAACCAAACATTTGGTGATGTTGGTTTATCTTGATCTACCTCTGGTAAATCATTGGTTTCAATAGTTGGTATATTTGAATTAGCGATTTCAACAGAATTAAAATCAATAGTATCTAAAGATTGTTTAGTATTATATTCTGCATAGAGTCTAACTTCCTTTACGTCTTCTTCACTGGCTAAAGTTTGTTTAACTTCTATACCTGAATCTGTTAAATCATTTTTACTAAAACTATCATTTAATTTGAAAAAGGATTCACTACCATTCTCGTATCTTAATTTTGAATATACATTTACATTGGTATTATATGGTATTACATCATACTCACCAAGCATACCAGTTATTTCATACTTCTGAGCATCTAATTCAATGTTGTTTTCAGTACCGCCATATTCAAGATTAGCCTTTACATATCTATTTCTAACAATATCTTGAGCTAAATGATTTTCAGTCCAAACGTAACTCTCTGATGATAAACCGCCAATTTCAGTTTTACCATCATCAATGTAACTTAAAACATTATTTGTAGTACTATATGATGTATTATCAGGGTCAACCTTCTCTATTAAGAAAAAATTACCAGCACCAGTTTTTCTATAAACTTCTACGTCTGGATAAGTATCATCCAAATCATTTATCAATTCAACATCAAAAGTTACAGTTTGATCTGAATTGTCTGTTTGTGCTAACTTAGAAGAAGAGTTTACCGTTACATGTCCATCGTAATAAACATATCTAACCGAATAAGTATATTTTTCGTTTTGGTCTAATAATCCGCCAGCAGTAGTTGTTATATTTTCTATAATTGGGTATGTAGACACAAAATCGTTAAGATACCATACACCGTCAATTAAATTAAGCTGTTTATTTAAAGGAGCATTCAATATAGTATCTCTAACAGATACCATTTTATATTCAACGGAACTATTAGTTTTATAGTATAGATTTGTTGATGTAAAACTTCCTATAGTTTTAAAAGTTTCTGTGATAGGATTATAATAGTACCAAGTGAAAGTAGTATCAGTATCTACATTTCTATCTAATACAATTATTTGATCTTGGTAAGAATGTAGCGCTACAATTTCATTAAAAAAATCTTGTGCTAAACTTACTGTTTCTATAGTAAAATCAGTGTAAGAATTAGTTGTTATTTCTACTAAATCACCAGTATTTAAAACTACAGTATTGCTTCCAGCATTAGCGGTGTATGATGTGTTATTAGAAATTGAATTAGCTATGGTTAAAGCTAATTGTTCTAACGTTATATCTGTTTTATAAGTAACAACAGTAGATTCTGTACCAATATCTACCGTTACATCTACATCGGGATTACTTGAACTAACACCACCTTCAACAATAGCACTTCTTAATTCATCGACTGTAATTTGAGTAAATTCCTTGTCAATGACTTCGCTTCCTTTAATCCTTTCAATATCAGAAGTATTACCTCTTGATTGAAGTCTTGCATTCTGAAGCGTAAAAAGTCTATCAGGGTCAGTATTGGATTCAATATTGACTCTCTTATCAATGCCTTTTAAAAAACGTTGTTTAGTCTCTTTCATTTACCAAAAAACTTTGGTGTTGTTCTCGTCATTGTTTTATTAGGAGAATTTTTACCTTGTTGGTTTCTCCATTTAGAACTTACTTCTATAGCCTTATCTTCAGCATCTCTCTCAGTTCTAATACCGATAAGACTTTCTACTTTCTGAATTATTACTTCCCAATATGTTTCAGTAAAGTGATCTAACGATAATTCACTCCCATCAACATAATATTCAATCTGAACAGATTTATCATCTTTAGGAAAAGCGTTGGCAATTAATATCTTATATGTAGGATTATCATTGTGGATATTAATGTCCTTCAATGTAAAATAATTCCTACCATCAGAGTCAGGTTTATTTATTACTTCCTGAACCGTTGATTTGTAATAATAAGGTGTGTCATTTCTACCTACAGTAAAAGACTCTAAGTCATAGAAGTCTTCTGGTAGTTTATAATAATGGTATTTAAAGTTTTGATTGAGATCACGTTGTTCTTCTTTCTTATCTTTAGATATGAACTCAATACTTCTTGGAGGTAGAATGTGCGATTTCTGTAATTCAATCACAGACCTTTTTACGAGAACAGGGACTTTCTGTACTATAACAGGACTCACGTTCCTAATATCAAGAGCGTCTTTAACTACACTAATTATATCACTCATTATCTTTCTGTTCTCTTTCTGGTAATTGTATTTGTAATTTTATTGCGAGTTTTCTGACCGCAGCAGATTTCACACTTGATACCATATATTCTGGTATGTCAACTTCAGCGTCTAACTCATCTACTTGTTCCCACTTAGGGATGTAGGTTAAAACAAACTGGTTGATATTTGGTGATACATAAATTTTATTCTTATTTATAGTATATACATACGACCCAGAATTTTCAAACAATCTCATTTGATGGATTTTAGAAAAAGGATAATATGAAGCTTGGTAATACGCATTTCCAATTTCACGCCAGTAGAGCTTCTCGAATACTGATTCGGTAGTAGTTCCTCCTTGCCCGTCGTCAACTTCTACAACGCTATTCTCTGCATTTGTATTACCCGCTTCGTAGTCATACAAAGCCTTATAATACGATTCTAATTCAACATCATAAATTATATCTCCAGCTTTGTAGTTTAACCCATTATTCTTATAGTAATTTTTAACTTCTCTATTACGAAATATTTTACTATAGGTATTTAAATCTGAGTAGGATTCAATACATTTATAGGTTTTTCCATCTTTAATAGCAATATCTCCTTTATTATAAGAAGTTACTGTATTAGTTAGTTTGTTTTTTGTTCTATACGCAAATGCGTTAATCAATGCTAACTCAATAGGAACATCATTAATGATCTCATTATCAAGTTGAGACCAATTTAGAAATGGAAATGATTGATCTTTAATACTAAAATAGAATGTTTGGGTAAGATAAAAATCGCCACCCATTCCATTCTGGATATACTCTATTCTTTGTGTTCGTATAGCATCATTAATAGCTTTAACCACATCATAGTAATAAGGACTTTTATTGACATCCTTAAAATTTAATGTTGATATGATGTCCGAATATAAATCTCGTAAAACCATTAGTATAAATTAGTATTAATATATTCGTTAGCTATTTTCTTAAATTCTAATCCTTTTGTATTCTGAACATCTCCAACATTTTCTTGCATAATCATATTATAACAAGCATTGTAAATAATAGCGTTATCTACACGTTCAGGTAGATCGTAATAAGTTTCATCAGTTAATTCAATATCTTTTGGTATATCTATATATGTGAGGTTAATATTTGATGTTGGAACCTCATATAAATATAATACTAAATCTTTAAATGAACTCTTTTTTACTGTGTTTGTAGAAGTTATTTCACTTAAATCATCACTAAAAGATACCAATGAAACATCAAAATCTGGTGATAGACTTCTAAAGCTAATACTATCAGTTCCTTTATTGGTCAATTCAAAGTCAGATGAATCAAATGAATCATATAAAATATCAACTATATCAGAAACTTCAGCACCAGTGCTAAGTTCTCCACCAGCTAAACTACCACCATCGTAATTTAATGATATTATATCTGGATTAGTTATTGGAACCGCAATCTCAAATTTAACTGTTATTTCATCATAGAAATTAGAAACTATACTGTAATAGCTTTCGTATTTCGTTGGAATGGTTTGACCAACATTAAGTTGATAGGATTCTGGTACACTTATCATTTTCATGGGAGTTACCTCATTATATGATAAATACAGAATTTTCGTTAAATCAATTAGACTTGTTATCCCTTTTACATAGTTTGTTTTCTCTTCATTCCTATATACGGAATAATCTTGCGTATGCCGCAAGTTATCGAGAACATGTAAAGATTTGTCAGCATCTATCTCATATTTGGTATAGTAACTGACAATATCCCTAACAGATTTATTAAGATAAAACAGGAGAAGGTCGTCTGAAAAATAATCATCTTCCCCAGCGACCACTCCACGTAACCTATCAATATATGTCATTATTAGCTAAATTTCTCTTTCCAAGCGTTTTCTATAGTCTTCCTTGTATCTTCTTTAGATAGGAATCCTTTTAGCTCTGATACGTCATTTTCATTGATATAATCAACTGCATCTTTTGCTGACATGTCAAGAGATTCAACAGTAGAACTTTCAACAGTATCTACTTTCTTCTCTTTAACTTCTTCTTTTACGTCTTCAAAAGACTTTTTATTCTTGCGATAAAAATTAATAATCTCTTCAGCTTTTTCATAGATAGGATAACCAATTAGTTCTTCTTTAATAAGAACTGGTTGTCTCTCTTGGGTCTTATAAACTTTACCCAACTCAACAATTCCTTCCATTGTAATGGTGTTGAGAACTTCTCTTGTAAGCTTCTCAGGATCGTCTCCATCAAGATACTTAGCAACAAGCTCATCATTGGTTACCATAAAATAATCACCTCTTTTTTTCAAAGGATGATTAATAAGCTTACGGATTAGATTTTTATCAGATGTGATAAATACTGGATCGAAATAAATCTTACCATATCCCTCAATGGGATCAATCACATATCTATTTTGATTTTTATATTTGCTTTGAAATATAACTCTCATGTTTCCCCTTTAATATTCAAAGAAAGAGTAGCCATTATAGACTACTCTAACTAAAGTGTTTAGTTTAAATTTCCTCAAGAACACCGCAATACTGCTTCAGTTTGAACTTCAAACCTTCAGTAGTTTTAGTTCTCATGTTCTCTTCTTCGTCTCCGCCTCTTTCTTTGAAGAGTTCAGAACTTGGACCTTCACCTTGCATCACAAGACGTGTTACACACTCTTGAATAGGGCAAAGCATTCCGACTGCTTTAGGTGCAGACTCTTTAAGAGACCCACCAGGAATCGGGTGTTTATAGTCCATAATTGGAAGATAAACAAAGTCAATATTACCGAGATTGTGTTCCCATCTCATTACTCGAACACCAGCAACATATTCTACTTCGTAGAAACGTTTGCTATCTTCAAATGCTTGAGAAAGATAAGATGCGAATTTACCAGAAATAAACATTGTTCGTGTTTCTGGTCCACCACTCTCTGCTCCGAAGTTATGTTCAATGAAGCTATAAATAGCATTCTTAAACTTAACTGCATCGAAACCCGTATCTGTCATATCAGAAGATTGCTTATTGAAAGCTGCAATCTGATCATATAGACCTGGACTTGAATAAACCGTATCGCCGTTACCCAGCGTGATTTTACCCTTATATCCATAAAGTGCCTGAATCTCACGACTTCTGCGCATCTCTCGGAAGAGTTTCTGCTCAGTATCGTCAATCAAATTTAGATAATGCTCTTCATTCTGTGCTCGTTTACCGAGTCGCATATCATGCACAATCTTCTGCAAGTACGTGTAGTACATTTTAGGGATTGTACCTCTTGGCTCAACATCATAGTTAAGATCAGAACCTCTGAGTGAATGCAATCGTTGAACGATAGTTCCAGTAGCAGGTGCAAGTAGATTATCTACTCCGCCAGTACCAGAATCAAAATCAGAGTCATTTGCTTCATCACCAGTAAAAGCTTCAACTGAAAGTACATCACCAGTAACATCAGTTACAAGTGCGTAAGTGTATCCGCCAGAACCTTCATATCGAACAACGTCACCGCCTCGATAGATGTCTCCTTGGTCAGTATCTACTTTAAGTTTACCAGTAGCAGATGCTGTATATCCAACATCATCAAGAAAACTTGTATCGTTTCCTGCTACTATAGTAGCTTCGTCTGGAAGCAATTCATCATTTTCAATCCATTCGTGAACTGAATTAGTTGCAACTTCAAATCCGCCAGTAACCTGAATAAGAGTATCAAGTGCATTACGGTAAGGCTTGTACATTACCATTTCAGTTGCTACATCTCTCTGCAAAAGAGATCCAAAGCCAGCGTCGCCGCCACCGTGCAGATTTCCATTAGAGGCAAAAATATCGGGATTATACGAAGTTAGAACCTTAAAAGGGAGCTCAGTGTTAGGCGTGTTATTTAAATCATGTGCCATAACTGTATTTTATATTATTATTTGTTAGTAATTCTATTAGTTTGTCGTCTGTATTCCATAGACTGTTTGTATCCGTCAAGTCGGCGTTTTCTTAGAGCGTCGCCCCAAGTCTCTGGTTTCTTCTCTTCTGAACGTCTATCGTTCTTCCGATTAAATCCATCGTCTTCAAAAGTTTCTTTTTTAATATCGTCTTTAGAATTAGAGGAATTCTCCTGTGAAGGAAATTTTAATCCTTTTTCTCTAAAAACTTCTCTTGCTGCTATTTCCATAGCATTCTCTTTAAGAAGGTCTGGATTACGTCTATCTCTTAGGACAGCCGCCTCTGCTTCGATTTCGTCAAGCAATTTTTCATGCTCTTCGTTACCAGCAAAGTCAAGACCATAATCTTCAACAAGAGTGTTGAAACCTTTATTGTACCGTTCTCTATTGATACGTTGATTTTCTTTCTTTCTATTCTCCTCTTCCTGTTTAGCTTGCGCTTCTTGAATTTGCTTCATAGTTTTCTGGGCGATGCGGTTAGGCATCTCTTTATCCAGATAAGCGTATTTAGCTTCAAGAACGAGCTGATTCCATTCCGAATCAGAATAGTGACTTTTATCTGAAGCGTCAATATACCCAGCTTTTGAAAGCTCGGCTTCGCCTACAGAGTAAGAAGTATCATCAGTATTGGAAGGCAGTTTACTCTCCTCAGAATTATTAGGTTTACCATTAGGCTCCTCATTCGTATTTGGTTTGCTCTGTCTTTCTGTTTTCAATCTTTCGAGTTCTTCTAATGCTTCTTGATGTTCTCGTCTCAATTTGTTATAATTGGTCTGAGAGTTTGACCAAGACTTAACAGCTTTAAGGGGGTCTTCATTGAATTGTTCCCTATAAATCCGTTCTTCCTTGGATGTTTGATTCTCAGATTTGTCTTTTTTATCATCCGACTTATCCGAAGAATCAGAAGATTTATCATCTTCTCCTTTAATATACGAATTTTTTTGATCATTGTCAAGTTTTTTTTCGTCTTTTTTATTTTTTCCTTCAGTATCCATGTTTTTATTACTTGAATATGCGTCTTTAATTCTTTGTTTCCTAATGTTATCCAGCTCGTTAGCTGTATCATTTGGTGAACCAGTCAATGCTGACATATTACCCCTTATTTGTGTTTTGTTCTATTGTTTGTCTTGTTTGTGTTTGTTTAGCTTGTTCTTGAATGGTCTTAGCTCCTTGTCCATTCTGCGCTAAACTTGGTTGTTTCTCCTTTTGGTATTGTTGTTCCATCTTCTGAAGTTTCAGTTTTTCTAATAGTTCACCGATCATTTCAGCAGACATTCCAACTTCCTTAGAAGCAATTTCTTGAATCTGTCCAATCTCGACTTGATTAGCAGCTTGTTCACGCACCCTTTCGAGTCTGTATTCTTTCATTCTCTGAATAATTTTATACCTGTCAGGATTGGTACTAAACTCAATCGCTACCTCTGGTGGCACTGCACCAGCCAATGCTAATTCCATAAGCTTTGCAGACCGTTCTTCGTCCATCTGAGCGTTATCAGACTTAGCTTTCAGTACAGTTGTGTATTCGCCTTCACGAATAGCTCTTTCAAAAGTATCGAATTGTTCATCAAGATCAACTTCTAACCAAGGTTTATAGTCTTCTCCGATCATTCGGATTACTTGGTTCTTTTTGTTCTTCATCATCCAACCAACTAAAGGAACAATTTTATCATTGTAAAATCCTTCTAATGATCTGATGAAATTATCATAGATCAATCCATTGTTAGCTTCTCCTTCTGAAACCTGTTTACTAAATCCAGAAGAGGTTGTTTCTCTTTCTACAATTCCTAATTGAGCTAAATTCACCCCGCTAATTCGATATAATCTACTATCAAGGTCTTGTAGGATATAATTAATCGCCTCAAGTCCCTGTCCAATTGTAGTGATACTATCAATAACATCACCAATTCTTTTACCATCAGGTAGTTTAAGAATCAAAGCACCACCAATTGTAGTCCAATGTTCTGCAATCTCGTCAGCATCATATCCAGATTTTGTCATAGTCTTTTCATCAACTACAACCAGTCCTTTAGAACCGTGAGCCATCATAAGCTCTCTGAAAGCTAACGCTTTGTTAATAGCAATAATCACATCTCTAATATCATCCATGAGAGAATGAAACTCTCCTTCTGTATATTGACAGTAATATGGATAGTATGGGTGTGATTGGTGTGGATAAGGTGATTTCTTATATTCAAGAAGTGCGTTAAAGGTGAATACTGCTTTATACCAGCATGGTTCGTAAGTTTTACCAATGTCGTATCTTTCTTCAGCTTCAGAAGCTAATGTCTCTTTAAAGTTTTCGCTTTGTATCTTCTGTCTGATTTCTGGATTCTTTTTAGCTGCTTCTTGATATTCCAATAAAAGATAGGTTAAAAGTTTCTCCCCTAACTCTTCTTCTGTAATACCCTCTTTAGCAACTCTCGTTTCTCCTGTCTCATTATCTTTAACAAGATACTTCTCTATTGTATCTAAATACCAAAATTCAGCAACACGAGCTTTGTTCTCGTCTCCTGTTGGTCTATTAAAACTATAGAAATATTCCCAATCTCTACGAAGTTTTGTAGTTACATTATTTCTACCAATGTTGGTAAATGTTTTGAAATGCTCTGCAATCTGATCTTTAGCATAAGGATAGTTTGTAATCAACTCATTCTTATACATTAAATGAACTTCACCAATGAATTCGATGTCGCTCAAATCATACTGAGTACTTGATTCATCATAAAATATGGCGTTTTGTGGTCGTCTTGTTATTTCAATACCGCCGTCTCTTTGATGTTTTTTAGAATAAACTCCTTTAAAGAAATCAAGTCCAGATACTAAACCACGCTCAAATACTTCACTTTCTATGTATTTAGCTTTATTGATTACACGGCTGTTATGTAATACGGCTGTCAGAGCTTTAGCATATTCATCATCAGCATATTTCTCATAGAAATCTTGAGCTTCAGTTATACTGTTGAAATTTTCTAAATTCTCTTCAACGAATTGATCTCTGCCTTGTAAATACCTTCCATAAGATTTAGAATCTGTAGGAACCACATCAAAACTAATTCTTCGACTACGTTGTCGATATATAAGATTATTGATTAATGGTCTTTGTACAGCAAACTCGTAGGGTTTAATGTCTAAAGGTTTAAAGAAATTATCAATATCATCTTGTGACCAGATATTATTTCTCCAAAACTCTCTGTTAGTGTCGTCACGTTTAACACGTTCTTCTCTATCTTCTTCAGCCCGAAGTACGATTTCACGAAAAGTTTCTATCTTTTCTTTCGCATCACTGTCAGATAAGTTTGTTAAATTTAAAAATCCGTCCATTAGTTATCTTTTTCTTTTAGTAATTTCCTTAAACGATCATTTTCGAGTCTATATTCTTCAAGCAACTCAAGACCGTAATCTCTTTTATCCTTTTTGGATTTGTAATATCTACCAACTATACCCCCACCACCAGCAGTGAATAGGAGAGTTAATAAAAATTCAATTGAAAATAATTCCATTAGTTTATAATATACAAAATTATTTTGTTAATGTCAAGCACCAAGTTGCGACTGACGCAATAATTTTCGTTTTCTTTGCTTTTTAGGTTTAATTATATCTAAAATCTGTACCTGTTCTTGATCTGAAATAAATATTTCTTCATCATACTCATTATCAGCTTCAATACAAAGCGCCATTGATATAACTTGATCATCATGTTTTCCTTCAGTTGCTTCATATTTAGCAATACCATTTTTCTTAACGTTCTTGATGAATGTTATATGTTCATCTAAACTATTTAAATCAGGTATTTTGAAGTAATCATCTCTCAGCCATCTATTGTAATTGTGTAATAAAACACTTCTTGTTTTACCGTTAGCATTAAATCCGTATTCTGATTTACCTCTTGATCTAATAACCTGTTTGTAGATGTCTCCATCATAAGGAACAAATCCATCTGGTTGAATCAGTGTAGTAACAGTTTTAAGGTTTGATTCTGGTATTAAGAAAGCTTCATTGTAATAATATCCAAGCTTCACAAACTCTTCTGCGAGAAGGTCTTCCTTCAGATTACCATACCATTTAGCAACAAACTTTTCTTCTAATCTATCATAAACAAACATACAAGCATAGTCACCACCTTCTACAGCATACGAAGGGTCTAAAGACACAATATATCTGTAAAAATAGTTTGGTTGTGGTTTCTCGTATATCTTTAATTCGCCATTTTTAGACTCAACAAACTCTCTATCCTTATCTAAATAACCTACTTTACATTCTGGTTCTTTGTTCTCATATTCCTTTTTAACCTTAAACAATTTTGTTGTGTTGAAGAAACAAGAATCAGTAGTTAAGAAAGCATCTTCAGGAATTGTAGGATAGTATCTTTTTGCTTCATTAATGTCATAATTACATTTATCTTTGATACATTGTCTGTACCAGTTTATAGCTTCTAATCCTTCTTGTTCTGTCTCAAATTCGTTTTCTACAAGATATTCTTCCATCTGTAAAAACTCTTCTTTTGCTTCAGGATTATGCCATTCAACACCCTCTAAATCTGTGAGTTTGTTATTTATTAATGGAGCTCTGTATTTTTTCATTTTATACCAAGGAATAAATACTGGTCTGTAACCATTAAACTGTTGGGATTCTCCCTTTTGGTATCTCTCCCATTCGTTTACAGACTTTACCCAAAGCTTATAAAATCCTTCTCCTTTACCAGAAACACCATTAGCTGTTGATTCAATTACAGAATAAATGAAAGATTTATCTGGAAGTGCTTGATTTACTGAAGCATATACATCTCTAAAGTGATCATAGTTAGCAGCTTCAGACATGTGACAGAAGTTGAGTGTATCACCCTTACCAATGTTATCACCTGAACCAGCAGTACGAACAATAATACTTGACTCTGTGTTATCTTTAAATGTTAATTCATAACCAGAATATGATGTTGTATCTGGTTTGACAGGAATTATTGTAGGGTTACCTTCATCATCGAGTATTCTATCTCCATTGTCTTCAGTCAACTCAATTGCATCAGGTAAGTTTTCATAACAGAGTCTATATTTCTTGTAAATTAGTGGACTTGATTTATCATCATGTGCAAGTACAATTCCAGAAGCCATGTTTAGGTATAACATAATGTCCATATTGAACATAGCAGTATCAGTTGTACCACCAATCTGTCTGGATTTCAATAGAATAATTTTACACTGTCGATAACCAGTAAATTTCTTACTACGTTCAAACTCTTCATTACGAATATCGTCAAGAATCTGTTGTGCTTGATTGGGTTGATATGATATTAATCTGTTATCTTCACTACGAATGTTGTATAGATATTTACTTCTACCAACAAAGTCTAAGAATTCAGATTTAGTTACTTTAGGAATCTCTTTCATACAAATAATTAATCACTTCAATCACCTTAGAAATCAAATTAAAATAGATTTAATTTAAATAAAGGACGTTTCACTCAAGTATTATATTATATATTATATTATATCTATAACTATCACTTAGCAGTAATAGTTATAATATATAATATAATATTACTATATATACTACATATAATAATCTATTGTTTATTATAATACTATTAATATAACAAATAAATTACCTAATGTCAAATATAATTTGCAATTAATTAAAATTATTCGTATCTTTAAGTATTCTTCAGTCATCGGAGTCGTCACGAGTAGCCCCTTGCTTATGGCGACTCTTCTTTTTTCTTAAAAATAATTAAAAAAATATTTGACTTTTAATAAAATAATCCGTATCTTTAAGTATGATTGAAGAAATACATAACCACCCAAGAAATAAAAATATCTCTTTCAACAAAGAGAAACACACTTACACCTACCAAGACGAAACAAGCTTTAGTGGTATCACGTCGTTCATAGGCGAATTTTGTAAACCTTTTGACAGAATGGGAATCGCAAGAGGATACGCTTATAAGCACAACATGACCGTTAAGCGAGTATTAGCTTTATGGGATAGTGATAGAGAATATGGTAATGCTGTTCATGACATGATTGAAGATTACATCAACGAAGGCATTGAACCAGAAATCCCTCATGTTGAACTTGAGAATTTTAAACTGTTTCTTGAAACTTACAATCTTGAACCAGTGATAGGGGAATGGGTGGTTTATGCTGAAGAATACAATCAAGCATCTGCTGTTGATATTCTTTGCTTAAATGAGGCAGGAGAATACGTCGTAGTGGACTTGAAGACAATGAAGAAGCCTATCAGGTTCACTCCTTACGACGAAGGGCGTAGAATGTCATATCCAGTGAATAACCTTCTTGATACCAAATACAACAATTATTGCTTACAGGTTAATCTATACTGGAAATGGTTAAAAGAGAAATATAATTTGACTTTGGCTAAAGAAAGCTATATATTACATATACACAAAAACAATATGACAGTTCTCGACGCAATTGATATGCAAAGAGAGTTAAACAAAATGTATAAATTTAAGTACGATGAGTAAGATAAGAGTGGGCGTTGATGTCGATGGAGTATTAAGAGATTTTGATGGAGAACTTATCAAAATTCTAAAGGAAAATGGAATTGACGCAAGTCATTCAACATATTGGGATGATAACGCCAGTAAAATCATTGATGGTAAATCGCTCAAATCATTGATATGGACAGAAGAGATATACCTTCAAAGAGTTTTTGAAAAATCAAGTGTGTTTAAAAAAGCTAAAAAGGGTTATGATATGTTATGTAGAGACCCTGAAATTGATGTTTATATTGTGACAGACCAGAGAAATGGTACAGAAGAATATACATACACATGGCTTGAGAAGAACGGTTTCGACAAACACAACGAAACTTATATTGAAAAAAACAAACTAAATGCACCATGTCAGATATTAATTGATGATAAACCTGCTAATATTGAAAAATACCAAAACGATCACCGTATTGGGCTTTTAATGAGCAGAACACATAATCAATCATTTGACTATCATTTAAGAGTTAATGATTTAATTGAAGCATATAAACTAATAAAAGATACAATATGAAAGTAATAGATTATGATAAGTTTAGAAAAGATGTGATTGCTGAAACATTCACTGTATCAGATTCTAAAGGAGAAGATTATAGACGAGGAGACGATGATGCTCTTTATAATTTTAAATCTCTCGCTGAACGACTTGATATGAATCCTCTTGATATTCTTATGATTTATAAGATTAAACATCAGGACGCAATTAATAATTTTGTTAAGAGTAGAGGACAAAGTGAGTCAGAACCAATTAGGAATAGAGTAATTGATGATATTAATTATAACCTGCTTTTACTCGCTCTTATAGACGACATGGGGTTAAATGAGTAGAGCTAAAGGAAAGAGAACAATACGCAAGGCTAAAGAATTCTACAGAGACAAAGGATGGCAAATTGAAGATGTAGAGAAATCAGGTAAATACACAGCAGAAACAGATTTGTTTGGTTTATTTGACTTAGTTGGAATTAAAGAAGGTGTTGTTCTCTTCGTTCAATGTAAAACAAATAGACCAGCAACACAAGCACCATTCAAAGAATTTGCTAAACAACATTGCGGAGACGCAATTATGGTTCATGTTTATACATGGTACGACTATAAAGGTGCTGTCATTCAAAATTACACTAATGATGAAAAGATACACAAGGAGGATTATAGATAATGCCAGTATATGTATATAGACGTGAAGATGGAACTGAATTCGAGAAGCATCAAAGAATGAATGATGATAAACTTGAAGTGTGTCCCGATACTGGACAACCTGTAAAACGAATTATTCAAGCAGCAACTTCAATAATAAAAGGATGGAGTCCAGATAAAGAGTTAAAGAAAAAACAGAGCTTAGAAAAAAATCCTTATCAAACAACTCTTCCTGAATATCAGAAGAAAATTGATGAGAATACACAAAAAGCAATTGAAAACGAAAACAAACTAAGAGATAATGGTTAATTGGGACGCACACAAAAGAGAATTAATTAAACTAAGTAAACAAGGTTTATCTTCTACAGAGATTGCTGATATTATGTCAAAGCTGTATGTAGAGATTGAACCAACGCATGATCGAAGTGTTCGCAGTGCTTTACAACGGTTTAGAGAAACTGGAGATTATGAGAGTGATGGTAGAAAACCAGCAAAGGTTTTGTTATTCGATATTGAAACCGCACCACTTATTACATATATCTGGAATAGATTTCAAAAATATCTGCCAGATGAAATGCTTATTAAAGAATGGTATGTAATCTGTTGGTCAGCAAAATGGTTGTTTGAAGATGAAGTAATGAACGGTTGTGTCACACCAGAAGAATCTAAAAACCGTGACGATAAAAGAATTATTTCCGATCTATGGGATTTGCTTAATGAAGCAGATATTGTAATTGCACACAATGGAGATAAATTCGATGTTAAGAAAATTAATGGTAGATTTGTCAAATACGGACTCAATTTACCAATGCCATATAAGACCATTGATACGTTCAAGGCAGCTCGTAAGAGGATGTCTCTACCGTCTCTGAGTCTAAATTATATAGCAGGTTATCTGGGATTACAACAAAAAAATGATACAGATTTCCAATTATGGGTTGATAGTATGGAAGGCGATCCTAAAGCATTAAAACGAATGCAAGAATATTGTGATCAAGATATTCGTGTTCTTGAAGATGTTTATTTAAAGCTTCGTCCATTTGTACAACCACATCCTAATTTGGGAATGTATATTAAATCAGATTCAAAAACATGTCCTTCATGTGCATCAACCAATCTTAAAAAAGAAGGACAGTATGCAACAACAGTTAATCTATATGATGCTTTCAGATGTCAAGATTGTGGTTCTATTACAAGAAGTCGTAACACATCTATTTCACAAGAGAACAAGAAAACAGTAACATCAAGTACACCAAGGTAAATTATGAGTAAGGTAGATACAGTTAATATAGGATTAGTTATAACAGAAGAAATTAAAGAAGTTGAAGACGATTTCGTTGAAGCTATTAATTTCTCTAATGAACTGGTCGAGATGATTGAAGAAAAGATTAATGAAAAATACGGAGAATAAATGGCGAGATCAAGATACCCGCAAGACTACAACGTAATTCTGCAATATACTGTACAAGTAGAATATACAGACACAGGTGTTAGTAGTGACAAATTAGAGCATGATAAAACTTTTTGGTTAGTGTCTAAAGACAAGACTTTCAATAGACGATATAGTGTTGAAAGTGCACCAAAATGGGTAATGCGAATTTACAACTATTATGTCAATGAAGACAAAATACATAATTATTAGTATTATATGGATGTTTACTCTCTTGCTTACGGCTTACGGAGCAAGAGAAGCATTCCCTAAGATTAATGAGGTTCCAGTAGTAGAGCAGAAATCTATAGATGAAAATACTTGGGTTTCGAGAGCAAAGTACTCGCAAAGAGGAAATCTATTGGATTCACTTAATAACAGAAACAGAGAACTATATAAAGCACTGAAAGATCGTAATGAAGAAATAGCATCATTAGTACAAGTAAATGGGGAATTAGATATAAAGAATGATTCTCTAAAAACACACATGGTCGAATTAACCGACTCATTAGGTAAAGAAAGAAAATACGTTTTCAAACAAAGTTTTGTAGATAGTCTTTTGGAAGTCAAATCAGTTATTAGATTATCAAATACCTATCTAAAGAACAATCTTTATTTAGAACAGTTACGACCAATGAAAATAGATGTCGCAACGACAATAGCAGATAAGAAAGACTACGTTTTAACCTATGTAAGTAGTGAAGATTTAAAAGTTGACTACACATCAGAAACCGCTTTAAAAAGAGACAAATTTAGCAAGTGGGAGTACGCAGGTTACGGAGTAATAACAGGAGCAGTTTTAACTTTAATATTGACAAGATGATTATAGAAGTAGCAGCAATAAGCCCGAAAGACGAAACAATCGTACCAATGACATTTGATACAAAGACCATCAAAGTTATATATGGTATTAGAGTAGATGAAACAGAAGAGATTGGAACAGCGTGTCTTGTAGAACGACATGATGGAGCTATGTTAGTAATAGCAGAACCGTACAATGAATTCAGAGATAAGTACATGCCAATCAAAAATCAACCTGACTTGTTTTCTCAGCCTGAAGAAATGGAAGGTTAATCTCAAACTTTTTATAAATAAAATTTTAAAACGATTTAACACCCGAAAAGTTTTTAAAGCTATCAAAATTGATAGACCTTGCACCGAGATATTGATGAATTATCAGTGCATACGCCATTTATAAACAAAATTTAGCTAATATAAAATATTAATATGAATTGGAATATGAAGTAATGACTGTCGGGATGAAAAAAAATATTTGACTTTTAATAAATTAATGTGTATATTGTATAAACATTGCGGGTTAGTGTAACTGGTAACACTTTGGGTTCATATCCCTTAACTGAGAGTTCGAGTCTCTCACCCGCCATTATTAACTTATAACCTAATATAATAACATGGATTACATTTTTACATCAATTAGAGCATGGTATGATCGTTTTATTAACGGTAAATACGACCCGTCAAAAATTGAACATTCTGAAGTTAATGAGATTCTAAACAAATATGACCCTAAAGGATTTCAGAGTATGATGATTATGGAGGATTTTGAACGATTAGTTGAATCTAAAGAACAAGATAAACCGAAAACTCAAATTACACAGATAATTGCTTTTGAATGCTAAAGAAGAAAAATGGGGATATAGCCTAATACATAAAAATGATGTATTGGGTTATGTAACCAAACAAGATAACGAATACAAAATGTGTCTCCACGAGTCAAACGAATTAGACCAAGAGACACTTTTTCATTTATATGAACTGATTAAAAGCTTGAATGAATTTACAGAAACTTAGGAAACAATACAATAAAGCTCAAAAAACGAGAGAGTTACACCCTGGAACATATTCATACCAATATTACACAACAAAAATGGTAAAGATAGCACATGAATACAATAAGAATAAACGGTGGTATCATAAACCTATAATTCCAAAACCATAATTATTAAACTACGGGTTATGAAAAACAAAACATTAGGAGATTACGATATTATACAGTATTAAACTTTAGCACGGGTAATAACAGATAGCCTCAGCGATTAATTTCGTTGGGGCTTTTTTTATGAAAATTTGTTTTAGGGTTAGGGTTCAAAATGGGTAATATTCTGTATATGGGGTTATCCCAGCACCACCCCTACGCTTTTTAAAACCGATGGTGTGGGCGCTTTGCAGATCCTATCTATACGTTTTTGATTTTAATATGTACGATTTCTATGAGTCTGTGAATAATTGTTCGATATTAGTTCAATTTTCGTCTATTCATTCAAAATTTAGGTTGTTATTGTGGTTTTAATATGTTTATAATTAGTCAGTTCTTTTATCTCAGGGCAATATTCGCATAGATATTGAATGTGGACAGAACCCCACAAACCAGAGCACTA
>Ga0306909_100118_pt1 | contig 26911 bp, 21 predicted proteins | sample AntRauMFilla2697_FD_190439 | JGI IMG/M metagenome (GOLD analysis project Ga0306909, IMG submission 190439) | Saline lake microbial communities from Rauer Islands, Antarctica - Metagenome Filla 2 #697 (v2) (version 2) | ecosystem: Environmental > Aquatic > Non-marine Saline and Alkaline > Saline ... | reverse complement strand
AAGCTGTTTTATGACATTGTCATCACTAAAATAAGTGAAAATATTTACATTGAAACACTGTGTGTAATCTTATTATGCACAGTGCTTTCTTCTTGAAAAAACCATAACGTCTTGCGGATTTAAGGTTCAATTAAAGTGTTAGCAAAACGGTGTGCTTCCAATTGCACAGCATTTAATCGCGTTTGCAACCTTCCTTTATACTTTATTTTTTCACTATCAAGATACTCTAGATAAGGCGCTACAAAAAAAGCCTTTCCTTCATCATTTAATGAGAAACCATTAGTGAATTGTGAAAAATAGTTTTTATTAATTTTCTTTCCTGTAAATAGTCTAAATACAAACCTATCGGCATAAATACGATAAGGTTCTATATAATCATAAACCATACTTTTAGAGTTGTAGTCGTCACGATGCATAAAACCAACAAAAGGATCTAATCCAGCAAGCATGAGAGCCCGTTCTATTCGGCTATACAAAATACCGTAAGCATAGTTAAGCATTGCATTAAATTCATCTTTTGCAGGGCGAAAACTCCTTCCCTTAAATGCAAAAGCTTCTGGCATGCACGTTGACAGTGCTCCATAATATTGCCTCCCTGCAGAACCTTCCCAGCCTCTAAAAGATTCTGCAACTTCATCGATTTCATTAGCTTCACTTTCTTGTATTTTTCGTCTAAATTCTAAAATAGCATTGATTTTGTCATCTAAAAAAACATGTAATTTTGATCTATGTTTTTTCAAATCTTGTAGGAAATCGGCTTGATTTTCTAGTTTACTCATAAGCCAATGTTTTATCCAGTATACAGCCGTAGAATCTAGAGAAGCTTTTAGTTGTTCTTTTCTTATTTTGGTAGTACTACCCAGTTTACTATGCCAGAAACGACCCACGGGATGCCCATCATTCTCAACGATAACGATATCTATATTATGTTTTAAAGCAAGAGCAATGGCATCGGTACTCAACGCAGCTCCTTTACTTATAACGAACGAAGTGATTTTATGTGCTGCAATATGATTCACTTTTAAAGGTTGAGATTTATCTTCCCGTATTTTAATCTGGAACATATCATCCTTTACGTGTAAATAAGTACCATATGTATTTATAAAAATTTGCATTTAGCTTTTTATTATAGTTCCAAATCCACGAGAAACCGATTTTCCTAATCCTATTTCGTTAGGAAGTAAGGCGTTTACGATAAAACTTCCTGAGAAAGCAATCATCTTGTTTTCCTTAAACTTCGTACTTTTTTCAATCACATTAAGTTTTGCCATTAACCGTTCATTTGCATTTAATTCTACTGCCGTATTTCTAAAAAAACTTAAAATATGTCCAACTAAAATAGCATTCAACATATCTTGTTTTTCAACATCGCTCTTCAATTTATGATACTTGGCATAATTGGTTTGATTAAGCGCCATCCAAAGGGTTGCAAATTGATACTGGTGCAGGCTACTGCTATAGCCTACTTTTTCTTTTTTCAGTTCTATATTTTTAGTGTTTATACTGATTTTTTGACCGTCAATATCTAGTTCTTTAATCTTTAGAAACAAAGTGGGGAGTAGCTCTGCGCCTTCACTAATACCTACGAGTGTAGGTATGTTATTAATTACTTTATATTGAATACTGGGATATTTATATCTGAAACGTCCATCTTCATAATGGTTATGTAATAATGGAGAATGCTCTTTAAATAAGTTTCCAAAATAGCCTCGCAGCTTATGAGCATCCCTGGTTTGTAATTTGATTTCTGGAAATTTGATTCTGCAAATTTCTAATTCTTGCAGGGTAGGAGATGTTGTCATATTTTCCTTGTTTTGGTGGAGATGTAATTATTAAAAAGTATAAACGTTATTCTCTACTTTATAGCTTCTATTATAACCCGTTTTAATATCATATCTTGGTTCTATTTCTTCCATGGGAACCAATAAAATAGATTCTTCATATTCGTTTACGGTTTCTAAATCCTCACACAGATATTTTGGGATTGAAATTATATGTTGCTGAAATTTTAATTTCCAATCTTTATTAAATTCTTCTTTGCTTATTTCATTCTTTATTTTTTGAAGGTACTTATCCAAGATTACAGAGGCTTTATCGTCTATTTCAATAAATACGGGAGCATAGCGGTCTGACTCTTCAATGATCCGAAAGGAAGAAACAGGAAAGGATTCCTTATCCTCAGAATCGTATTTTAAGGTTTTCATCGAATTGAAAAAAGCTCGGGCATCTGCAAAGGAATTTTTTTCTGAAATTCCATCGAAATATTCCGTAATAAGTTTCAAATATTCATTTTCAAAGAAGCATTCTTGCGTTTCCAAAGACTTCTTGGCTTGGATATAGGTTAATCGGCCGTATACCATTGTTGTTGCTTTTGTATCAAAATCAATCACATATAAAGGAGAATGTAATTTATTGGGATTATTGTTTCTGTTAATCCTTCCCGCTACCTGAATAATAGAATCAATGGGCCCAATATCCCGAAAACCCATATCAAAATCCAGATCTACCCCAGCTTCAACAACTTGAGTCGCAATTAAAATAGGATTTTTATTTTTTTGAATATCTTCCTTTATATCTTCAATACGTTGAAAGCGATGTGCAGGTATGATATTGGTAGATAAATAATAGATGGAATTCTTAAAATTATTTTTTTCTAAATAGCTTTGAATAGCATCGAATACCTCAACAGAACGTTTCACGGTATTGCAAACAATTAAACAAGATTTATCAAAACTCCATTTGGTATCAAAAATAGTTGAAACAAATTCTTGTGTTCTGTTTTCTTCTTCTTCATTCAAATCATTTAAAAGTGGATGAATGGAAGTACGCTGAAAGAGTGCGAAAACTTCTTCATAATTATTAAGTAATTCTTTTGGCAGAACACTTTCACCTTGTTCCTTTAAAATTTCCTGTTGTGCGAGTTCAAATATTTTAGGTCTTGTAGCCGTCATTAAAATGATGCGTGATTTTAAAAACTTAGAAAGGTAAAATAAAGCAGCACCCAACAACGGCATTTGTTCTAGGCGAAGCGTTTGTACCTCATCCAGAATTATTATGGCATTAGCGAAATGATTAAACTTTTTGAGCAGTTTATTTCGGTTGCTGATCAAGGTTTCAAAGAACTGGACAAAAGATGTAATCACCACATCGGCTTGCCAGGTATCCAATGCCATTAATTTTTGATCATAACCTTGCTCTGCACCATCCAAATTTTCCTTTTGATCCCTTTTGCCGAAAACATCGGCATATTGATAATGCCCTAAAATGTTGATATTCTGTTGACCCAATACTTTCTCATATTCACTTAGAGCCTGTTCAATAATATTGATAAAAGGTAAAGCATAAATAATTCTTGCTTCAACTCCAGATTTTTTCTTGATTTTATCTTTAAGTTTTAAAGAAAAATCAAGTGCTGTCATTGTTTTTCCAATTCCCGTAGGAGCAGTAAGTGTAAAAATGTAATGTTCTAAAATATCCTCTTTCTCAAGGTTTGAAACCACTATCGACCGACAATAATTTCGTAATTCATTGTTACTTAGTTCTTTTAAACTTTTATCTTGGATGATTGGTTTTTTGAATCGATCATCAACAGAAGATGGTTTTATCTGTTTTAATTTATACGGTATGGTATCGGAAGCATCCATTTTATCGCCTTCAATCAATAAGGAAAATAAATAATTGATTAGGAAATAGTCCTGAATACTAGAATATTTTTTGCCCCAATATTTAAATCCTTTTCTAAGCTTTCGTTCATCAGTGTAATTTAAAACAGCTTCTAAATCATCAAGCTTTAAATCGCCCTCAATGTCAAGTTTTACATCTTTCAGATCATTTAATTGTTTGCCAATTATCCGTTCCAAGTTATGGTCAAGTTTTACAGATATTTCAAGAATATTAATTAATTGACTGTGGTGAAGAAATATAACGTAAAGTGCTAATAAGCCTTTTTTCTCACTGGTATTTGCAAAATAATTATATGCGGCAAAACCGCCAATTTGTGCGTGCCTTTTAAGTGTTTGATCAATGGGCTCTTTATTTAAAAGATAATTTTGAAAATAAGAGGTGTATTTCCCTAAGTCGTGAAACTTAACAATGATCTTAATTAATTCTTCGAGCTCTTTATCATCAAAACCGAGTTCTAAGTTATCAGAAAGGTGTAGAAGTGCTTTTTCTTCTACTCCATTTATATGATTTTTAAGTTCTTTTGAACCATAGACCTCTTCAGTTTCATTTTTTTTACTGTGTGAAAAATACATTAGGAATCCATAAATTGAATATTAATTATTTGCTCACTTTCCTCTATTTGATAATACAAACTATTTAATTTGACTCGCAGAGGATTTTGAGTAATTGAAAAGAGTAATTTGTTCATTGTCTTCACTTCTCGATTTCCATTTGAAACAAATTCACCAGGCATCATGTCTTCTTCAACAAAATTGTAGTTATCCAAATTATCTTTCTCAAACTTCAAATCTTCGACCAGATCGACTGGAACAGCAGAATTAAGCATTATATAATTACTTTCTTTTGTTTGCTTTATCTGATTTTTCTCATATAATTTGACGTTACTTATTCCTGCCATAAAATTCGCCGTTCCCAAGCTAATATTGTAAACAGGCTCATTATTTAAAAAATGGTTTTTAATTTTCTCAAAAATGACTTTGCCATTATCCGTAGCTTTTATGTAAATTTTATATTTCACATCGCTTTTTCGAATCTCCAAAGGTGTAATGACTTCAAAGGGCGTTTGAATTCTTCCGCCTTCACCTCTTAAATCTGATGACAATTTTTTAGACATATCGCCAATACTTTTAATACTCAAAAAGTTTAAGCGATGAAAACTTTTTTTCAGCGGTGATAAAACACCAACACCAAATTGAATTTTATCAGAAGCTAAATCTTCGTAATACGAATCTTTAGGCCAACCCATTGCCGCAGCCACAATTCCCATTAAGGTTGTACGTGGTGGTAATGAAAAACTAAATGCGGTATTATTGGCATAGTATTTTCTGAAATGTGCCATTTTTCCAGCAATTTCAAAACTTAAAATTTCCATATTGGTTTCAAATTAGATACTATTACAAAGAAAAATCGAAGTCTACTGAAGTTTTGATAATTACCTCTTTGATCTTTTTATCACTTCCTTTATTTTCTTCAATTAATTTTTTCAACGAATTCAAATCAATATCCAAGTCTTTAAATCTTCTCACCTGTTTATCAGCAATTCCCTGTTTTGGAGTGGCTTCTACAAAGTTTCGTAAATCACCAAACTGGCCGTTAGAAATACCTTCATTGTATACAATTTCAAGATATAGCTTCGGATATTGATTCAGTTTTGAACGCGTAGGTGAAGCGGGGATACTTTCCCAAATAGCATTTCTAAATACAATTACATCTTCATTAGTTAAGCCAGTAGATCGAGCAGCCGGAGAGTTTACTGTACCATTAAAGCCTAACAAACTATAATGCACTCGATAATCTTTACCAAAAGTACTACTATCATCATTCATTATCGTAACAATAGAACTGGAGTCTATTAATTCTACTTTATTAAAAGAATATCCCCAATTCAGTTGGATAGGACCTGTATAAGCTTTTGTGAATCCTCCAACAGCGAAAGCACTCCCAAACATTCTGATATCAATAAATTTTTCTTTTACCAAATAAGCCAAGAGTTCATAATTAACCTCCTTATGCTTAAACTTTTTATCGGTTATTGTTTTCCAAACACTTTCGGCATCTTTTTCTTTAGATATAATCTCTTTATAAACTTTAAGTGCGTCTGGGTTATCAGAAAATGCTTTTTCTAATTCACCTTCATTTTCAACCGTGCGTTTAATAACTGCTTTTAGTTTACTGTCAACACTTACTTTGGAGTCACCCTCCATATCTACGAATATAAGTTCTTCCTCGTTAGTCGCTTTTAGATAATCCCTTATAAAACGTTTTACACGGGTGTCGGTTACTAAATTTGTTTTTGTGTCGTAATCCATTCGCGGTTTGTTTTCCTGGTCGGGATCACCGTTGGGATTGCATTGACTGGCTTCATAAATAAATAAAAAGTCTGAAGAATTTTTAATTGTATTCATTGTTCTAAATTTTTAAAAATTGATTAAATAGTGTCTATAGCTTATTTTCTTCTGAGTCATCTGTATTTTTTATCCCTACTCCAAATGAATAACCAGTAAGAAGATGAAAAACAGCTTCTTTCGAATTCATGGTCCAAGAATTAAAATTGAATAAAGAACCGAATTTGTTATCGTTAAAAATGACTTTATTTACAGCATTGTATTGTTTAGCTTTTTCAATTAAGTCTACACGTAAGCGCTGAATATCGTCCTGATCCATTCCGTTAAAGTTGACTTTTTGAATTACGGTTTTATTTTTTCCTTTCTGAATGTATTCAACAGCATTCAACATTCTTCCTAAATAGAACATGGCTTGTTGATCTTGATTTAAATTCATTTTATTGAAGAATTCTGTTTCAGCTTTATCATATTTATTTTCTGAAGTTTCGGTAGTCTCATTCTGTTCTGACATATCAATAAGTTTTAGTTTCTTTAAAAGTTGAATAAATGCATGATATTTAAATACGCTGTCACGAATAGCAAAAGGGAAATAGTCTTTCTTGTACTGATTTACATTGGTATAGCTTGCATAGCGTCCATACCAATGACACAAAACTAATTCAACGAAATTATCAAAAATAATATCCTGATGTATATTTCGATTTTCTAAGATCATCTTAAAAATATCTAATGCTTTGTTTTTCTTTTCTTTGTCTTTACGTAAAGGAATTAGCTTGTATATTGAATTGAAATTAAAATTACGTCTGACCCTAGATCCCGAATCATAATCAAAGTCCATCATTGCAGAGTTCCAATCAACAAATTGAGCTTCTTTAAATTCCCAATCAACATCATTTAGGCATTTCATAATTTTAGTAAGCTGATGATTACTTATATCTTTTATAAGCTCAGTGGATTTAAAATAATTACCATCAGATTCAAAAGCCAAAAAGTTGATCCAAAATATTTCATCCTCTACCTCATCTTCAATTGTTTTAGTCACATCATCGAATTTATGAAGGTTAAATAACAAATCAGATTTTCTACTAATGCCTTCTAAAGCCATTTCTAAATCTACATTGCTTGTCGATAAAAACTGCGGAATAATGATATGATCTACACCTGCAATTTTCACTTTATATCCTTGATGAAGTAAATAATCAGAAGCGTAATCTAATTTTTCTTGATTTTCACCACTCACTTGATAGTTTAATGAGAATTTCTTTTTATCAAAAACTGAAGCATAGTTTTTTGTTTCGGTCACGAACATCTTATTTAAACTATACCTTGTCGTTAAATCTAATGCTTTTACATCATTTGCTATATCACCACTTGCATAGCAAAGTTGAGTTTCGTTTTTCTTTTTAGATTTAATATCAGTTTTACCAAAATAAGTTTCCAATAAAAAACTCTCATACTCTTTAAGACAAGACAAAGGTTTAGATTCTATGAAACCGTGCTTTTTAGATTTTAAAAGAGTGGTGATAAAAACGATTCTTTCATTTCTATTCAAGTCGAAATCCTCTTCTATTCGTTTTATATCAACCTCTTTCTTTTCCTTATGTTCTGAAAGATTAAAATAATTTTGTTTTTGAAGAATTATTTTATCCAAAATGTTTCCAAAGCTTTCTTTTAATAAGTGTGGATGAGTTTTTTTTACAGCTTCAAATAACTCCCCATTTTCAGTTTCAACACCTTCTTTTCCAAAGAGAGATTTGAATATACGGCTAAAACTTTTTGCAGGTCCCGAAACCATTATTGACTTACTATTTCGACCTTTCAGTTTAATTCCAAGTGAATTGATTACGTGATCATTGTCATACTCTTTTAAATTTTCAGCATCTATGACGACAACCTCGTTATCCAAATCGAAAATAATAGGCAACGTGTAATTTGTGATTTTATTTCCTCTCTTATCTTTTGTTTCAACTTTGGGATAGTCTAAAAACCTATCCCATTCGCTTTTTCCTTGACTCTGCCATTCGCCAATTCTGAGTAATGTTTGAAGCATTTTTTTCTTTAAACTTACTCATTCATTTAAAAACTCACAACATCTAACGCTAGGGATATAAAATTAAATTATTATTCTACTGGTTTCTAGAATATTAAGAAACCAACCTATTTACCTTTCCCAAATTTTTAACTTCTACTCCGAGCAAGAGTCTAAAATTATCTAAATTCAAACAAGGGATTGATTTAGTAATAAAAAAATATCGCACCATTTCTGGTAAATAAATATTTTAAAGATTTACTAAAACATTCAATACTCCTTCTTCCCCGGAATAACCCCTCTAACACCTCCAGCAGGATTTTCAACATCACCTTTATAACGCGGAATAATATGAATGTGAACATGTGGAATAGTTTGACCACCAGCTTCATTAACATTAATACCTATATTATACCCCTCTGGATTGAATTTGTTTTGTAAATCTGCTTTAATCAAATTCACTAGAAACCAGCATGCAGATTGCTCTCTAAAACTAAGTTCAAAATAATCGGAGACTTTTCTTTTAGGAATTACCAGTGTGTGACCTTCTGAAACAGGAAATTTGTCACGAAAAGCAAAACAACTCGCCAATTCGCCCGCTTGATCTTTAGGTTCAAGTCTTTCAAAAAAAGGACTAACTTCAGGATTATTTTGATTTAAAAAACAATGATGTTGGTATTCGTAGATTTCAACATTATCATTTTTAAAAACTGTTTTGAAGGGAAGTATAACATTGGTCTGGAAAGTTTTAACCTTGTGGATAAAATGAGTTCTAAATCCTGCATTTTTAACATCTCTCCTTACGCTGAAATAGGCTTTTCCTCCAAACTTTAGAAGTTTGGAAATTTCAAACAAAACTTTTGCTTGGTCTTGACTTTGGATAACATTTAGGACATAATGACACAGTATAGTATCATAAGTTTTGGTGGGGTAGTGGGGAAAATATTCAGGATCGTAACCAGAAATATTCAGACCTCTCTTTTTTAATTCTTCAACGTCTTTCCCAAAGCCACACCCAAAATCGAGAGTATCGCCTACAATCAATTTTTTATCCAATAAAAGCTTGCTAGGAAAAGACATCTTATCTCTTTCTTTGGCTGTGCAATGAGAAAATTGATTTTTGGATGCCATAACTTAATTTAAATATTCAAATCCATTATTGTGAGCAACAGTGATAAGCGGACTTATAACGTCTTTGTATTGGCTATAATTTATTTGCTCATTATCTTCAAAATTAGGGAAAACTGATAAATACTCTTCTTTAAAATTTTTTGGCATCGATTTTCCAAATACTTGTATAGCATCATTTTGTAACTTATAAAAGCCATCAAAATATTTTTTAACTAATGGGAGTTTATTGCTTTTAGAGGTATTAAAATTTGAATTTATGGGAACTAAGTTCCAAATCAAATCATGAGAGACAAATGAATAAGGCACAAAATGGTCAACGTGATAGTTTTTCGGGTTCAATGTCTCATTGGTGAAAATGCATTTAGTTTCAGGTCTTTTTTCAAGATAAATATTCCAAAATTTGTTTCGCTGTTTGGTTAAACTATTTCGTTTAGCTGGCTTTATCAGTTTATTGATAACATCTGGAGTACTAGGGTTTCTAGCTTGAATAAATAAAGCTAAATTCCAATAAATAAAGTCTTTGATTACTTTGGCATTTAATCGAATATAGTCGTACCAATTATCATTTACTATAATATGATTTTTAAAAAGGTGATGAATTGAATTTTGAAAATCTAGTTGTGAGGATTCGTAAATTGACTTTTTAGATCCTTTAAACCAAGGGCTTAGAAACTTATGTGGAACATTTTTATCGAGGTGATAAAGCTTTTTTAAAATAGTGATGTCTTTAGTTTCAATTAAGCACTTTCTTATCTCTGCTTTATCATCACTAACTTTTATAGAGGTAGAATTGAAGAAATCGTTTATGAGTTGGGATATGTGGTCTTGACTTCCGAATGATAATCTAAAATACTTTACTGGATACCAAGCATTCGAAATCATACGTGCAAATAATCTATCCTTCTGAATTTCTTTATTACCACTTTCAACTTCCTCGACAATAGCTAAAAACCAATAAAACTTATAAGTTGCTGAAGTATAATTAAAAATACTAGCTAATGCATTGTTATTGATATCAGGAGAAAATGGTAGTTGATTCATTTTTTATCTTTTATAGTCAAATATAGTGGAAGTCAGTTTATTTTGAGACACAACTCTTCAATAGCTATGCAAACTGGACTAAAAAATAAGAGGACCCCAAATTTTTAACTTCTACCCCAATCAAGAGTCTAAAAATTATCTAAATTCACAGTGGTATCATTAAACCCCATAACCCATGCGATATTTTATTATAGTTCTATTGGTTAGTGCTAACTTAAGTGCACAAACCTATACAGGCTTTACGCCAGCCTCTGCCGAAACTCAAGCTCAACAGGAAATCGATTTTTTAAATCAGGTGAAGCCGGCTGACTTTAAAACCCATCTAAAAACCTTAACCCAAGAGCCCCACATCGCTGGGACGCCCGCCAACGAAAAGGTAAGAGATTACATGGTTGCAACTATGGATAAGGCTGGTTGGTCTGTAGACACCTATCCTTACGAAGTATATATGAGTAGCGGTCCTGGAACCTCATTGGTAGAAGTGGTGTCGCCAGTCTCCAAAATACTCGATCAGCAAGAAGAAGCTCTGGAGGAAGATCCCTATTCGCAAAATGCCAATCTTTTAAAAGGCTGGAATGCCTACTCAGGAAGTGGAGACGTGACTGCAGAGGTGATTTATGCCAATTACGGCACCAAAGCCGATTTTGAAAAGCTGGAAGAACTCGGTGTATCGGTTAAGGGTAAGATCGTGATTGCTAGATACGGTGGCAACTTCCGCGGGTATAAGGCCAAATTTGCCGAAGCGCATGGAGCGGTCGGCCTTATTATCTACACAGATCCTAAAGATTCTGGGTTTACCAGAGGCTTAACCTTCCCCGAAGGCGTGTATTACAACCCTAGTGCCATCCAACGTGGCTCTTTGCTTACCGCCGACTGGACTGGTGATCCGTTGACACCCTACCAACCCGCCTTACCACTAGACCATAAGGACACTCCAGAGCGTTTGGCGCCAGAAGATGCAGGACTGCATACTATTCCTGTCACGCCTATAGGTTATGGTGCTGCAGAGTCTATTTTTAAATATATGAAAGGCGAGGTGGTTCCTCAAGATTGGCAAGGCGGTTTGCCCTATACTTATAGAGTGAACGGTGGAAAGGATCTGAAAGTGAGACTCAAAGTGGACCAACCCAAAAAAATGACCAAGATTTATAATGTTGTTGCTACCTTAAAAGGCAAAGAACAACCCGACGAATGGGTGATCCTCGGTTGCCATTACGATGCCTGGGCTTTTGGAGCGACAGATCCCAATTCGGGAACCGCCATGCTGTTGAGCTTGTCAGAATCATTAGGGCGTTTAGCCGAAGCAGGAAAAAGACCCAATCGGTCGATTATGATTGCCCATTGGGATGCCGAGGAACACGGGGTGATTGGCTCTAGCGAATGGGTGGAGCAGATGAAGGATGAGCTAAAGGCTAAAGCGGTGGCTTATATTAATTTAGATGGAGCTGTATCTGGGAAAACCTTTCGAGCCTCTTCAGCACCAAGCCTCAAGACTCTTATTTTAGAAGCTTCCAAAGCGGTAGACTATCCCTACACAGAGGAAAGCGTTTATGAGCATTGGGCGGGTGAGAAGCCAGAGCCCAATATTGGAAATCTGGGCGGGGGCTCAGATCATATTGCCTTTTATATGTTTGCCGGCGTGCCGTCTTTAAGTGGTGGAGCCAGCGGACCTACCTTATACCATACCAATTACGATGACTTTTATTATTACGAGAATTTCGTAGATCCCGAATTTCAGATGGGGCCTATGGTCGAAAAACTGATGGGTATCTTGAGCTTAAGGTTGGCCAATGCCGAGCTTATTCCCTATGATATAGAGCGGTATGCGACAGATTTGGAACTCCATTTTGAAAACGCTACTCAGCAGGTAAAGTCTTTTTATTCTGATTTTACTGGGTTTACAGCTTCAAGCCAAGCGATATCCAGCTTAAAACTCTCCACTACCTCAGTGGCGAAAGCCCTCGAGAAACTCCTTTCCACCGGGAACATATCCAAACGCCAAAAGAATCAACTGAATGCTCAGCTGCTCGCGCTAGAAAAAAGCTTCTTGGACCCCAAAGGGATGCCTTACGGCGACTGGTATAAATCACTTTATGCTTCCTCAGATCCCTTTAGTGGTTATGCCTCTTGGATATTACCAGGCATCCAGTATCAAATCGAAACTGAAGCTACTCAAGACCTAAAAATGTGGGACGATCGATACGCCAAGGCCATAAAAGAACTGGACGATAAATTAAAAGACATGTTGGAAAGTTTATAGGTTTTGTCAGTTCGAGTGATTTCAGGGGATTCGAAAGAAATCCCATGAAATCGTATCGAGAACTCGACAACCCTATCTTACTTCTCGATACATTTTGCTTGTTTTTGTAAAACAAACAAAACACTCGAAGTGACATCTATCATTTTGTCAGTTCGAGTGATGGAGAGGCGACAGCCGAGTCATTGTATCGAGAACTCGACAACCCCATTTTACTTCTCGATATAATTTTCTATCGAAAAACACCTGCCTACCAAGGAACGCAGGCAGGCTCGAAGTGACATTGAAGCAACACTTTGTCAGTTCGAGTGATTTCATGGGATTCGAAAGAAATCCCTTGAAATCGTATCGAGAACTCGACAACCCTATCTTACTTCTCGATACATCCGCTTGAGGCGGACACTCGAAGTGACAGGTATCAATCACTTTGTCAGTTCGAGTGATTTCATGGGATTCGAAAGAAATCCCTTGAAATCGTATCGAGAACTCGATAAACCCCGTCTTACTTCTCGATACATTTTGCTTGTTTTTGTAAAACAAACAAAACACTCGAAGTGACAGGTATGAATCACTTTGTCAGTTCGAGTGATGGAGAGGCGACAGCCGAGTCATTGTATCGAGAACTCGACAACCCCATTTTACTTCTCGATATAATTTTCTATCGAAAAACACCTGCCTACCAAGGAACGCAGGCAGGCTCGAAGTGACATTGAAGCAACACTTTGTCAGTTCGAGTGATTTCATGGGATTCGAAAGAAATCCCTTGAAATCGTATCGAGAACTCGACAACCCTATCTTACTTCTCGATACATCCGCTTGAGGCGGACACTCGAAGTGACAGGTATCAATCACTTTGTCAGTTCGAGTGATTTCATGGGATTCGAAAGAAATCCCTTGAAATCGTATCGAGAACTCGACAACCCTATCTTACTTCTCGATACATCCGCTTGAGGCGGACACTCGAAGTGACAGGCATCAATCCCTTTGTCAGTTCGAGTGATTTCATGGGATTCGAAAGAAATCTCATGAAATCGTATCGAGAACTCGACAACGCCGTCTTACTTCTCGATACATTTTGCTTGTTTTTTCAAAACAAACAAAACACTCGAAGTGACAGGGATCAATCACTTTGTCAGTTCGAGTGATTTCAAGGGATTCGAAAGAAATCCCATGAAATCGTATCGAGAACTCGACTTAACTCATTTTACTTCTCGATACATTTTGCTTGTTTTTTCAAAACAAACAAAACACTCGAAGTGACATTGACAAAACACTTTGTCAGTTCGAGTGATTTCAAGGGATTCGAAAGAAATCCCATGAAATCGTATCGAGAACTCGACTTAACTCATTTTACTTCTCGATACAATTTTCTATCGAAAATCACTCGAAGTGACAGGGCGAGAACTCGAAAAAGCCAACACATTAATCTCTAAACTTCTTTCTCGCAAGATTAGGGAGCTTTTCAAATTGCCCATCAATTAAAGCTTGTTTTTTAGCTGTTGACCATTTTTTAATTTGTTTTTCCATTGAAATAGCCCGTTCAACTTCTGTAAATTCTGCATAATACATCAGCTTTACCGGTCTTCTCTTAAAGGTATAACTCTCAGCGTGCTTTCCACTTTGATGTTCGTTTAAACGTTCATCTAAGTTTGAAGTGATTCCAGTGTAGAAACTGTGGTCTGAGCATCGAAGGATATAAACACAATACATTATGAAATGGAGTTTTGTTTTAAAATTAGTAAAAAAGTCTGTCTTACTTCTCGATACAATTTTCTATCGAAAATCACCTGCCTACCAAGGAACGCAGGCAGGCTCGAAGTAACATTGATGCAACACTTTGTCAGTTCTCGATACAATTTCAAGGGATTCGAAAGAAATCCCTTGAAATTGTATCGAGAACTCGACTAACCTCATTTTACTTCTCGATACATTTTGCTTGTTTTTTCAAAACAAACAAAACACTCGAAGTGACATTGATGCAACACTTTGTCAGTTCGAGTGATGGAGAGGCGATAGCCGAGCCATTGTATCGAGAACTCGACAACCCAGTCTTACTTCTCGATACATTTTGCTGGTTTTTTGTAAAACAAACAAAACACTCGAAGTGACATTGACGTAATACTTTGTCAGTTCGAGTGATTTCATGGGATTCGAAAGAAATCTCATGAAATCGTATCGAGAACTCGACGAGCCCGAACTACTTCTCGATACATTTTGCTTGTTTTTGTAAAACAAACAAAACACTCGAAGTGCCAGGCATAAATCACTTTGTCAGTTCGAGTGATTTCATTGGATTCGAAAGAAATCCCATGAAATTGTATCGAGAACTCGACTAACAACTCACGACTAACGACCCCCGACTAACAACTCACGACTCACGACTAACAACTAACAACTCACGACTAACGACCCCCGACTAACGACTATCGACTTCAGACCAAAACCTCCAGCTAATCCAAACGCTTCGTTTTAGTTATTTTAATAATGGAATACAACAAATACCCTACTGGGCCAAACACAAAGCAAAGCAATAGACACGGAATTATAAGGAAATGATTGATCTTGTGTTTTCGGGATTGGTTTAAAATCCAATTTCCCACCAAGAGATCAAAAACCAAATAATGCACCCAACCCGTTAGAACAGCTACATCTGAAGTAAACATCGCTTTTACGCCTTCAAGCTCATTGAAGGATTCCATATCCAGATCACCCAAGCCCGTCACAACGTAAAAAGCATAGACCAGAGACATGGCTATGGTAAGGCCGTTGATTACTGGATTTTTCCAGGATTTGTTAGGAAAAAAAATCAAGATCAACCAGGCGGGTAGAACGATGGTATTAACGATTTGAAAGACGACTGACGGTGACATAGGCTTTAGAGTTTTAATTCTAAAGTTAGTATTAATTTAGGATTGTCAAAAAATCTTTCACATTTCTCCCGCTTTATTATTCATCGACAACGGATCCGCATGCCATCTCAAAAAATAGAGTAACAAGCGACATAATTTCAATATAAGTGCGCTCTTAATTTATAGGCTTACCTAATACCAAAACATTTAACTATTAGAAAATCTAATATGTCTATCAAAAACTGTAATTTTAAATAGGTTAACAATTTAGGGTTTACTACTACTTTTGACTATCATAAATAAATTTATACTCATGAAAAAATTATTAATTGCAGCATTTAGTTTGTTTGTTGTGGTCGCTTTTGCACAGCAAAGCACCGAACCTGAATATAAGACCTGTCCTGTGACAGGGATCAGGATAAAAGTTAAAGATGGTGAAAATCCTCATGCTAAGATGCAGGATAAATCTTCAGTAACAGAAGAAATGACAACCAAACGAACAGGGGGTAAAGACTGGTGGCCCAACTCTTTAGATTTAAGTGTTTTGAGACAGCATTCTCAAAAATCCAATCCTATGGGTGAAGATTTTGATTATCGGGCAGCCTTTAAAGCTCTAGATTATGGAGCTTTAAAAACTGACTTAGTCGCGCTGATGAAAGATTCTAAAGAGTGGTGGCCTGCAGATTATGGTCATTATGGTCCGTTTTTTATTCGGATGTCTTGGCATAGTGCCGGAACTTACCGAACAGCAGATGGCCGAGGGGGGTCTAGAGATGGTCAACAGCGATTTGCACCGATAAATAGCTGGCCAGATAATGCTAATTTGGATAAGGCAAGACGCCTGCTATGGCCAATTAAGCAGAAGTATGGCAAAAGTATTTCTTGGGCCGATCTAATGATTCTTGCAGGAACTCTTGCTTATGAAGATATGGGTTTAGAGATAGCTGGGTTTAGTGGTGGTCGTGAAGACACCTGGGAGCCCTCCAGCAACGTCTATTGGGGAGCAGAAAATGAAATGTTAGCAAACGATAAGCGCTACGATGACAATGGAGATATTGAGCAGCCCTTAGCCGCTGTTCAAATGGGATTGATCTATGTGAACCCTGAAGGTCCTGATGGAAATCCAGATCCAGCACTTGCTGCAGATGGAATTCGCCAAACCTTTGGGAGAATGGGAATGAACGATAAAGAAACAGTCGCTCTTATTGCTGGAGGCCATACTATAGGTAAAACCCATGGAGCAGGCGATGCATCTCTAGGTCCAGCCCCAGAAGTTGCCTCTATCCAAGACCAAGGTTTAGGATGGATGAGTTCTTACAAATCTGGAAAAGCGGAAGATGCCATCACTTCTGGATTGGAAGTGATATGGACTAGCACTCCAGCAGAATGGAGCCAGGGTTATTTCAAGTCCTTATTTGAAAGCGAGTGGGAATTGACCAAAAGCCCCGGAGGAGCTTACCAATGGGTTGCCAAGGATTCTAAAGAAATCTATCCTGATGCTCATATTGAAGGGAAAAAGCACAGACCAACCATGTTGACGACAGATTTAACGATGATTAAAGATCCTGATTATTTGAAAATTTCCAAGTTCTTTTATGAGAATCCAGAGGAGTTCAATAAAACTTTTGCTCAAGCTTGGTTTAAGTTAACCCACAGAGACATGGGGCCTAAGTCAACTTATATAGGACCTGATGCTCCAAAAGAAGATTTTATATGGCAAGATCCCATCCCAAAAGCAAAATATGAAATGGTCAATGCCGCAGATATTAAAGCTTTAAAGGCTGAAATTTTGAAGTCAGGTCTAAATACCTCAGAGTTGGTAGAGACAGCCTGGACTTCAGCATCCACTTACAGAGATTCCGATCGTCGTGGGGGAGCTAATGGAGGACATATTCTACTAGAGCCACAACGCAGCTGGGAAGCTAATAATCCTAAGCAATTGGATAAAGTGGCGTCTAAACTGGCTATGATCCAAAAGGATTTTAATAAAAAGTATGATAACAAAGAGGTGTCTATGGCAGATTTAATCGTCCTCGGAGGGAATGTAGCTATTGAACAAGCGGCCAAAAAAGCGGGTCATACTATTGAAGTGCCCTTTATGCCAGGAAGAACCGATGCGCTACAAGAACAAACCGATGTGGAATCCATGCAATTGCTTAAACCTATGGCCGACGGATTTACAAATTACCAGGGACAGCAATACACATTAACCACTGAAGAGTTATTGGTAGATAAGGCTCAGTTACTCACCTTATCTGCTCCAGAAATGACTGTCCTAGTAGGAGGGATGCGAGCCTTAGGAGCCAATTATGGAGATGCTCAACATGGGGTCTTTACAGATCGTCCTGGAGAGCTAACCACAGATTTCTTTGTAAATCTCTTAGATATGAGTCATAAATGGGAACCTAAAGACGATAAAGAACAAGTCTTTATTTCTAAAAATAGGCAAACAGGCGATACAAAGTGGACTGCTACTCGCGCTGACTTGATCTTCGGATCAAACTCGGAATTAAGAGCTTTAGCAGAAGTCTATGCTACTGAAGATGCCGATGAAAAATTTATAACTGATTTTGTATCGGCTTGGTCTAAAGTTATGCAATTAGACCGATTTGATGTGAAGATGTAATTCTTTTCGTTTATAAGTATTAAAAAAGGCTCTGCAATCGCAGGGCCTTTTTTAATGGAGCAAAATCATGTTTTATTTTCAGGTAGAAAATGATGAGATATCGTATATCTAAACCAATTAAATTTATCAGTTCTCCTACTTTCTCTTTTCACTTTGGGGATAGTTAACTATTCAAACCCATCCATTCTGAGTTTAATTTATATTAAATAAGGGGGGTAAAATATATTTTTATAATTAATCGATACTTAGGTAGTAAAATAGAGGGGTAATAATTACATTTAGCCTATAATAATAATCATGCACCCCCTAAATTTATAGGGTGTAATTAAAAATTCAATACTTATGAAAATAGGAGTTCCCATCGAAGTCAAAAATAATGAAAGTCGGGTATCTATCACCCCAGCAGGCGTTTTTGAATTGACGAAAAGAAAGCATCACGTATATGTCCAAACTCAAGCTGGTTTGGATAGTGGTTTTGAAGACCAGGATTATACAGAAGCTGGAGCAGAGATTTTAGGAAGCCTAGACGCTGTGTATGAAAAAGCAGAGATGATCGTCAAGGTTAAGGAACCTATCGAAAAGGAATATGCGCTTGTTAGAGAAGGTCAAATTATTTTCACCTATTTTCATTTTGCTTCTAGTCAGGCTTTAACTCAAGCTATGATTGCTTCCAAAGCAGTGTGTATTGCTTATGAAACCGTGGAAGATGAGGATGGCAGTTTACCTCTGCTAACTCCCATGTCTGAAGTCGCAGGGCGTATGGCTACTCAGCAAGGTGCCAAATATTTGGAGAAACCCATTCGAGGAAAAGGTATTCTTTTAGGAGGAGTTCCCGGAGTGCCTCCCGGTAAAGTCCTAGTTCTGGGCGCTGGAGTCGTTGGGATACAAGCCGCAAAAATGGCTGCTGGTCTTGGGGCTCACGTGACGATATTTGATATCAATATGAAAAGGCTTAGGTATGTGAATGATATTATGCCTAGTCACGTGGTGACCGCCTTTTCCAATGAATATAACATCAGGAAACATATCAAAACGGCAGATCTAATTATTGGTGCAGTATTGATTCCTGGTGCTAGAGCTCCAAAACTGATTACGAGAGATATGCTTAAGGATATGACACCAGGTACGGTTATGGTGGATGTAGCGGTAGATCAAGGGGGGTGTTTTGAAACTACAAGACCGACGACCCATGAGGATCCTACCTATATCATTGATGATGTAGTACACTATTGTGTGACTAATATGCCAGGTGCTGTGCCTTACACATCTACTTTAGCACTCACCAATGTCACTTTTCCATACGTGCTAGATATCGCTCAAAAAGGATGGAAAGAGGCTTGTAATAGTGATCCTTCACTTCTAAAGGGCCTGAGTCTGGACCATGGGAAAGTGATTTGTAAAGAGATCTTAAAAGAGATGCTAGTTTAAGTTATGGAGGAGGTTTGAGACTATTTCTTCATCCCATCAACAATCTCATAACAGAATAGGGTTTAAAATAATTGATGTTAACTACCTCAAACTACTTCTCGATATAATTTTCTATCGAAAATCACCTGCCTGCCTGCCACAAAGGTAGGCCTACCAAGGAACGCAGGCAGGCCCGAAGTGACATTGATGCAACACTTTGTCAGTTCGAGTGATTTCATGGGATTCGAAAGAAATCCCTTGAAATCGTATCGAGAACTCGACAACCCCAAACTACTTCTCGATACAATTTTCTATCGAAAATCACTCGAAGTGACAGGCATCAATCATCTTGTCAGTTCGAGTGATGGAGAGGCGTTAGTGGTAGTGCAACCTCTTATGGATTTGAAACTTCTTTTCAATATGCGGCGAGTAAGGACATTAGCTTTTTTGCAAATTATGCATACATCGATGCCATTTTTGATGATACAGATGAAGAGGTGGTCGTCTAGACAAAACTAAAGAGTTGACATTTTTTGTAACCAATGCACTCGATCAAGAATTTATCATAGATGCAGGAAATACTGGTCAGGCTTTTGGAATACCAACATTTATCGCTGGACCTCCACGGTTTTATGGAATTCAATTTTCAGTAAGATTTTAAGTCAAAATGTGTAGTATCTTTATCTAAAACTTACTAAAATGATTATGAAACCAAATTTGCTTATTAAATTTATTTTACTAGCCCTTTTAAGCCTCCAGCTTCAAGCTCAGGCGAGTGCCCCTTTTACTTTAGACTCTGTTGACCAATCGATTCAAGAGGAGGAAGCATCTATAGATGACTTAAAGGAGGATAACAATGCTATGATTTCGTGGGCAGATCAACCAAATAAGCAAACAGATCTTGCTTTCGTTTACCTCCATGGTTTTGGAGCGAGTAGGATGGAGGCAGAACCCGTGGTTTCCCAGTTGTCAAAAACGTTTAAGGCAAACGTCTATTATGCCAGACTTAAAGGTCATGGGAGAAGTGGAACCGAAGGCTTTGAAGAACTCACCAAAGAAAAGTATATCGAATCAGCTAAAGAGGCTTTAGTTATTGGTCGACTACTTGGTAAAAAAGTAGTCCTCATCAGTACATCTACTGGAGGTACATTAAGTTTATACTTAGCTTCCCAATATAAAGATATTGCAGGTTTAGTCTTGTATTCTCCCTTTGTAGGTCTTAAAAATCCTATGATGAATCAAATAACCACCCCAGAAGGTCGAGAACTCTTTAAATCTATGATCGGCGGCGAAGTCCAAAAAATGGATCGCTCTGAACCTGAGAATAAGTTCTGGTCAACGCAATACCATATTAATGCCTATGTAGCCTTAATTGGTATGCTGCAACAAACGATGACTCCAGAGACTTTCAAGGCAATTGAGTGTCCGGTTTTTATGGCATACTACTACAAAAACGAAAAGGAGCAAGATCAAGTTGTTTCGGTTCCAGCTATGTTGGATATGTTCAATCAGCTGGGAACTTCAGACTCCCAGAAACAAAAGCAGGCTTTTCCAGAAACGGGTAATCACGTTATCGCCAGTGACCTGAGGTCCAAAGATTGGATGTCGGTACTGGATGCTAGTGAAAAATTTATTAAATCTCAAATCCAGAACTGATGAAATACCTATTTGTTTTTATATTAGCGTTTCCCTCATTAACGGCTCAAACCACTAAAGACAAAACCATTTCAAAATTAACAACACATACTTTCGATTTACAAGGCCATCGCGGAGCCCGAGGTTTAGCTCCTGAAAACACCTTATACGCTTTTCAAAAGGCATTGGAACTCGGAGTTAATACCTTGGAGTTGGATGTGGTAGTGACCAAAGACAATCAAATAGTCGTGTCTCACGAGCCTTGGATAAATGCCGATATTTGTTTAGGTCCTGATGTAAATTCTATAACTAAGGAAACTGAAAAGGACTACAACATCTATCAAATGACTTACGAAGAGGTATTGACTTACGACTGCGGCAGTAAATATAATCCAGCATTTCCAGAACAGCAGTTGGAGTCAGCTTCCAAACCCCTTCTCAAGGAGGTATTACATATGGCAGATAGCATTAGCAAAAATCACGGTAAGAAGATCAACTTCAATATCGAACTAAAAAGCTCATCAGAAGGGGATGAACTTTATCATCCAAAACCACAAGTATTTGTGAAGCTGGTCATGGATGTTCTTCAGCAAGAAACCAACATGGAAAGAGTCAATTTACAAAGTTTTGACTTCAGAATTTTAAAAGAATTACACCAATCCCATCCAAAAGTACGTTTAGCTGTTTTGGTCTATGAAACCGATCTAGAAACAGCTTTAGAGGAATTGGGATTCGTGCCAGAGATTTACAGTCCTTATTTTCCTTTAGTAAATAAAAGTATGGTGGATACTGTGCATTCTAAAGGTATGAAATTGATTCCCTGGACTGTGAATGAGCCAGAACAGATGAAAAGCCTATTAAAACTAGGAGTAGACGGACTCATTACAGATTATCCCGATAGAGGTTTAAAGTTCAAAAAAGGGATTAGTAATAAATAATAGTAACCAGGCCCTCACTCTTTTTAATCCTTTTCGTCAGCTTTTTATAGATTACTAAGAATAATGTAAATTACACTTTGAAATTTTTAAAAATAGAGTAAAATTTTAGCCTATGAAAACTATCGGATATTTTTTAATCGCTTTTACTCTTTTCTCTTGTGGAACGAAAACTAAAGATAAGAGTCAAGACAAAGAAAGTAAATCTGAAATAACAATTCTCAAAGAGGTAGAAAAACTAGCTGGTGATTTCAAATTTACCGAAGGTCCGGCTGCTGATGTCCAAGGGAATGTCTATTTTACTGATATCCCAGAAAATAAGATATATATCTGGACACTAGAAGATAGTCTAAAAACCTACAGAGAAGAAAGTAATGGAGCCAACGGACTTTATTTTGATGAGGATAAAAATTTATGGGCCTGTGAGGGGGGAAAGTTAAGAATTACAAGGACAAGTCCAGATGGAGAGTACACCCCAATAGCTACTCAATACAACGAAAAGGAATTTAACCGAACCAATGATATTTGGATCAATCCAAAAGGTGGGGCTTACTTTACAGATCCCAAATACGGAAATGATCAAGATCAACTTCCTCAAGGGAGTATGCAAGTTTACTATATCAGTTCCGACAACGATTCTGTGAGTCGTGTAACGGAAGACCTTATAAAACCCAATGGCTTAATAGGAACACCTGATGGTAAAACCCTTTATATCACAGACCCTGGAGCAGAAAAAACGTATCAATACACTATCGAAAACGACGGACAGCTATCCGATAAAAAGCTGTTTGTTGAATTTGGTGGTGATGGGATGACCATAGATGAGCAAGGGAATGTCTATCTTACTACTAGCGGGAAACCACAAGTGGATATCTTTTCACCCCAAGGTGAATTATTAAAAACTATAAAAGTCCCGGAACAACCCTCTAATGTAAGTTTTGGTGGAAAAGAAAGAAACCAACTTTATATCACCGCTAGAACTTCTTTGTATAGAGTCGAACTGAATAAAAGTGGGGTAAATTGAATTAGAAGAAAAGTTCTTTAATTTACAATTGTATTATTTAACTATGATAGTTCACCAATATATTCGTCTACAAATCAATTTATATTATAAAATAACATATACTTTTATTATATACTAAAAGTATATATCTTTATAATATAAAATTGAATAATGAAAACTATATCTCTTAAAATTGATGAATCTATTTTCGTTGAAACCGAAAAGATTCTCAATAGAATTAAAAAACCACGGAATCGGTATATTAATGAGGCTCTAGATTTTTATAATAAGTTGCAGCGTAAGCAAATCATTGAGGAGAAACTAAAGAAAGAATCAGAGCTTGTTCAAGAAGACTCCATGTCTGTCCTCAAAGAATTTGAAAATATTGAAAATGCAGATTAAACAATTTGAAATTTGGATTGCTGATTTGAATCCTCAACTTGGAACCGAGCCTGGGAAAACTCGACCAGTTCTAGTCATTCAAACCGATTTTCTCAATAAAATTCCGCATCCTTCAACATTGATCTGTCCCATAACCACAAATGTTAAGAAAAGCTCTGTAATATTGAGAGTTCATATTAAAAAAGGGCTGGCCAATGTTCATCAATCCTGTGACATTATGATAGATCAAATGCGCGCCATAGATAATAAAAGACTTACCAATAAAATAGGACTCTTACCAGAAGACCTATCGGAATTGGTTAAACAAAATATTAAGATTGTAATGGATATAGATTAAAAATTTATCTCAATTATTGTTTAATAAGAAGACTCTCCATTAACTTATTCTTCCAGAAATAACCTTACTTTTGCACTGCAGGTCGCCCTATCGCCGTGTGCCGAACTTGTTTCGGCATTCAGTTAAATTTTGTTTCAAAGTTTAATCGATTCTGAATCAAGTTCAGAACAAGGAGGAAAGTCCGGACACCATAGCACAAACATAGCGGGTAACACCCGTCGTCATGCCCTAGGCATGAAAGGACCAGTGCAACAGAAAGCAAGTACAGTTCGGCTGTAGTGAAATCGGTAAACTCTATGTGGTGAAATGTTATGTAAACCAAGGCTCGAGGGTTGTGCGCCCAATCTTGGAGGGTAAACAGATGGAGGTTTTTGGTAACGAAAATCCTAGATAAATGATAGGGCATTCAATTTCTATTGAATGACAGAACCCGGCTTATAGACCTGCTTTTTTTATTTTTTCTGAATTTATTTTAGATATCTTTATTGGATCAAGATAAGATCTTATGCTTTGTATAGCCTAGGATTGGATGCTTGGTGATAAGTTAGTTTAAAAATAAATCCTAAAAAAATTCAATCTTCAGGCAACGCTAAAGGCTTTTTGATCGTCTATACTTATAGACCCCAATTGAAACCTGTGAAACTGATAAACTTACATAGAGAGTTAGAGCGAGATATCCAAGATGCTCAGCAGCACAGCCAAAAGGCACAGTATCGCCTTTACAAGCGATTCGCTCCCAAAATGCTATCGGTGTGTAGAACTTACATTTCAGATTTCCATCATGCTGAAGATGTCATGTCTACGGCTTTTGTAAAAGTATTTAAGAATCTAAAGCAGTACGAAAATAAAGGCAGTTTTGAAGGGTGGGTCCGACGGATTATGGTGACCACGGCTATCGATTATTTAAGACAGAAAAAGCGCATCGAGTTTTCTACAGATGTGGTAGAACAGTTTGAAACTGTTGAGATGCCAAATCTAAACGAATGGTCTGTAGAAGAATTACAAGACCTTATCGATGAATTGCCAGAAGGCTATAAAGTGGTTTTTACCATGCATGTTATAGACGATTATACGCATAAAGCCATAGCAAAAACCCTTCGTATTTCTGAAGCGACATCCAGATCACAGTTGTTTAAAGCTAAACGACTCCTCAAAACAAAATTAGAAACCTTAAGATCTTCCTCTCATGGACAAGTTTAAACACGACCTACAACATAAATTCGATCAGCGGGAAATCCAACCTTCTGACGAAGCTTGGGGAAAAATCACTGGAGAATTAGCCACTTCTAAGACGAACAAGACTAAAAGCCTTTGGTTATGGAGCGGTATTGCCGCTGGGTTTATCGGGCTTTTAGTTTTACTTTCCCCTCTATTTCTGTCGACGACCTCCACGCCATCGGTGGTAAATTCAGCAGAAAAGGAATCCACAACTGAGACCCTTAGACCCTCAATAGAAAGTTTGAGCCAACTCCAACCCCACGGAATTCAAGACATACGAATTGATTTCTCTCAGCCTATATTACCTATAAAAATTCCAAAAGTTGAGTTAGACCAGCAGCCATCTTATATGGCTACAAAAGCAGCGTCTTTGCTTGCCGAAGTAGAGCAAGAGTTGGAAGCTGAACGCTTTAGTCAGAAAAATTTAGATGAAACTGAACGTTTGCTGGCACAAGCTAGAGCAAAGCTTTCAAATAAAACCGACAGACAACTTATGACTACGATAACAGCAGAATCTCTTTTGGCTGAAGTCGATCTACAGGATAATGCATCCTTGAGAGACAAAATTTGGAAGTTGATAGAAGTGAACTTCAAAGAACTCAAAACCAGTCTAGGAACACGATAACTTTAGAATACCCGTAGATATGTTGGCGCCAATCTTTTAAAAGCATATCGACTTATATATGACTCAAATTAATCCCCTAAAAATTTAAAACCATGTTAGCAAAAATCACTTTAATTATAGCCCTTATGTCCAGCTTGTTTAACTTACAATTGCAAGCTCAAGATCGCGATTTCTCCGCCTTTTCTGAAGAAGAAACCATTGAATTGAAGCAGCTCCTCAATAGAGTAGAAACCGAAGAAAAGAGCTTTTTAAAAACCAAAGTCAAAGACATCAATACCAGATTGGAAGAAGGTAACCTCTCGCCAGATGAGGCGCAAGACCTTAAAGTTTTAGCCGCAGAACAAACGGCCAAGACCATAGCGGATGCACAAAATCTAGTGTTTGATTGGGCCTCATTTCAAAAAGAAAAATATGGAGAGGTGAACATCGATCAGTTTGGGGATTATGATACTTACCTGTTGGTGATCAATGAGATGGGATTAAATCCTTCAAAGCTTAATTTTGATCTCAATTTCTTTAAAAATACACCCAAAGAAAAAAATGAGTTCAAGCCGTTAAATGAGAGAGACCTGCCTTATTCACCAAGAACTTTAAGTGAGTTATTTATCAGTATTTCTTTTAACAACGCAGTGTTGGAGGGAGGGAGTATAGATAATACGTTATTTAAATTTGGAGGAAGCCGTAGTTTCGAAATTGGTTACGAATGGAGTACTCGATTATTTAAGGAAAGCAACTTTTTACGCATCAATTATGGAGTTTCCTTTCAGTTTAATGGCTTAAAGCCTAAAAACAACACCATTTTTGTTGCAAATGGTGAACAAACTGTGCTGGAACCTTTTGAGTTTGATTTGGAAAAGTCCAAATTCAGAATGGACAATTTGATCCTTCCCGTTCACCTTCAATTTGGTAATTCTAAAACTACAGTCTTAGACAATGGGAATAAACGATTTACAGACCAGGACTTTAAAGTGGGGCTCGGAGGCTTTGTAGGGATCAATTTGCGGAACACTCAAAAATTGAAATTTGATGACGGTCGTAGAAATGAAAAACTTAAGCAACGTGACGATTTCAACACCAATAATTTGCTATACGGTTTAAGCGCTTTCGTAGGCTGGGAGACGGTCGCGATCTTTGCTCAATATAATTTAAATCCTATTTTTAACAATAATGTAAGGGATTTAAATAACTTCCAAGTAGGCGTTAGGTTGCTTATGGATAGGAGGCATTAGGGTTATTTGTTATTCCGACAGAGAAGCTGTCTTTGCTTCGACGAGGAATCTCTTCATTCCGTGCAAGGCGGTAGCCGCGATGCGGAATCTTTATAGGTGATGTTCTGAATGTTGAAAAGATCTATCTCAACCTGGCTTCGATACACCCCGCTACAAAA